>ERZ869909.847-NODE-847-length-29537-cov-6.210353_pt1 | contig 29537 bp, 27 predicted proteins | sample MGYA00520892_ERZ869909 | MGnify/ENA primary metagenome ERZ869909 (study PRJEB32215, sample SAMEA104723947) | bioreactor metagenome | biome: bioreactor; feature: anaerobic bioreactor; material: water | place: China | collected 2015-03-12 ...
GTTTGATGACGCGGCGCAAGCGAACCTCAAATCACCGCGGCGAGCACGAGGATCGTGTCGCGCACCCATCAAGCCGTTTTGCTCATCGAGCGTCAAATAACAAGACGTGCGAAAGATAGAATGGGGCGCGATATAGCGACGCCGCGCGGAACGCGCCGCCGCGCCATCGGAGTTGCCCTGTCTCCGCCTTTTTATCCAACATGCGCGTCCCGGCGGAACAAGCTGTCGCCAAACTACGGTGTGGTACGGGACGTAAAAAGGGCGCTTCGCCCAGGGCGCGGGCAAATCGCGCATTCGTTCATAAGCTCAGCATTTCTTCTTGGTTCGTCGCAAGGCATGTCACGCCTAGGGTCCTCCCAGTCGAATTCATTCGAGAGGAACCAACAGATGTCACGTCTTAGATTGTCTCGCCGAGCCGCTATTGCACTGGCCGCATCGGCCGGCGTGGTGGGCCTTGCTGCGGCCTCGTACGCCACGGAAATCCTGAACGTCTCCTACGACCCGACCCGCGAGTTCTATCAGGAATATAACGAGCTCTTTAAAAAGCACTGGAAGGAGAAGACGGGTGAGGACGTGACGATCCGCCAGTCGCACGGCGGTTCCGGCAAGCAGGCACGCGCCGTCATCGACGGTCTCGAAGCCGATGTCGTGACGCTGGCCCTTGCCCGTGACGTCGACGCCATCCGCCAGCAGCGCCAGTTGCTTCCCGAAGGCTGGCAGTCGCGCCTCAAGGACAACTCGGCCCCCTACACCTCGACCATCGTCTTCCTTGTCCGCACCGGCAATCCCAAGGGCATCAAGGACTGGGACGATCTGGTGAAGGAAGGCGTCGCGGTGATCACGCCGAACCCGAAGACGTCGGGTGGCGCGCAGTGGAACTACCTCGCGGCCTGGCACTACGCCAAGTTGAAGTACGGCAGCGACGAGAAGGCACAGGAGTTCGTCGCGAAGCTCTACAAGAACGTCCCCGTTCTCGACTCGGGCGCCCGCGGCGCGCTCACGACCTTCACCGAGCGCGCAATCGGCGACGTGTTCCTCTCTTGGGAGAACGAAGCCCACCTCGCGACGAAGGAGCTCGGTCCCGACAAGTTCGAGATCGTCCTGCCTTCGATCTCGATCCTCGCCGAGCCGACGGTCGGCGTCGTCGACGGCAATGTCGATCGCAAGGGAACGCGCAAGGTCGCGGAAGCCTATCTCGAGTACCTCTACACCGACGAGGCGCAGGATCTGGCCGGTAAGCACTACTACCGTCCGCGCAACCCCGCGTTTGTCGAGAAGTACAAGGAGCAGCTCCTGCCGATCGATCTCTTCACCATCGACGATGCGTTCGGTGGTTGGGACAAGGCCTTCGCAACGCACTTCAAGGACGGCGCGATCTTCGACCAGATTTTCGAGCAGCGCAGCTAATCACCTCTGAAAATCCAGCTCCTGCCGCTCCCGCGCTCTCCTCTCTCCTCCCGGAAGGGTTCGGGGCGGCAGGTTCCTGACGATCCTCGCAGATAGAAAGAACGCACCATGACCAGCGCAACGCCACGGAAGGGAAAGGCCGCATCGGCACCGCGTGTGGCGGCTGGTTGGCAGCACGCGCGAATTTTTCAAGGCAGCCAGTTTTTTCAGGTCGAAATGGTCCGTCGTTCCCCAAAGCCGATCGCCTCGCTCTGTCGAAGCTCGCATTGAGTTTGAGCCGTCAGAGCACCGCAGACGACGTTTGATGTGAAGGACCTTCGCCATGACCACGAGCTATCTTGAACCCACCATCCTGATCGTTCCAGGTTTGAACTCCAGCGGCCCCGCGCACTGGCAGACCTGGTTCGAAGAGCAGATCCCTGGCGCCGTCCGCGTCGTCCAGCGAGATTGGAAAAGCGCCGATCTCGCAGAATGGTCGAGCCGCGTGCGCCGCGAAATTTCCCGCAGCCCGGGCCGCATTCTCATCGCAGCGCACAGCTTCGGCGCGCTGGCGGCCGTCCAGGCGGCAGACGACCACCGTCACAGGATTGCGGGTGCGCTTCTGGTAGCTCCGGCCGATCCCGAAAAGTTCGGCGTGTCAGAGCTTCTGCCTCAGAGCCCGCTCGGTTTTCCCACGATCCTCGTCGCCTCCTCCAACGACCCATGGCTGAGCATCGAGCGGGCGGCGCGCCTCGCCGGCGCCTGGGACGCCGATTTCGTGAGCCTCGGAGCGGCTGGCCACATCAACACGGAAAGTGGCTTTGGCCCGTGGCCCGGTGGCCTTCGGCTTTTGCAGCGGTTGCTTTTCAACGGGCGCGCGCAAGCAAATCAGTTCACGCTGCCATCCAAGCCGTCCGTAGGCGGCCAGTGGCCAAGTGAGTGGCCAAGTGAGTGGCCAAGTGAGTGGCCGCACGGGCCGTCCGAGCGCGAGGACAGCCCCGACCGTGGCCGCCCGCGTATCGCTCCCCGTGACCTTTCGACGACCATCGTGGATGCCGTGCGTGTCTGAGCGGCCACCGGCGCAGTCGAAATGCAACAGGTCCTCGAATTTATGACGGTTGGTGCAGATCGAAGCTTGTGCATCAACGGGTGAATCGAAAAAATATCAATAATATCAACATATTATATCAGAATTCGATCTAACATAACGGAGAGTGTCGGATGATTGGGGGTAAGAAATTGAGAAGGAGCTTCGCGGCAGCGACCACTGCCGGATTGCTCCTCTCGATCGGGACGGCGCAGACGTTCGCGGCAGACTTCGGGGGAAGCTGCTGCGCCGATCTGGAAGAGCGGATCGCCGAACTCGAGGCGACGACCGCCCGCAAGGGCAACCGCAAGGTGTCGCTTACGATCAGCGGTCACGTGAACCAGGGCGTGCTGTATTGGGATGACGGCTTCGAGGACAATGTCGGCGGCTATACGAACGATAACTCGCGCACGCGGCTCCGCTTCCTCGGCAAGGCTAAGATCAACGCCGACTGGGAGGCCGGCTATCGGCTCGAACTCGGCTTCCGCGATGCGAACTCGAAGCGGTTTACGCAGGACAACCCGACGGCCGAATCCGGCATAGATGTTCGCGACAGCCATTGGTACGTGAAGAATAGCTCACTGGGTTCGGTGTCGGTCGGCCTGCAATCGACGGCGACGGACAGCATTACCGAGATCAATCAAACACAGACGGCCGATTTCTCGAAGTACGCGGACGTCGAGGATACCGGCCTCGGTCTGCGGCTGCGCAACGCCTCTGGCGCGCTCAGCAACCGCTACGAGTATCGGCGTCTGATCGGCGTTCACGGCGATCAGCCGGGTGATGGTGAGAAGAAGTTCAACGGCGTCAGGTACACGACGCCTGAGCTCGCCGGCTTCGAAGCCTCGGCCTTCTGGGGAGCGGACGATTTCTGGGATGTGAGCTTGCGCTACAAGGGCGAGTTTGGCGGCTTCAAGCTCGCGGCCGGCATCGGCTACGGCGAGATTACGGACGGCAACCAGACCTCGACAGCTTGCGCGGCCATCGCTGCGGCCGATATTCCCGTGCTCGCCGGTGCCCCAGATACGGATTGCTCGCAGTTCGGCGGCTCGGTCAGTGTTCTTCACGTCAACACCGGCCTGTTCGTCAACTTCGGCGCCGGCATCAAAAAGGATGACCTGATCGACCGCACGGTGCTGTTCTCGGGAGTGGCGCCCGACGACGAGCAGACGTTCTGGTCCGTCCAGGCGGGCATCGAGAGGAAGTGGACGTCGTTTGGAAACACCACGATCTACGGCGAATATTACGATTACAACGGCGGATCGAACACGCGCACGATTGACCGCGACTTCACGGGCATCGCTGCAGCCGACAGCGAGAGCCGCGCAGCCGTCCTGTCCACCGGGCTGCGCTCGTATGGTTTCGGTGTCGCCCAGGGCTTCGACGCAGCGGCTCTCACTCTCTACCTTTCCTATCGTCACGTAGAGGGCAGCCTCACCGCTGCGAGCACCGACCTCGTTGGCGGCAACCTGGTCGCCACCACCAACGACGTCCGCTCCGTCCCGCTGGAGGATCTCGATCTCGTCTTTGCAGGCGGTATCATCAAGTTCTGATCCAACCTTCTCCCGGTGATCAGGTGACGGGAAGGGCCGCTCCATGGGGCGGCCCTTCTTGTTCATCTGCGCCCACACCTCTCGCCATGGCCTTTGCGACTTTACGCATAAGAACATCATTTCTTCTTGGTTCGTCCGCCGCCGATGCTCCGTTAGCTTGGCAGGCATGAGAACAATCACAGCATACGCAATGTCACGATCAGAAACCGAAGGCCCGGACCGCGTGGCCGGGATCTTGTCGACCGAGTGCGTGCCGAACCGCTCCGCAGGCGCCCGCGACGTCCCCTTTATCGTCGGCGGCAACCTGCGCCGATTACGCAAGGCCCACGGCCTTTCGCTCGAGCGTCTCGCCGAGCTGTCGGGCGTGAGCCGCGCGATGCTGGGCCAGATCGAAACGGCCAAGAGCGTGCCGACCGTAAGCCTCCTGTGGCGTGTCGCGGACGCCCTCGGGGTCCCTGTCGCAACGCTCGTCACGAGCGAAAGCGAGCCCCTCGCGGTGGTTCTGAGCCGCAGCGGCGCGAGCCTCCTTGTCGGCAGCGACGGCCGCTACGCGAGCCGCAGTCTCGTGCCTCACGGGCGCGCGACGTCGACCGGCTTCTTCGAGCTTCGCCTCGTCGCGAGCCACCGGGAGGCTTGCCCCGCAGCGCCCATCGGCACACGCCATAGCTTGGTGGTGGCGCAGGGCAGCCTCCGTTTCGAGATCGGTGAAGAACCCCCGATCGCGCTCGCCGAAGGGGACGCCGTCGCCTTCGATGGGGGCACGCCCTACGCCATCGAGAACACGGCCTCATTGGAAGCCATCGCTTATCTGGTGGTGATTTCACCCACCCCGTGAGCGCCCGTGCCCTGAGCGGACGCCTTTGCAGAAATTCGAATAACGATCGCAGTTCTTATTGGTTCTGCTTCCAAAGAGGAGACCATACCGTGCGCGCATATGCTTTGGGGGCTGTGACTGTGTCATCGAAACGGATTCAACGGGAGAAGGTCATCTCTTGGACGGCGCTGCTCTGTTCCGTGTCCGTGATCATCGCTCTGACGATTGCACACTGACATAGGACCGGAACCGATGACATTGGCACGTCAACGCAGGGTTCTGCCTGGATTCGGGCTGTCGCTCGGGTTTACGCTGGCCTACTTGTCCCTGATCGTCCTCATCCCGCTCTCGGCCGTCTTCGTCATGGCGGCCGGCATGGGATGGGACGCCTATGTCGCCGCCGCGACCGCGCCCCGCGTCGTCGCATCCTACAAGCTCAGCTTCGGCGCGTCGCTCCTTGCCGCCGCCATCAACGTGGTGTTCGGCCTGATCCTCGCGTGGGGCCTGGTGCGCTACACCTTTCCCGGGAAGAAGCTCGTCGATGCGCTTGTCGACCTGCCGTTCGCCTTGCCGACCGCCGTCGCCGGTATCGCGCTGACGGCGATCTACGCCCAGAACGGTTGGATCGGGCAATGGCTCGCGCCCTTCGATATCCGCATCGCTTTCACGCCCATCGGCATCGTCATCGCGCTCGTCTTCATCGGCCTGCCGTTCGTGGTGCGGACGGTGCAGCCCGTGCTCGAAGATCTCGATGCCGAGTTCGAGGAGGCGGCGGCAAGCCTCGGCGCGGGGCGCTTGCAGACATTTGTCCGCGTGGTGTTTCCGGCGCTCATCCCGGCTCTTCTCACCGGCTTCGCGCTCGCCTTCGCGCGCGCCGTCGGAGAGTACGGATCGGTGATCTTCATTGCCGGCAACATGCCGTTCGTCTCCGAAATCACGCCGCTCATGATCATCACCAAGCTGGAACAGTACGACTATGCGGGCGCAACCGCGATCGCATCCGTCATGCTGATGCTCTCGTTCGTCCTGCTGCTCGTCATCAACGGTTTGCAGGCCTGGTCGTCGCGTCGTGGTGGGAGGGAAGCCTGATGGCCGGAGCTGCGGGACATCTGCACGGGTTCGCCGGTTCCGCGACCCGTTTCGAGAACAACATCGCGACGCGCGACCAGACCTGGGTCAAGTACCTTGTCCTGGGCACCGGTCTGACGTTTTTCGCGCTCTTTCTCATGCTGCCTCTGATCACGGTCTTTTTCGAGGCCTTCCGCAGAGGCTGGGACGTCTACGTCACGTCCCTTTCGGATCCGGATGCGCTCTCCGCCGTGCGCCTCACGCTGCTCGCAGCGGCCATCTCGGTGCCGCTCAACCTCGTGTTCGGCATCTCCGCCGCCTGGGCCATCACCAAGCACGATTTCCCGGGCAAGCAGGTCCTGATCAGCTTCATCGATCTGCCGTTCTCGGTGTCGCCGGTGGTCGCGGGCCTCGTCTTCGTGCTGCTGTTCGGCGCGCAGGGCTGGTTCGGACCGTGGCTCCAGGACAACGACATCAAGATCATCTTCGCGGTGCCAGGCATCGTGCTGGCCACGGTCTTCGTCACCTTTCCGTTCGTCGCGCGCGAGCTGATCCCGCTGATGCAGGCTCAGGGCCGCGACGAGGAAGAGGCGGCCGTCACGCTCGGTGCGTCGGGCCTCCAGACGTTCTGGCGTGTCACGCTGCCCAACGTGAAATGGGCCCTGCTCTACGGCGTGATCCTCTGTAACGCGCGCGCAATGGGCGAGTTTGGCGCGGTGTCGGTCGTGTCCGGCCACATCCGCGGCCAGACCAACACCATGCCGCTGCACGTCGAGATTCTTTACAACGAATATCAATTCGCGGCCGCGTTCGCTGTCGCATCGCTCTTGGCCTTCCTGGCGCTCATGACGCTCGCCGTGAAGACCTTCATCGAGTGGCGCACGCGTGCAGCCTGCGCCGAGGAGAAATTGGGATGAGCATCGAGGTCAAAAATATCTCGAAGTCGTTTGGCGCTTTCAAAGCGCTCGACGACATCAACCTGACCCTGCCCCCGGGCGAGCTGGTGGCGCTGCTCGGACCCTCGGGTTGCGGCAAGACCACGCTGCTCCGCATCATCGCCGGACTCGAGCAGGCGGATCAGGGCACGGTGATCCTTTCTGGCGAGGACGCGTCCGCAAAGCACGTCCGCGAGCGCCGTGTTGGCTTCGTGTTCCAGCACTACGCACTGTTCCGGCACCTGACCGTGTTCGAGAATGTCGCGTTCGGCCTGCGCGTGAAGCCGCGCAGCCAGCGCCCGTCCAACGCCGAGATCAAGAAGCGCGTCGATCGCCTGCTCGATCTCGTCCAGCTCGGATGGCTCGCCGGCCGTTTCCCGGCGCAGCTTTCGGGCGGCCAGCGCCAGCGTATCGCGCTGGCCCGTGCCCTCGCCGTCGAGCCGCAGGTGCTGCTGCTCGACGAGCCGTTCGGCGCGCTCGACGCGAAGGTGAGAAAGGAGCTGCGCCGCTGGCTTCGGCGTCTTCATGACGAGCTGCACATCTCGTCCGTGTTCGTGACGCACGATCAGGAGGAGGCGCTCGAAGTCTCCGACCGCATCGTGCTCATGAACAGGGGCAGGATCGAGCAGATCGGCTCGCCGAAGGAGATTTACAACCATCCTGCGACCGCCTTCGCATACGGCTTCATCGGCAACGTGAACGAGTTCCGCGGGCACGTCGAGGGCGGCTATGTGCGGGTCGGCAACGACCTGCTCCCCCATGGCCGCGCCGACCTTCGTGATGGCGCGTCCGTCGTGGCGTTCACCCGCCCGCACGATACGGAGATCGTCAAATCCGCGGATGGAGAGGGTATCGCGGCGCGCGTGAACCGCATTCTCGACAGCAGCGGCGCCGTCACGCGGGTCGAGCTGCTCGCAAACGGGGATGCGCGGGGCGGTAAACACGATTATTTTGAAGTCGAAGTCACGGCCGAGCACCTGGCCTCTCTCGGTCTTTCGGCAGGCGACGACGTTCGCATCAGGAGCAGGCGCTTGAGCCTGTTCGGAGAAAACGAGACCCGATGAATTTTCAACAGTTGCGCATCATCCGTGAGACGGTCAGACGAAACTTCAATCTCACCGATGTTGCGAATGCGCTCTATACCTCGCAGTCGGGTGTTTCCAAGCACATCAAGGATCTTGAGGATGAGCTGGGCGTTGAGCTTTTCGTTCGGCGCGGAAAACGCCTGCTTGGGCTGACCGAGCCGGGGCGTGAGCTCGTGGGTATCGTCGAGCGGATCTTGCTCGACACGCAGAACATCAAGAAGCTCGGGGAGCAGTTCGCCAATCGCGACCGTGGCAAGCTCGACGTCGCGACCACGCACACGCAGGCGCGCTACGCCCTGCCGCACGTGGTTGCGAAGTTTCGAGAGGCCTATCCCAACGTCCACCTCGTGCTTCACCAAGGGAGCCCCGCGGAGATCGCACGGATGCTGGCCGAAGGCGCCGCCGACATCGGCATCGCCACCGAATCGTTGAAGGACGCGCCGGAGCTTGCATCCTTCCCCTACTACAGTTGGCACCACGGCGTCGTCGTACGGGCAGGTCACGCGCTCGATCATGCAGGGAAGCTCACGCTCGAGACGCTCGCCGAATGGCCACTGATCACCTACAGCGAGGGCTTTACGGGCCGGCCGAAGATCGACAAGGCGTTTGCGGAGGCGGGCATCGTGCCCGACATCGTGCTCTCCGCGCTCGATGCGGATGTCATCAAATCCTATGTCGAGCTGGGGCTTGGCGTCGGCATCGTCGCCTCTCAGGCATTCGAGCCTCGGCGCGATCCCGAATTGCGCCTTCTCGATGCCACGCATCTGTTCGAGATGAATACGTCGCAGATCGCGGTGCGTCGGGGAGCTTACCTCAGAGGGTATGCTTATCGATTTATTGAGTATTGTTCATCCGCACTGACGGAATCGGTTGTTCGGGCTGAGATCGAGCAATCCGCGGAGCCTCGCGGAGCCTGAGACGTTTGGACGCCCGTTGAGAGCGGATGCGGTTCGGGCGATCGGGCTCGAACAATTGGTCCAACTGCGCTATTTGAAGCTCTGACGGCGGCCGCTCGCGGGGTTGAGCGGCCGAAATCCGCAAGCTTGGGGTGCAGCGCCAGGTATGAAACGCTCCTTCTCCTTACGACCGCCCTGGCCCGTTTCATTTCTCCTGGCCCTGTCGATCATAGCTCTGGCGGTGCCGCTGCTTGCGTTGCTGGCCATGGAGGCCGCGCGCCTGACCGCATCGGAGCGGGAGCGCCTTGTCGGTGAGGCGGCAAGCTCCGCCGCGCGGATCGCCGCCGATCTAGATCAGACTCTGAACAGCTACATGGCGATCCTCGAGTCGTTGGCCACCACGCCTGCGCTCGCCGAGGACGATTTCGAAACCGTCTACCATCAGGCCGTGGCCGCTCTCAAATCGCGACGGTTGTTTGCGTTTCTCCGCGACGAGAGCGGGCAGCAGCGCTTCAACACGCGCTTGCCCTATGGCGCGGCTCTGCCCAATAAGGGCGGAACCGACGGACCGGTGTTTGAGGACGGACGCCCCCACGTCTCCGATATCGTCATCGGACAGGTGGCGAAAAAGCCCGTCATGGCCGTTTCCGTTCCCGTCATGCGGGATTCAAGGATCCACTACGTCCTGTCGCTCTCGCTCGATCCCGCTCTGATGAAGGAGCTGCTCGACCGCCAGAAGCTCCCGCCCGAGTGGCGCGGCACGATCACCGACGGCAACGGCAGCATCATCGCGCGCACGCGGCTCCACGACGAGTTCCTGGGCAAGTCTTTCAAGGAAGAGGCGCTCCGCGACAAGAGAGACGGAGCCCGCCACGGCACGGATTTGGAAGGTCGCGCGGTCATCTGGGGCTCGGCGCCGTCGCGCACCAGCGGATGGCTGGTGTCCGTATCGGTGCCGGCTGAATTGGTCGAGGCGTCGGCCCGTGAGGCGCTCTTGAGCTACGTGCTGATCGTCGCCGCGTTCACGTGTGCCGGGGTCGCCGGCGCGGTCGGCGTCGCGCGCGTCATCACGCGCCCCCTCGCGCTTGCCGAGACGGCGGCCAAATCTCTGGGCGAGGGCCGGCCCGTGGATTTTGAGCCGACCCTCGTCGAGGAGGCGAACGCGATCGGCACCGCGTTGGTGGAGGCCGCGCGCCTCCGCGAGGAGGCCGAGCAGCAGATCATGCTCCTCATGCGCGAGGTCAATCACCGCTCGAAGAACATGCTGGCCGTCGTGCAGGCCATCGCGCGCCAGATGCCGTCCAAGCAGCCCAAAGAGTTCGTACGCCAGTTCTCGGACCGCATCGTCGGCCTCGCCGCGAGCCAGGACCTTCTCATTGAGAGCAACTGGCAGGGCGTGCGGGTTGCCGATCTCGTGCGATCCCAGCTCGCGCTCTTTCGCGAATTGATCGGGACGCGCATCGAGATCTCGGGCCCTCCGGTTCGTCTCCAGCCACCTGCGGCTCAGGCCATCGGCATGGCGTTGCACGAGTTGGCGACCAACGCCAGCAAGTACGGCGCGCTGTCCGGCGAGAACGGAGAGGTCCACGTAAGCTGGGATCTCGTGCCAGGAGCCGAGGAACGTGAATTCCTGCTCGAATGGCGGGAAAAGGACGGACCTCCCGTTATCCCGCCCGAGCGGCGCGGCTTTGGGCACACCATCATGGTTGCCATGGTCGAAAAGTCGCTCGATGCCGAGGTCACCGTCGAGTATCCGGAGACCGGGCTCGTGTGGAAGGTGCGCGCCCCCGCGCGCTGTACGTACGAGGGACCGGATACGACGGGGCGAGCTGCAAAGCGCAAGGCTAGCTAGACGGACACCACGGCGCGGCTATTTGCACACCCTGCCGAGCCCGTCACGCCCGCGCCGCGCGAGGTCGACGTGGAAGTGATCTCGGTGCGCGCGGTTGTATTCGGGCCCGAGCACCGTCGTGAAGTGCTGGCAGGCACCGTGATGGGCGGCCCTAAGAAACGCCCGCTCGGCCCGATTGCCGTTCCAGTCACGAACGAGCGAGATGCGCTGGCCGTTCGAAAGAACGAAGCCCGAGACGTCGAGCGCGTTGGCATAGCCGTGCTCGGAGAGTTTGCCGCCGGACTTGTGGTTGATCGGGCGGCAATTATAGGAGCCCGCCGTCGTGATCTCCTCCACCTCCGCGCCGAAATGATAGAGCGCGGCGGGCGACACATGCTCGCGGATCCACCGTTCGACCTGGGGAATCATCGGGCAACGCAGAAGGGCCGCGGGTTTGATCCTGACCCGCCCGTCGTCCACGGCCGTCACCTCGTAGGGACGCTCGGTTCCGCACACGCCAGGGCCGCCGAGAGCGGAGCGGCTCGTCAGGTAGGTTGTGCGCTGGAGCACGCCGGAGGCAATGCACGCGCTTTCCTCCTGGTCACGCCACGGCTCGTACTGGGCGACGAAATTCGGCCCCGAGCTGCACGCCGAGAGTAGGGCCGGAACGAGCACCGGCAACACGAGTACACGACTGAAACGCATGACAGCGGGACACTAAGCTCATCAGGGCTAACGAACGGTGAATGTCCCATCCTCCCTGAGACGGTGTGCCAAGCATTTCAGGCCGTTTGCGGCCCGGTCTGCGGCTGAGTGCGGGCGTCTCGGCGGCGCTTTTCTGACCGCTTATCCAAGATATCCACAGGGAACGGATGTAAGCCCGGAGAATCCGTGCACCATATAATTGAGTGCCTGCTACAATCCGAACTGCCCGGATTTTCAGACGCGGGTCGTTCTCTGACGCAGCATCCAGCCCTCTGAATGGATGGGTCAGGTCTGGCCGAAGCTGGGTAGCGTATGCGTAGGCGTCATGATTTCTTCGTGCGTCGAGGCCCCGGCCTGTCGCCAGAGTTGCTCGCTCGGCATCCCCCACGATGTTCCCTCGACGAGCAACGGCTGAGACACCGGGGCCTTGTGATTCGGGATCGTGTGACGCGGCATCGTGCGACGCGGCACGATGGAAACACCGCGCCATTGAGACACGGTGCCGTGCGACGTGGGACTTGCGTCGCTCATGCTCGCAATCGGCCCTTAGGATGCCTCCCCATCGACATGCGCGAGAAACGCCAGCGCCGCGTCCTTGAACGTCCGGTCGCCGACCGCCTTCATATGCTCGCGGCCCGCGATCACGAACGCTTCCGCCGCTGGGATCAGCTTGGCGAGATCGGTGGCGGACCCGCCCACCACGTCATTCTCGCCGACGGCGACAAGCACGGGCGCGCGCAACTGTGAAACCGCTTCTGCCGTGATGGGCGCCCGCGCCGAGCGAATACAGGCTGCGAGCGCTTTGAGATCGCTTTTCGTCTGCTCGGCAAACACGCGGAAGGTGCGTGCGGCCTGGCTCTTCACGTCGTCGACGTGGGCGGCTTCGAGGGCATGTGCGATGGGCCCGGTGCCGGCCATCCCCCGCACCATGTTGATGCCGAGCCCGCCGAACACCAGGCTCTGGACCCGCTCTGGATGGGCAAGGGCAAGGAACGCCGCGATCCGCGCGCCCATGGAATAACCGATGATGTGCGCGCGCGGGATTGTGAGATGGTCGAGCAACCGCCGCGCGTCTTCCGCCATCAGCGGCGCGCCGTAGTCCTCGAGGGCGTAAAGCTTCTCGCTTGCTCCATGCCCGCGGTTGTCGAACGCGACCACGCGGTAACCGGCCTGACGCAATGTGGCGACCCAGCCGGTATCGATCCAATTGGTGGGCACGTTCGATGCGAACCCATGGATCAGCAACACGGGCGTATCTTTCGCCTCCGGCGGGCGCTCGTCGAGGTAGGCAAGCTCGACGCCGTCGGAACTGAAGCGCGTCATGGTGGACCGAGGGGTCACGTCGCTGTCTCGCAAATGGATGTTACGGCTCGTCCGCGCCGGAATGGCGAAGATCGAGCAGGGAGGACGAGGGTGGCAGCAAATTGCCATGGATGGCAATGCCTTGCGGCAGGCGGACGCGCCCGCCCCCCAGGGCGAACCGTCCTCTGTTCTTTTCGGTGCGCCGCCGTTATGGTCGCGCATTCGATCTGTCGAACCGCTGCGGAAAGACCCCTGCGATGGCCAAGAACGTGACCCCCCATTTCGCGAACGACGTCGGCGCCGAAAAAATCTTCGTCGGCGTCAAGGAGCTGCAGTGCATGGGCGCGCGCGCCCCCTTCGATCATCCGCACGTGTTCCTCGACATGGGCGCCGATAGCCAGATCCTTTGTCCCTATTGTTCGACGCTCTACGTCTACGACCCGCGCCTCGCCGCGGGCGAAAGCGATCCCATGAACTGTCTCGTTTCCGCGAGCGACCTGGCGGCCTGAGGCCATGGCGCACGCGACGGCCGCCCCGCTCGGCCAGGTGGTGATCGCAGGCGGCGGCATCGGCGGGCTCGCAACCGCGCTTGCGCTCGCACGAGAGAATATTCCAAGCGAAGTGCTCGAGCGCCGTCCCGTATTTGGAGAGGACGGGGCCGGCATCCAGATCGGCCCCAACGGCACGCGCATCCTGGCCGAGCTCGGCGTCAGGCCCATGCTCGAAGAGTGCGCCACGACGCCGGACGCACTCCGCATCCGCGATGCGATGACCGGCCGGGATCTCGCGCGCTTTCCCCTCGGTCCATGGATCGCGGAACGCCACGGCGCTCCCTACTGGACGCTTCATCGGCGCGATCTGCACAGAGCGCTTCTCGAGGCGGTCAAGCACGACCCTCGGATCCGCATCAGAACCGACATGAACGTGGCCGCTCTAAGCGATGAGCCGGAGGGCGTCACAGCCGTCATGGCGGATGGCGGGGTTACAAAAGGCAGCGCGCTCATTGCCGCCGATGGCGCATGGTCGGCGCTCCGCAACGACGGGTTCGGTGGCGGTGCGCCCCGCTACACGGGAAAATGCGCCGTGCGCACGGTGCTTCCGGCGTCCTCCGTGCCGGAGGGGTTGCGTGGCCCCGACGTCAATCTCTGGCTCGGCCCGGATGTCCATGTGGTGCACTATCCCGTTTCGGCGGGCGAGGCCGTCGCCCTGGTGGCGATCTTCGACGATGGCCGCATCGCGGGCGACTGGAACTCACCATGCGACCGCGGCTGGGTCGGCGCGCGCAGGCAGCGGTTCGCGCCGCTTCTGAAAGACCTCGTCGCACGGCCGGATACCTGGCGCCGCTGGTCGCTGCTCGCACTCGAGACGCCCCCCAAGCTCGCCGTGGGTCGAAGGGCGCTCCTCGGCGACGCGGCGCATCCCGTGCTGCCGTTTCTCGCCCAGGGCGGCGTCATGGCGCTGGAGGACGCGGTTGTCGTCGCACGCGCTCTGGCCGCCGATCCGCGAGATCCCGCCCGCGCCTTTGCCGCCTACGCACGCGACCGCGCACCGCGCGTGCGCCGCGTGGCCGAGGCCTCGCGCAAGAACGGGCGCATCTATCATATGGAGGGCGTGATGGCCGCGACCCGCAACCTCGCGCTCCGGCATATCCCGCCTGAGCATTTCATGGGCCGTTACGATTGGCTCTATGGGTGGACGCCGCCCGCCTGACGATGCCCCTTACAGCGAGTTGACGAACGCGAGCAGGGCGGCTCGGTCTTCCGGCGACAGCGCCGCATAGGCGTCGCGCGCGCCCTGCGCTTCGCCGCCATGCCAGAGGATCGCCTCCTGCACGTTGCGCGCCCGTCCGTCGTGCAGCAGGAGCGTGTGCCCGACCACGGTCTCGGTGAGCCCCACGCCCCAGAGCGGCGCCGTTCGCCACTCGCGCCCGCTCGCCGCGCCTTCGGGCCACCCGTCGGCAAGCCCGTCCCCCATGTCGTGCAGCAGGAAATCGCTGTAGGGCCAGATCTTCTGGCCGCTGAGGTGGGGTTGCCCCTCGAGATCGCCTGTCGTGAACGTGGGGCGGTGACAGGCCGCGCATCCCAAATGATGGAACAGCGCCTTGCCTTTCAGCACGGCGGGATCCGCCGGATCGCGCCGCTGAGGCACGGCGAGGTTCTCCGAATAGAAGACGAGAAGGTCGAACAGTTCGCCGCCAAGCTCCACGCCGCCCGTATGATCGGAGTTGCCGTTGGGCGCCTCGAGGCAGGCCGTCTGCGCGGGCGTGCAGTCGCCCGAGGGTTGAGGCACGAGCGGGTTGGAGAGGCCGATGTCGTTGGCTGCCGCAATTCCGCTCTGGTCGCGCACGCTGGCGACGCCGGCCTTCCAGCCGAACCGCCCGAGCGTGACGCGTTGTTCCGAGAGCGACCACACCTCGTTGGCGCGCCCCGAAATGCCGTCGCCATCCGCGTCGTCCGGATCGGCGCCCGCGCGGATCTCCGCCTCCGGGATCGCCTGGATAAGGCCGAGCCCGATCATCGGCGGCGCAACGCGCGGCGAGAGCCGGACGTTCGGATGCAGAGGCCCGTAGCCGAGGTGCGTGATAGCGTATTCGGGCCGCCGGAGCGTGATCACCTCGCCGCCGGCGAGCGTCACAGGAACGTCGGCGTAGGTGATGTGCGGATGGCCTTCGCCGGCATGGCCCTGAATGGCGACGTTCTGCAACTGTCGGCCGTAGACGGGTTCGGAAATGAACGTCGCCTTCTTGTCCGCGAGCAGACGTCTCTGCTGGTCGGTCTCCGGCGGGATGGAAAGCTTCAGGATCATCGAGACGGCCGTGTCGTCGGGCCAGTTCGCTTGCGGAGGCCGGCCGCGGCCATCCTTGATGTGGCAGTTCTGGCAGCCGCGCGCATTGTAGAGCGGCCCGAGGCCGTCGGACGCGGTCGTGGAGGATGGCGCAGAGACCCAGAGCCGCCGGAACACCGAGTTCCCGATGCGGAAGTTCATCTCGCCTTCGAAGCCGATGCCGTGGGAGAAATGCGAGAAGGCATCGCGATTGTCGACACGTTGGCGCGAGGTGGCGGTGCCGCCTGGCCACGCCTCGCCGGGCTCGAGCGCCGCGGGCTCGATCGCCTCCGGCATTGGCGGCTCGTTTCCGGCGAGCACGGCGCCCGCGGCCAGCGGCACGAGGACGGCAAGCGCGATCGGCGGAAGGGTCTCTCGGAGGGGCATCGCGACCCTATCAAGCTGAAAGTGCGCCGGCGATCAAGTGACGCGCGGTCGCCGTAGGGCCGGCAAACGCCCGTCGCTCCCGCGAGCGCATGAGACAAGACCGCTTCCAGCGGCCGCGCCGAGAAGCTTGAAATCTCCATAATTCATGCAAATGAGAATCATTATTAAAAATGTTGCGTGGCGGGGCGCACCGTGGCATCTCTCAGTTGAGAATCGATCGCAATTGAAGAGGGAGGGGGGCGATGAGGGGTCTGACGGTGGCGCGCGTTCTGGCAGGTGCGGCCGTGGCGCTTACGCCCATTGCCGGCGCGGCCGCCGGAGACAAGCGGGGTTATTCGCTTGTGCGACCGACGCCCGACGCGCTCCTGCGCGACATGTCGACGGACCGCCCCGACAAGACGGAGAGCCCTTACACGGTCGATACGGGGCGATTCCAGGTGGAAATGGATGTCATTGCCTACACGCGCGACAAGGCGGACGGCATCACCGTGCGCACCCTCGAGGTGGTGCCGTTCAACGTCAAGGTCGGCTTGACCAGCCACACCGATCTCCAGATCGCATATGGTGCCTTTAACCGCGTGCGGGTGAAGGGCGAGGGGATCGATGAGCGCGACAGCGGGTCCGGCGACGTGGTCGTGCGCGTCAAGCACAACATCTGGGGGAACGATGGCGGCCCGACCGCGCTCGCCATCATGCCGTTCGTCAAGCTGCCGACAGGAAGCCTCGCGGAACTCAACGACGATGTCGAAGGCGGCGTCATTCTGCCGTTTGCCGTCGATCTCGGCGGAGGTTTCGGCCTCGGCCTGATGACCGAGATCGACATCCTGCGCCGGGAGAGCGGCCGTGGCTATGCGCCGACCTTTGTCAATTCGGCGGCGCTGGGCTTCGACGTGACCGACAAGCTCGGGCTGTTTGCTGAGGTGTTCGTCGAGCGAAGCAGCGAGAGCGGCGCGGAGACGGTCGTCACGTTGGGGGGCGGCTTCACCTATGCCGTCACCGACAACGTGCAGCTGGACGCCGCCGTCAATGTCGGCGCGACGTCGGCGGCCGACGATCTGAACGTCATCGCGGGCGTCTCGCGCAGGTTCTGACAAAAAAGAGGCCAACGGCCGTGCGCTGAACCGCTCTCGCCACAGACGTGCTCTAAAACGGAGGATGCAAAGGCGGAGCGGAGGCGCGACACATGCCGTTACGGCGCATTGTTCTGGCTGTCCTGATCGTGTGGCCGTTTGCGGCGCAAGCGGACGAGGTCGACCATGGAAAAGTCGCCGACCGCATCGAGCAACTGGTCGAAAAGAATTTCTACGACCCGAAGCGCGCCGAAGCCTTCGACGCCGCGCCGCTTCGCGCGGAGGGCCTATCGCCTGCGGAGTTCGACAAGGCGGCGGCCGACGCGCTGGCCGGCTTGGGCGTGTCGCACACCGGGCGCTACACGTCCGGCCGGATCGACTATTTCGAGTTGCTCGACATCTTCCGCTTTGCCGTCCGCAACGACCTCCGCCGGATCTTCCCGCCGCGTGGCCAGGTCGGCTATGCAGGCATCGGCATGATCGCTGCCGAGATAGAGGGGCGCCGCTTCGTCACCGACGTCTACCACGGCGGTTCGGCCGCGCGCGCAGGCGTCCGCGAAGGCGACGAGGTGCTCGCGGCCGATGGCGAGCCCTACCGGGAGATCGCCTCGTTCGAGAAAAAGCTCGGCAAGACGGTCACGCTCACCCTGAGGCGCGAAGAGAACGCCGAACCGGTCGAGGTCCCCGTGAAGGTCGAAGCCATTCGGCCGAATGAATTGTTCACCGCCTCGATCTCCGAAAGCATCCGCACGATCGAGAGCGGCAAATTCAAGATCGGCTACATGCGTATCTGGTCCTTCACGTCCACTGAGACGCGCCAGCTCATCAATGATGAGCTGGGCACCGGACGCCTCGCGGGCGCCGATGCGCTGGTCCTCGACCTGCGCAGCCGGTGGGGCGGCGCGCCGCTCGATGCCGCTGAGGTTTTCGTCGGCCGCACCCCGCCGACCGAGCTCAAAAAACGCGATGGCACCATCGCCAGCGGCAACACACGCTGGAGGAAACCGGTCGTCGCCATCATCGACGAAGGCACCCGCAGCGGCCTCGAGGTCTTCGCCTACGCATTGAAGGTCAATGATATCCCGCTTGTCGGAACGAGCACGGCCGGCGCCGTCCTGGCCGGCACCGCGTATATGCTGCCCGACGACAGCCTGCTGATCCTGGCGGTGCAGGACGTGGTGACGGACGGCGAGCGGATCGAGGGCGTGGGTATCTCGCCGACGCGCGAGGTCGGGCGGGACGTTCGTTTCGAGAACGGCACCGATCCGCAGCTCGCGGCCGCCATCGAGATGGCCCGCGAGCGTCTCGCCAGCGCGTCGAACGTCGAGAGCGCGGCCGAATGAGACGTGAACGACGACCTACTGCGCGCCCTCGACGCGATCGGGATTGTCGAGGCTGTCGGAGCCTTCGAACGCAATGCCCTTGAGATCGAGCACGGCGATGGCGCGCTCGAGTTCCTTGGCCTGCGCGACCAGAAGGTCGATCGTCTTCTGTACCACGGCATTGCCCTCAGCATTGCCGAGCCCGATCATCTGGTCGTAGGCCTCGACGGTCTTGGCCCGCTCGACCAGCGCGTCCATCTGCGCCATCGTTTTGTCCATGGCTGCCCTGACGGCATCGTCCGTCTCGGGTGATTTCGCGCGGACGAGATCCGACACGGAGGGGCCCGACACGACGCTGCCGTCGGTGCGCTTGTAGCTCCCGAGGTACACGTTGCGAATGCCGAGCGCGTTTCCGTGGTGGGAGTTGTGCGTGTTGTCTGAGAAGCAGTCGTGCTCCTCTTCGGGATCGTGGATCATGAGCCCGAGCTTCATGCGCTCGCCGGCAAGCTCACCATAGGTGAGGCTTCCAAGGCCTGTGAGCAGCGCGGTGAGCCCGTCGGTCTCGTTCTCGGTGACAGCGGCGCGTGCGGCACCTTCGGGGCCCCACTGCTCCGCGATCCACGCGAGGTCCTCGACGAGCATCCCGGTCACGACGCGGAGGTAGGCCGCGCGCCGGTCGCAGTTGCCATTCGAGCAGTTTTCGAGGTCGTAATCGGTGTGCGGCCGCGCGCCCGCGCCGCGATCCGTTCCGTTGAGATCCTGTCCCCAGAGCAGGAACTCGATGGCGTGGTAGCCGGAAGCCACGTTGGCTTCGATGCCGCCCGCCTCATGCAGCGTCTCGCGAATGAGGTCCGGCGTGATCTCCGACGCGTCAACCGTGTTTCCGGCAATTTTCAGCGTGGAATTGGCGATCACGTTCGCGGTGTAGAATTCGTTTTCCGGATGATCGCTGCCGTAGGCCTCGGCCACGTAGTCGATCAGGCCTTCGTCCAGCGGCCACGCGTTCACGCGGCCCTCCCAATCGTCGACGATGGGATTCCCGAAGCGGTACGCCTCGGTCTGCATGTACGGCACGCGTGCGTCGATCCAGGCTTGGCGCGCTGCCGCCAGCGCGTCCGCGCTAGGGCTGTCGAGCAGCGCCTCGATGGATTTTTGCAGCGCCTTGGCGCTGTCCAGGCTGTCCTCGTACCCCGCCTTGGCGATGTCCGCGTAGGTGGCGAGCACGGCGTCGGCAGCGGGTGCGGTCGCGCCGCCAGCCGTGGAAAAGGCGCCTGCGGCCGGAAAAGCCGCCGCCAATACAAGAAAAATCTTGGCAATTCTGAGGGTTGGCTGGGGCACGGATCAAACTCCTCGGGACCGGATGGGCGGGCGAAGGCAACTGGACTTATTGATGAAAGCAGTCAAGAATGATTGCCGATTTGCGCCCGGAGGGAAAGTGGGCGGCGCTCCAAGGGCCTAGGGAATATTTTTCCCTGCGCCGGACTATTTTTTGGTAGTTTGGAATTGATCTAGATTTTTGTTGAGATACAAGTTCAATCGAACCCGCGCGAACGGTGGCGCGCACGGGAGGAGAGCTGGATAGACCATGCGCCTGAGCAAGACAACGAACTATGCCATCCGCATTTTGCTGGATTGCGCCGTAGCCGCGCCGGACCTCGTCAAGGTCGCCGAGATCGCAGAGCGGCGCGACATCACGGTTCAGAACACATTCAAGATCGTCCATCTCCTGTCCCGGGCCGGTTTCATCCAGGCTGTGCGGGGCCGGCACGGCGGCGTTCGCCTGGCGCGTCCGGCGGCCGAGATCCGCATCGGCGACGTCGTGCGCGCGATGGAGATCCTGCGTCTCGAGATGGATATCGAGGAAGGTGCCGAGGGCGAGAATCAGGGTCAGCTCGCCGCCCTCGATCAGCTCTTCGACAACGCGCTCGACGCGTTCATCAGCGTGTTGGACGAGCATACGCTCGAGCAGATGATCAAAGTGCAACGCCGGGAGCCGCCACGTCCCCGCCGGTCGGGGACACAGCGCCGCACGAAGGCGGCGGCGATTTCGGGGGCTGTCGCCCGTCGCCAACGAGTGCAGCTCTGAAAGCATTGGGCTTTCTGGACTTTGGAATTCTTCAAAACAAAGATTTGAATGATTCCAATAGCCTACGGCATGACAGCACCCTTGACTCACGACTGAGAAAGAGGCTTGTTTACGCGCAAGGCTGCGGTTGAGCAGTCCGCATACCTATATCCTTTTCGGGGCCTTGAACCTCGACAATAGGAAGGTCGAACGATGCTTCTCGAATTGCACCCCGAGCGGGTTGCGCACGCCGATGGCGTGCCGTGCTCGTGCCTGCCCCAGAGGCTTGGCCTTTCTTCCTGTCACGCGAGCGTTCTGGGCCTGTCGCATCTGCGGGAGGTCCCTCATGCGTCGTTCTAATGCCGCGCGCCCCCTGGTTGCTCCCCCGCCGCTGCAGACGCTGTCGGGCGAGCGCGGCGCCGAGCGGCTGATCGGCCTCGGCTTCCGGTATTGGGTCGCCGGATACAAATCGGGCGACATCGATCGCTGGGAAGAAGCCTGGCGCATCTATTCCAGCGCCCTCGGCCCCAACGCCGCCCGCACGGCCGTGTCCGAGCTCTCCGCCTGGGTTCGCGCGGTGAGCGCTGCGGCCCGCCGTGAGATCGAGGTGTGCGCCGGCGATTGCGCGGGCTTCTGCCGCGACGAGTGCCTGGCGGTGTCGATGATCGCCGCCTGCCAGCACAACACCTGCCCTGCGATGCGCGCCTGTGCGTTCGCGCTGATCGAAAGCTCGCTGATCGACGAGGTCGTGCACCACGCCGAGAGCTTCGCTGTCACCATGCGCGGCCTCGATCAGGTGCTGTCGCCGGGTCTTATCGTGAATGCCGCCGCCTATGCATCGGCCCCAGGCGCCGATCTCAGGCAGTAAGCGGCCGAGGACGAGACAAATGATCGTTTGCTCCTGTACGCGCATCTCCGATCACGACATCGAGCTTGCGCTTCTCGATATCCTGAACCAGCCCGAGGCGCCAATCCCGACGCCCGGCGTCGTCTACCGCCATATGCAGAAGCGGATGCAGTGCTGCGGTTGTGCGCCGCTCGCCGTCGACGTCATCTACGCGCGCCTCGAAGTGCTGGAGAAGAAGGGCCTGATCTGCCCGTACCGCAGCTTCTCGACGCGCGAGCGGCTGATGCGCCTGCAGCAGCAGCGGCGCAATCAGAAGACGAACGTGCCGCTGACGGCGGACGAAGAGGATTTCGTCCTCGCCGAGTAAGGACCTGTCTCTTCGCTTCGCCTTTCGTTTCCTTGCGCCACGGCGTAAACATCGGGCCATGGTGTTCCGGGCCTCCCTCCGCGTGAATATTGATCGGCTCGCGAGCGCGGCCGCGATCATCCTTGTCGCGTTGGTCGTGGAGCTTGTCGGCGTGGCGGGCGCCAACGCGGAAAACGCGCCGCAACCGAAATCCCAGACGGCGCTCGTCCGCGATGCCGTCGATCAGTTCATTCTGCCGCGCATCGACACGTTCAAGACGCGCACGCAAGAGCTGGCCGAAGCAGTCGCGGCCGCGTGCGAGCCGGGCGACGGGGCAGAGGCGCTCGATGCCGCCAAGACGGCGTTCGTCGAGACGGTCCGCGCCTGGGCGCCGCTCGACCTCATCCGTTTCGGTCCCTCGGCCCGCAATCATCGCCTCGAACGGGTGCTGTTCTGGCCCGACCCGCGCGCCACCGCCGAGCGGCAGTTGAACGCGCTGCTTGCCGCGCGCAAGGGTGAGCTCTTGGAGGCCGGCGCGCTCGCCACCCAGAGCGTCGCCGTGCAGGGCTTGACGGCGCTCGAAGTCCTCCTCTTCAGCGAGAAGACGCCTCTCGGAAGCGGCGACGACGCCGCGGCGCGCTATCGCTGCGGCGTGGCGGGGGCCATCGCCTCCGCCATCGACACCGTCGCCGGAGAAATCCAAGACGGCTGGGCGGGCGATGACGGCTATCGCGTCAAGCTCCTGAACCCGGGACCGGACAACCGCCTCTACCGCGACACCTCCGAATCGGCGCGCGAGATCGCCAAAGCGCTCGTCACGGGGTTCGATCTCGTGCGCGATCGCATCGCGCTTCCCGAATTGCACGCCATCTCGCGGACGCCCCCGCGGCGCGCGCGTCTCCCGTTCGAGCGTGCCGACGCGACGGGCGTCTTTGTCGTCGCCACCGTGGGCGCCTTGAGAGACCTCTACGAGGCCTGCGCCTTCGGCGCGCGTGTCGGTGCGGACAAAGGGTGGATGTCCGGGTTCCTCGCCGCCGGCTGGAACGGGCTCATCGTGGAATCCGAGCGGCTCGACCGCGTGCGGAAAGGTGAGATCGCATCGAAGGATCACATGCACGTCGTGCGCAAGCTGCGTTTCGACATCACCTCCATTCGCCAAATCCTGGTCAGGGAGCTTGCGGCCAATGCCGGCATCATCCTGGGCTTCAACGAGCTCGATGGCGATTGATCGCCGCCGCTTCGTTGCCGGCGCGCTGGTCGCGCTGACTGCGCCGCGCGCGGTTTTGGCGGCGGAGGCGCGTGCCGCTGGCCATGCGGGCGCGGATGTCGTCTACGCGGCCGCCGCCCGCAGGCAAGGCAACGGCTATGCGGTTTTGCTCGTTACCGGCGACGGTCGTATCCTGCGCGAGATTCCGCTCACCGCACGCGCGCACGACATCGCGATCGATCGCGCGCGCCGCCGTGCGGTGGCCTGCGCGCGCCGCCCGGGATATTTTGCGCTCGCCTTCGATCTCGACGGCCGCGCCAGGCCGGAGGTGTTCGCCCCGCCAGAGGATCGGCACTTCTACGGCCATGGCGCGTTTTCGCCGGACGGCCGCGTCGTCTACATGACCGAGCACGATGTCGACACAGGGGAGGGCGTCATCGGCGTCTACGACACCGGCAACGGCTTCCGCCGTGTCGGCGAATTCCCCTCCTACGGTATCGGTCCGCACGAGGCGATCCTGTTGGCGGACGGCAAGACGCTCGTCGCGGCGAACGGCGGTTTCGGCAGCGATCCGGCAACGGGACGCGAGAGCATCGACGTTGCGGGTATGGCGCCCAACATGTCCTTCATCGATGTCGAGACGGGCGCGCTCAAAGCGCAGCATGGCCTCCCGCCCGAGATCAATCTGCTCTCGATCCGCCACCTCGCGGCCGACGCAAGCGGCGCCGTCTGGTTCGGCGGGCAATGGCAGGGCGCCATCGAGGATGCGCCGGAGCTGATCGGGCGTGCACGTCTCGACCGTCCGATTGCATTCGTCGAGCCGGGCGGTCCGGCAGGCGACGCGCTGCGCGGTTACATCGGCTCGGTCGCGGTGTGTGCCGAAGGCCGTCTCCTCGCGGCGTCGGCGCCCCGTGCGGGACGCGTCGTCTACGCAGATACGGAAACCGGCCGCATCGTGCACGAGGTGGCGTTGAAAGACGCCTGCGGCCTCGCCGGGAGCGGGCCCGGCGCCTTCGCCATCAGCTCGGGGCATGGGGTCGTCAGGGTTGAGGGCGTCGCGCAGGAGGCGGGCGGGCTTGAAACCCGTTTCCCGTCTACGGAGTTCGACAACCATCTCCGCCGTGTTTGAGGGCAGCGAGCGACGCGCTTCAAACGGGCAGAGAAGCAGTTTAAAAGCTTCCGGGCATTCGCTTGACCGAGACCCTATGCTTCTTTCCACGCTCATTCCCCACGACGAGGTTGCCGAGGTGCCGTCCGGCGCCTTCAGCATCGCGGTGACCAGTCTTACGGCCGACAGCCGCCGCGTGACGCCGGGCGCACTCTTTGCAGCGCTCACGGGGACCAAGGCTGACGGCGCCGCCTTCATTGCGGATGCGGTGGAGAAGGGGGCTGTCGCCATTCTCACGAGCGAGACGGCCGACGTGCCGGACGACATCTCCATTCCCGTGCTGCGCGCCCGCGAGCCGCGCCGGGCACTTGCGTTGATCGCCGCCCGCTTTTTCGAGCGACAGCCCGAAACCATCGTGGCCGTGACCGGAACCAGCGGCAAGACATCGGTCGCCGAGTTCACGCGCCAGCTTTTCGCGGCCGCGGGGCGGCGTGCGGCTTCGCTCGGCACCATCGGCGTCGTGAAGCCGGACGGCGCGACCTACGGCTCCCTCACCACGCCCGATCCCGTGACGCTGCACGAAACGTTGGCCGCGCTCGCGGGCGAGGGCGTCACGCACCTGGCGTTCGAGGCGTCGTCCCACGGTCTCGATCAGTATCGCCTCGATGGCGTGCGCGTCGGCGTGGCCGCTTTCACCAATCTCGGACGCGATCATCTCGACTATCACCCTACGACCGAAGCCTATCTCGCCGCCAAGCTCCGCTTGTTCGAAGAGTTGCTGCCTATCGGCGCGCCGGTGGTCGTCAATGCCGACGCACCCGAGGCCGACACGGTGATGCAGGCCGCGCGCCTGCGGGGACATCGCATCGTCAGCGTGGGAACGGCCGGCGAAACGCTGCGTCTCGCCGCGCTCGATCGCGACGGTTTCGCGCAACGCATGACGCTCGTCTATGACGGTCAGCCGTACGAAGCCCGCTTGCCGTTGATCGGCACCTATCAGGTGGAAAACGCGCTGGTCGCCCTCGGCTTGGTCCTAGCGATGGGTGAAGACCCCGCCGTCGTCATTCCCGCGCTCGCGGGTCTCAAGGGCGTGCGCGGCCGTCTCGACATCGTGGGCGAGAAGGACGGCGCTCTCGCCATCGTCGATTACGCCCACAAGCCCGAAGCGCTCGAAGCCGCACTTGCGGGCCTCCGGCCGTTCGCGACCGGCCGCCTCATCTGCGTCTTCGGCTGCGGCGGCGACCGCGACCGCGGCAAGCGCCCGATCATGGGCAGCATCGCCACCTCGAACGCCGACATCGTCATCGTGACCGACGACAACCCGCGGACCGAACACCCGGCGTCCATCCGCGCCGAGATCCTGGCGGCCGCACCGGGCGCACGCGAGATTGGCGACCGTGCAGAAGCGATCCGCGCGGCCGTCGGGATGCTGCAACCGGGCGACGTGGTCGTGGTGGCCGGCAAAGGTCACGAAACCGGCCAGATCGTCGGCCAGACGGTTATTCCCTTCTCGGATCATGACTGTCTCGGCGAAGCGTTGCGGACGTCCTGACCCTTTGAGCCACCCAGCAAGGAGAGGATGTCCGTGAGGCCATCCGATACGCGACGTGACCCTGGAAGACCCGCTATGGACATTCGACGATCTCGTGCGCGCGGCCGGGGGGCGGGCGGAACGCGCGACGGGCGCACCCGTAACGGGCCTATCGATCGACACGCGAACGCTCGCGGCCGGAGATCTCTTCGTCGCCCTGAAGGATCAGCGCGACGGCCATGACTTCGTGACAGCGGCGTTCGCGGCGGGTGCGTCGGCTGCGTTGGTCTCCGAGACCTACGCGGCGAAGCCGGGCGACGGTCCGCTCGTGCGTGTGCCGGATGTGCAAGCCGGGCTGGAGGCCATCGGCCGCGCTGCACGCGCACGCTTGTCGGCCGGTGCGCGTGTCGTTGCGGTGACCGGCAGCGCGGGCAAGACCGGCACCAAGGATATGCTGCGCGCCGCGTTGTCGTGCACCGGGCCGACGCATGGCGCCGACAAGTCGTTCAACAACCATTGGGGCGTGCCGCTCACGTTGGCGCGCATGCCTGCCACGACGCGCTTCGGCGTGTTCGAGATCGGCATGAACCACGCGGGCGAGATCGGCCCCCTGTCGCGCATGGTGCGCCCGCACGTCGCCATCGTCACCACCGTCGATGCCGTCCACCTCGCGCAATTCCCGAACGTCGAGGCCATCGCGGACGCCAAGGCCGAGATCTTCCAGGGGCTGGAGCCTGGCGGAACGGCGATCCTCAACCGCGATAACGTGCATTTCGAAACGCTGCGCCGCCATGCCGAAGAAGCCGGCGCACGCGTCGTCTCTTTCGGTCAGGACGGCCGCGCGGACGTGCGACCCAAGACGCTCGAAATCGCAGCCGACGGCACGGCGATGGAGATCTCAGTCGGAGGACGCGAAGTCCGCTATCGCGTCGGAGTGCCGGGCATTCACATCGCGATGAACGCGCTGGCCGTCGCTGCCGCCATCGAGGCCGCCGGCGCCGACGTCGAGACGGCGCTCGCCGCTCTCGCCACCGTTCCCCCGCCACCGGGACGCGGCGTGCGCACCGAGCTGCCGCTCGAAGGCGGGCATATCCTCTTGATCGACGAGAGCTACAACGCGAACCCCGCCTCCATGCGCGCGGCGTTCGCGGTTCTGGGCACCGTGCCGCGAGCCGCCTACAAGCGCCGCATCGCCGTGCTCGGCGACATGCTGGAGCTGGGTGCCGAGGAGCAGTCGCACCACCTTGCGTTGAAGGAAGCAGTTGACGCCGCAGGCACGGATCTGGTCTTTGCCAGTGGGCCGAACATGGCGCATCTTTTCCGCGCGCTGCCGCCGGAGCGGCAGGGCGCCTGGGCGCTGCGGTCCGGCGAGATCGAGGACGCGCTCGTGGCACGGCTCCAGCCGGGGGACGTGGTGATGGTCAAGGGATCGAACGGCAGCCGCATGGGGCCGCTCGCCGAGGCGCTGAGGAAAAGGCTCGCCGCGGGCTGATTGGGGACGGGGTCGAGGGGAAGGGGAGACAATGCTCTATGAGCTGGTGAGCTTCAGCGATCAGATCAACATTCTGAACGTTTTTCGCTACATCACCTTCCGCACCGGCGGCGCGATCTTCACCGCGCTGCTGTTCGTCCTGTTGTTCGGGCCCGGGATCATCGCGCTGCTCAGGCTGAAGCAGGGCAAGGGCCAGCCCATCCGCGAGGACGGCCCGCAATCCCATTTCTCGAAAAAGGGCACGCCCACCATGGGCGGCCTCATGATCCTCGCCGGCGTCACGGTGGCGACGCTGCTCTGGGCGGATCTCTCGAACGCTTACGTCTGGATCGTGCTCCTGGTTGCTCTCGCGTACGGCGGCATCGGCTTCTACGACGATTATCTGAAGGTCACGAAGCAGCAGTCGAGCGGCTTCGGTGGACGCGCGCGTCTCGGTCTCGAATTTCTGGTGGCGGCCATCGCCGTCTACCTGCTCGTGCAGCTTTCGACGCCGGATCTCGCGGGCAAGCTGGCGCTGCCGTTCTTCAAGACGGTGCTGATCGACCTCGGCGTGTTCTTTATCGTGTTCGGCATGTTCATCATCGTGGGCGCCGGCAACGCCGTGAACCTGACCGACGGGCTCGACGGTCTTGCCATCGTGCCGGTGATGATCGCGGCGGCCACCTTCGGCCTCATCGCCTATCTGATCGGCAACGTGCGCTTTGCGAGCTATCTCCAGATCCACCACGTCGCCGGCACCGGCGAGCTGGCCGTCATCTGCGGCGCGCTGATCGGCGCGGGGCTGGGCTTCCTCTGGTTCAACGCGCCGCCCGCCATGATCTTCATGGGCGACACGGGATCGCTTGCGCTCGGCGGCGCGCTCGGCGCCATCGCGGTGGCGACGAAACACGAGATCGTACTCGCCATCGTCGGCGGTCTGTTCGTTTTGGAGACGCTATCGGTCATCATCCAGGTGGCGTCCTTCAAGATGACGGGACGGCGTGTGTTCCGAATGGCGCCGCTCCATCACCATTTTGAGCAAAAGGGCTGGCACGAAAGCACGATCGTGGTCCGCTTCTGGGTCATCTCGGTCATACTTGCCTTGGTCGGTCTCGCCACGCTGAAGCTCAGGTAGCGCACTCGGGGAAGAGATCGGCCGCCTGACAAGGAAAGCGGTGGACACGCTGTTGCCGTCGCGACGACGCGACGGCTGAAGTCCCATTCGCGCTTCAATCCATTAAGGAAGAACTTTAGCCTCGGGTGCCATGATTCGCGTCTCGACGTTCAAGGATCGGACTGTTGCGGTCTTCGGGCTCGGTGCCTCGGGGCTCGCGACCGTGCGCGCCCTCGTCGAGGGCGGGGCCCGCGTTGCCGCCTGGGACGATAGTGAGCCGGGCCGCGAGGCCGCCGCTGAGGCTGGCGTGCCGCTGGTCGATCTCTCAGCCGCAGACTGGTCTGAGTTTGCCGCCCTCGTGCTGGCGCCGGGCGTGCCCTTGACGCATCCCGAGCCGCATTGGACGGTCAAGGCCGCGAACGCCGCCGGTGTGGATGTCATCGGCGATGTCGAGCTGTTCTTTCGCGAGCGCGCCGCCGTTTGCCCCGCCGCGCCCGTCGTCGCCATCACAGGCACCAACGGCAAGTCGACGACGTCGGCCCTGATCGCGCATGTGCTCGCCGAGCTTGGCGCCGACGTCCAGCTCGGCGGCAACATCGGCCGCGCGCTCCTCACGCTGGAACCGTTCGCCGAGAACCGCGTCTACGTGCTCGAGCTTTCGTCGTTCCAGATCGATCTCGCGCCGAGCGTCCGACCCACCGTCGGGGTGTTGCTCAACATCTCGCCCGATCATATCGACCGTCATGGCACCGTCGAGCATTACGCGGACGTGAAGCGCCGCCTCGTCGATGCGGCGGAGACGACGGCCGTCATCGGCATCGACGACCCCTGGTCCGCCGACATCGCGCGCACGCTGGAGGCGCGGGGCGGAAGGGTGCGGCGCATCTCCGTGGGCGAGCGTGCCGGAGACGGCATCTCCGCGTCGGAAGGAAAACTCTACGACAGCACGCCGGCGGAAGAGGAAAAGGTCGCGGCCGACCTCGACGGCATTGCAACGCTGCGCGGCCGCCACAACTGGCAGAACGCGGCCGCAGCCGTCGCGGCCGTCGGCGCGTTGCCGGAAGCTGTGCGTGGGACAGGCGACATCGCGGCTGCGCTGCGTACGTTCCCCGGGCTGGCTCATCGCCTGGAGGTGGTACGCCGCATCGACGGCGTCGACTTCATCAACGACAGCAAGGCCACCAACGCCGACAGCACCGAAAAGGCGCTCGCAAGCTTTGCGGGCGACATCTATTGGATCGCCGGTGGCAGGCCGAAGGCGGGCGGTATCGGGTCGCTTGGCTACTATTTCCCGCGCGTCACCCGCGCCTATCTCATCGGCGAATCCATGCACGAGTTCGGAAACACGCTCGAAGGCAAGGTGGACTTCGAGCGCTGCGGCACGCTCGATGTCGCCGTGCGCCGTGCAGCAGCCGACGCGAGGGCGGCGGGTCATGAAGGCAGCGTCGTCCTGCTATCGCCCGCATGTGCGTCCTTTGACCAGTTCCGCAACTTCGAAGTCCGTGGGGACGCCTTCAAGGCGATCGTCGCCGAGCTTGCGTCGGAAGACGCGGCGCCATGAAGTTTTCGCGCGCGGACAGGAGC
>ERZ869909.848-NODE-848-length-29482-cov-9.022241_pt1 | contig 29482 bp, 35 predicted proteins | sample MGYA00520892_ERZ869909 | MGnify/ENA primary metagenome ERZ869909 (study PRJEB32215, sample SAMEA104723947) | bioreactor metagenome | biome: bioreactor; feature: anaerobic bioreactor; material: water | place: China | collected 2015-03-12 ...
CCCGCCGCGGCGGTGGCTCCGCGCGCCGTCCGGCACGCCACGCCGGGTTGGCCCGGGGCGTGCGCTGGACGGGAGGCGTCTTCTCGGGCGCGGTCCTCACGAGCCTCCTCGGCGCGGCGGCGATCGCAGGTTCGGTGGACCCGATCCTGGGACAGCCGCTGGCGGCGTTCGGCGTCGAGCCGGCGTGGAGCCCGGTGCTCGTGGTGCCGGAGGTGCTCTTGATCGTCACCGGCCTCGCCCTCACGCCGCTCGCCGCCCTCGCCTGGCACCGCCGTCTGTGGGGCGTGCCGGCGCGCCTCCACGTCACGCTGTTGGCGGCGTCCGCGTGGGCGCTGCTGGCGGCGCTGCGGTACTGGAACCTGCTCGGGTAGCGGGTCGGACCCGCGGTCGACGCCGGACGAGTGTCCCGCATGCCCCGCAACGACCGCTTCGACGTGCGCGAGGTCCCGACCCAGGCGAGGCAGGTGGCGACGGGCAAGCCGACGACGCCCGCGAAGAGCCGTACCACCCGAGCGAACGGCTCCTGGGGTTGGCCGACGGGGCCGTGCGCACCTTCGACGCACTTGCGATGGCGCAGGAGCGCACGGCCTCGATCCACGGGACCCTCCTCGGCTGCGGGGTCGCGCCGCGACCCCGTGGGGTGGCCCGCACCGTGTGCGATGCCGCCGATCGCTAGGTATGCGATGCCGCCGATCGCTAGGCAACGACCCAGCGAGGTCGGCGGCCGCCCACCGAAGCCCGTACGCTCATGCCATGCGCACACGAAGCCCGCCCAAGGCGACCTTCCGACCCGCTTGCCGTACACCCATACGCATCGTATGGTGAACCATATGAAGACCACGCTGGTGATCGACGACAGCGTCATGCAGCGCCTCCGCGCGGAGGCTGCCCGGCGCGGCGTGACGATGTCGGCCCTGGTCGAGGCGGGTCTGCGGCGCCTCCTCGACGAGCCGGCGGCGCCGACCGCCGCGGTCCCACCCCTGCCGAGCTGGGACGGTGGCGGCGCGCGCGTGGACGTAGCCGACCGCGACGCCCTCTACGCGCTGCTCGACCGGGACTGATCCCCCTGTTCGTCGTCGACACCAACGTCCTGCTCTACGCCGCCGACGCCGGCAGCGAGTTCCACCTCCCGTGTCGCCGCCTGCTCGAGGACGCGCGGACGGGGGCCGCACCCTGGTTCCTCACCTGGGGCATCGCCTACGAGTTCCTGCGCGTCGCCACCCATCCGCGTGTCTACGCCCGACCGTGGTCCGTCGGCGAGGCCCACACGTTCCTGAGCGTCCTGCTGCGGTCTCCCAGCGCTCGCATGCTGCGCCCCACGGAGCGCCACGCCGCGATCCTGGACGCTTGCCTCGCCGACGTCCCGGACGCGCGCGGCAACCTGGTGCACGACCTCCACACCGCCGCCCTGATGCGCGAGCACGGCATCGGCCGCATCGTCACGCGCGACCGCGACTTCCACCGCTTCCCCTTCCTGACGGTGGTCGACCCGATCAGTACTCGTTGATGTCCCGCTTCGCTCCCGAACCGCGACCGACCGCCCAACGCACCACGGCGTACCCCACCAGCACCAACACCCCGTAGGTGATCGCCGCCGCCTGCCACGACGGCACCAGCGTCAGCGCGCCCAACCACCCGAGCCGGTCCACGAACGCGGCGAGCGCCAGCAGCCCGGCCGCCACCGCGAACGGCAGCAGCACCAGGCCGAGGAACAAGTCGACCACCAGGATGGCCAGACCCGTCGCCAGCCACGCCAACGGCTCCGCCCACAGGCCGGCGGCCGCCACGCCTCAACCCTCCCGCCGGTCGACCTGACCCAACAACGCCTGCACCGCGCCCAGCACGCCGGTCACGTTCGTCGGCACCACGATCGTCTTGCTGTTCGGCGATGCCGCCAGCTCGCCCAGCGCGGTCACCTGCCGCTTCATGATCTCGAAGTCCACCGCCGGCTGGCCGTCGTCGGCGATCGCGCGGGCCAGCAGCCGCGTCTGCTCGGCATCGGCCCGCGCCGCCACCTCGACGGCGTAGGCGGCGGCGTCCGCCTGCACGCGCACGGCGTCGGCCTCCTTCTGCGCCGCGTAGAACTTGGCGTCGGCCTCGAGCTCGATCGCCCGCTTCTGCCCCTCGGCGCGCATGATCTCCGCCCGCCGCTGGCGCTCTGCGTTCAGCTGCTGACGCTGCGCCTCCTTGGTCTGCTCGTCGACGCGCACGTCGGTGATCTCGGTCCGGGTGATCTCGATGCCCCACACCTCGGCGGCGATCGCCAGGTTCGTCGCGATCTCGGCGTTCATCGACTCGCGCGACGACTGCAGGTCGTCGAGGTCGAGCTTGCCGGCCGCCGAGCGGACGATCGACGTGGCCGCCGTGTCGATCGCGCGGTCGACGTTCTGGATGCGGTACACGGAGGACGCCGCGTCGACGATGCGGTAGAAGACCGTCGCCTCGAGCTCCACCTCCACGTTGTCGCGCGTGATGACCGAGATCTTGAACGCGGGCAACTGCCGCTCGAGGACCGACACGCGGTGCTGCACACGGTCGAGCAGCGGGACGATGAAGTTCAGTCCAGCCGAGAGCGTGCGGGTGTACTTCCCGAAGCGCTCCACCACGTACACCATCGACTGGGGCACGACCCGGATCCCCTGGCCGACGATGAGGATGCCGAGGACGGCGACGAGCAGGGCGACGAGGGACGACAGGTCGTCGAACACGTGGGCCTCCGAGGGCGCGCGGCGATCCCTGGATCGTACGACGCGCCGGGCGAGCGGGTCGGCGCCCTTGCGCGCCGGCGCCGGCGACCCTGCCCCACGCGGCGACGAGGCGGGGGCGGCCACCCTCGGGACCGCCCCCGCTCGTCATGAGGTTCCGCCGCGAGAGCGGCGCCGGCGCTCGGTCAACTGCCTCCGGCGCGCCGCTGGGCGCCCTTCGGGCCCGCGCGATGCTGACCGTCGGCCGCCTGCCGCTGCAGCATCGCCTGGCCGCCTTCGCCGCGGCCGGTCCGGGTCATGGTCTTCGTCTCGGCGCCGATGCACTCGCCGTCGCCCTTGGCCAGGACCTGCGCCCGAACCTGCACGGCGCGTGCCACGGGACCGCGGCCCTCGTTCGGACCGAAGGGTTGGGCCCATGCCAGGCCGGCGACCAAGGCCGCTGCGAGGAGGATGAGGGAGGTACGCAAGGTGTGCTCCTTTCGCCTCGGGATGTCGGGGATCCCGCGACGGGGGCCACCGTAGGTCGGTCCCTGTGAACGTTGGGCGAAGGGCGGACCCAGGCGCGCGAGCGACCCTCCATGGACCGTGCAGCAGCCGGGGCACCGTGCGCGGCGGCGCCGGCGGACGCCGTCGTCGGGGCCGCTACCCTCCCCGGCCGAACCGCTCCGCCGCCGCCCGCACCTGCCGAACGTGGGTCGTCTCGTGGGCCGCGAAGTAGCTCACCTGCTGCGTCAGGGTCAATCTCCCGAACTCGGTGTGCCGGCCGGTGCGCCACCACGCCCCCGCCGGCACCCCGTGGAGCCGTTCCAGCACGCGTTGCCGCGAGGCGCGGTAGTCGGCGAGGACCTCGTCGGTTCCCGCAGGCCGCTGGTCTCGGTTCCACGACCACACCATCTGGGCCTCCAGCGATGGGTCGTCATGGTCGAGGATCAGCCCCACGCGCTGCTCCAACACGCCCTGCGCGTCGCGCAGGTGAGCGAGCACCTCGTGGGCGGACCACGACGTGGGCTCCGGCCGCGAGCGGCGCGCCGCCTCCGGGACCCGCTCCAGCAGCGCCCCGACCTTGCCGGGCGTGGTCGCCAACGCCGCGAGCACGGTGGTCGGGTCGTGTCGCTCCAGCCACCACACCGGGCGCTGCGTCAGGAAGGTGGCCTCGTCGGCGCCGCAGCGGGGGCACGCCTCGAACGGTGCCGCGTCGCACACGACGTGGCCGCACCGGCGACAGACGCGTGGATCCGGCACGGTGTCCTGCAGGGGGATGCCGCCGTCGGCGAACACTGCAGTCCCCGCCCGCAGCGGAACCGCCAGAGGCGCGAGCAGAGGGTGGCTTGCGAACGCGTCCGCGGTGTCGGCGAGCGCCTCGAGGAGCGCCGCGTCCCGCGGCGCCGCGGCGGCGAGCTCGTCCGCCTCACGCCGTATCTGGGCCGCCGCGGCGGCGCGCAGGAGCTTGGCGACGTTGTAGCGCCCCTCGCGCTCGACGGCGGCAGCGAGAACGAGGAGCCGCGCGGGCGCCAGGCGCGGCTCAGCAGCGGACATCGCCAGGTCCTCGCGGCAAGCGTCCGCTCGCGCCGGCGTTGGGCTGCCTCGCCCCGCCGTGCTGGCGTCTCGACGACATCGGCATGGTCACCCCCGCAGAACTGGACGTGGGGCCGAGGGTAGCAGACGTGGAACGGGGGCGAGCGATCGTTGCGCGGATCGCGCGAGCGGCCCCTCCATCATGATGCGGTAGCAAGCGATGCCGTGATGCCAACGTGCGCACCACCGTGACGCTGGACCCGGACGCCGAGGAGCTGATCCACCGCGCGATGCACCGGCGCCGCGTGCCGTTCGAACAGGTCGTCGACGACGGCCTCCGGCTCGCGCTGCGAGACCGCGGTCCATCGCGCCGGTTCGAGACGCCATCGTTCGATCTCGGCCCGCCCCGCGCGAACCTCGATCGCGCGCTCGCGCGCGCCGGCGCGCTCGAGGACGAGGAGCGCCAGCGGCGCCTGGCGGAGGGCCGGTGACGATCGTCGTTGGTGTTGCTCGCGTTCCTTCGCATCGCCACGCTGGCGATCGAGCACGGCGCGGCGGTCGCCACCTTCGACCGCGACTTCGCGCGCATCCCGGGCGTCGGGATCGTCGTCCCGAGCGCCCGCTCCCACGACGCGAACGGACCCGCGCGCCGCCCCTACCTCACCGCGGCCCCCCCACCAGCCGCAACTCGGCGACGTTGGGCGTGCCGCCGACCTGCTGGACCAGGGTGCTGCCCACCAGCACGCCGCTGCGGCGGTCGTACACCAGGTCCTGGCGGTGCAAGGGCCCGACCTCGCTGAGGGTGACCGTGTCGGCGCCGACGGCGCTGACGCTGGTCGTGACGCCCACGACCGAGCAGCGCTCGACGACCTGCCCCTGCGTGAGCCGCGCCAACGCCTCCGGCGCGATCCACAGGCCGCCCACCGTGGCGGGTCCGTGCACCGACACCGTGCGCTCGTGGCCCACCGGCGCCTGCTGTGGGGAGTACATCCAGCGATCGGCGCTCGCCTGCACCCAACCTGCCCCGCGCGCGACGACGCTCACGCGCTCCTGGATCGGCAGCGGGAAGGTCGGCGACCCGGGCGTCATCACCGTGTAGGTGCCCTGGTAGTCGAGCTCCGCGAACTGCGCCACCCACGCGGGCGGAGGCGCGTCGCGCCACGGCACCTCGACCTGCTGCACGTCGCGGAGCCAACCGTTGACGAGCAGCGTCGAACCGCGCCCGGGGGCGGACGTGCCGCCCGCCTGGGGCGTCAGACCACCGGCCCCGACGGTGCTGCTGCCGAAGTACAGCAGGAGCCCCGAGGGCAGGTCGTACACGTAGGCGGTGAAGCCGTTGGCGGTCGCGGTCTGGATGCGGATCGCATCGAAGGTCCGGTCACCGAGCTGGTACGGCATGCGGATCACGCGGGTGCCCGACTGCTCCATGTCGGGCAGGGCGGCGAGCGCCAGAGGATGCACCCAGGCATCGCCTGCGCAACCCGCGTGGGACACCGTGCCGGCGGCGCCGGACGGCATGAGCATCGCCTGACCGCTCGTCGGGTCGATCAGGTAGTGCCGCTGGCTGAGCGCCACCCGCTGCGCGTCCAGGTACGCCACCTGCGCCACCAGGTACCCGGCGCCCGCCGGGCCTGGGACGTCCTGCTCGCTCCAGCGCTGGCCCGTCGCGCGGTCGACCCAGACGCCGTGCTGGTCCTGCACGAGCTGCGTGCGTTCGCCGGGGATGCTGGCGGACGCGGCGTAGTACACCAGCCGCGTGCCGGGCCCGATGCCGGGTGGTGGTCCGGCCGCCGCCGCGGCGGGAACCAGCGGCAGCAGCAGGCACGGGTTCGGCACGTCCGCCGCGACGCCGAGCGGCTCGGGCGGCGGCCCCCGACGCGTCAGCGAGTAGCTCGTGCCCCCCGTCGTGAACGTGAGCGTGGGCTCGCGCAGCGCGGCGACGAAGCCGAAGTGGTGACCACCGCTCTCGAAGGAACCGGTCAGGCCCGCCGCCGTGGCCTCCCCCACCACCGGGTAGCGCGCGGCGCCATGCTGGAGGGTACCGACGTACCCGCCATCTGCCGACACCGCCTCGAGCCGGAGCTCCAGGCCGTCGCCCACGTAGGTGCCGGCGTAGGCGCCCACCGCCGCCGGCGCGGGACCCTGTGCGGCGGCCACGGCGAGCACGAACGCGAGCACGGTCGCGGCCGCCGACGAGACGATGCGCCGTCGATGGGTGCCCACCTCAGGGCGCCTCGACCACGAGGTCGGAGAAGGCGAACGTGCCCGCACCGAGCGCGAGGATGCCGACCCCGCCGCTGGGCGGGCGACCGAAGTCGATGCCGGCGACGAACTCGCCGTTGATCTCGAGGGTGGTCTCGCTGCCGGCGGTGCGGACGGTCAGGCGGTTCCGCCCGCCCGGCGCGAACGCGTCGAGGGTCCCCGACACGGCCTCGTCGAGGCCGTCGGCGCCCCGCACGTACAGGGCGTAACCCGCGTCGGTCGCGACGAACGCGAGGTAGTGACCGCGATCGGGATCGACGTCGAACACGATCCCGGCGCCGACGACGAAGGCACCCGGGTGCACCTCGTCGATCGACACCGTCACGTGGATGGCGCCCTGCGACGGTGCGCCGCCGCCGGGCAGCGACGTCAGGTAGAAGTAACGCACCGCTCCGGGCGTCGACCGGTTCTCCAACCGATAGTGCTCACCCGTCAACGTCCCGGTCCACGGCCCATCGTGCCCGACCGTCAGCAGGCCCTCGAAGACGGTGGCGGGGTCGGTCCCGTCGAACCGTTCGACGTACGCGGTTCCCGCGGTGGGCCCCGCGGCCCCGGAACCCACGGCCCCCGCGGCGGATGGCAACCCTTGGGCCGATGCCACGCACGCCCACGCCAGCAGCACCGATCCCACGATCCTCCCGCACGTCACCGAACGCATCGTTCACCTCGGCTTCCCGCTCGCGCTCCGAGCGCGGATGCCGCCGCGAGCGACCCACGGTGACGCCCGACCGGTACCGCATGTCGCGAATGACGGCGTCGTTCGACTCCTGGCATGTGGCGGACGAGGCCGCTGCGCCCTCTCGCTCCTCGCCCACGCGACCGTCGCGTGGCGCCATGTGCGGTCACGACCGGACACCAGGTCGCGGACCGCGGGAAGACGAGGTCGGGCACCGTGCCGGCAGCGTGTCGCCGGCGCCCCTTGCGCCCATGGTAGGGCCCATGCATCGAAGCTGCAACCACCGCGCGCCACGGGCGCGGCATCGACGGCGGTGGGGCGGCCCGCATCGGGGCCGCCCCACCGCCGTCACGACGACGCGGCAGAGGTTGGGTTCAGTTCCCCGCGGCGCGCCGCTGGGCGCCCTTCGGGCCCACGCCGAAGCGACCGTCGGCGGCCTGCACCTGCAGCATGGCCCGACCGCCTTCGCCGCGACCCGTGCGGGTCATGGTCTGGGTCGCCGCCCCGATGCAGTCGCCGTCCCCGCGCACGAGGACCTGCGCCTCGACCTGGACCGCCCGGGCCACGGGCCCGCGGCCCTCGTTCGGGCCGAAGGGCTGGGCCCACGCCAGGCCGGCGATCGCGGCCGCCGCGAGAAGGATGATGGTGGTACGCATGGTGATCTCCTTTCGCCTCGGGCATCCGTGATCCCGAGCCTGGAGCTACGCTAGGCCGGGCCGTGTGAACGTTGGACGAACGCCGCAGCGCGCCGCGCCGGACACCGCGAACCGGTACGCTTCGTGGACCATGACACAGACCCTCCCTCGGACAGGCACGCGATGAGGGCCCTGGCGGGCGCGGCGATCGTGGCGGGCGCGGCCTCGTTCCTGTACGCGTTCGCCGGGTGGATCACCCACCGCCATGACGCGCTGGCCGACGCCCTGCTCATCGGTGTCGCCCTGCCCGCGCTGCCGCCGGTCGTCCTGGGGGCGTTCCTCCTGGCGGGGCGGCGTTGGGCCCTCCACGGGTTGCGGGCACACGTCGCGCTCCTGCTCCTCGGTGGCGCCTGGCTGACCTGGGGCGTCGGGGTGGGCGTCTTCTCGTTCGCACCGTTCGCCGTGCCGTTCGTCGGCGCCTGCCTCGTGTGGCTGTGGTTGTCGTTCGCGATGGACCGGCGGACCGCGGGCGACCGGCCGCCCGATCGGCCGCCGGGCGCCGCCCCGTCGCGGTAGACCGCGGGTGGCCGCCGCGCGTGGCGCTCGGCCGCCCGCGCCAGCCGTGAGGCCCGCGCCGCTACAGCCCCCAGTGCTGCCGCAGCAGCCCCGCCACCCTCTCGATGTCGTCGCGGTCGCGGAGTGCGATGCCACGGGCGTCCAAGAGGGCGCCCAACCCTGCACGCATGGTCTCGAGGTCCGTCGGCGTGGTGTCGTAGCCCTCCCACGGGCCCGCCAACGGCCGCTCCGCGACGCCGCGCGCGAGCGCCTCGAGCACGTCGGCGATCGCGGCCATCCGCCCGTAGTCGAGGCGGTCGGGCGTGTCCGTCGGTTGGTGGTAGTGAGCCCAGCGCCCGCCCGTGAGGAACAGGTACGGCACCCGCCGCAGGCGAAACACGTGGTGGTCGCTCATGTCGCCGACGTAGCGGTTGAGCGCCGTCACGATGCGAACGCCATCGCGGGGCCCCAGTGCCAGGATGGCGCGCTCGAGATCGCCGTCGCTCTCCATCCCGGTGACGAAGAGCAGGTCGCCGTGGCCCGGCAACGGCACGGGGTGCCCGACCAGGTCCATGACCAGCGCGGCGTGGACCGGTCCCGTCGCCTGCTCCGTCGCGAACCAGGTCGAACCCATGAGGTCGCTGTGGAAGTAGGGCGGCTCCTCGGCATCGAAGAGCGCGATCAGCACGTCGCGTGCCGCGGGCCGCGCGAGCAACCGGGTGCCCACTTCCAAGGCGATGGCGACGGCGGCGGCGTTGTCGTCCGCGCCGGGCTGGTCGCCCGCGGTGTCGGTGTGCGCGGCGATGAGGACCGGTGCCTCGCCGCGGTCCCTGCCGGGCGCGACCGCGACGAGGTTCGCCAGTTCGGTTCGCCAGGGCGGGTACGGCATGAGGTACGTCGGCCCGTACGGGACGAGCCCGATCTCACGAACGCGCTCCTCGAGGAACGTCAGCGCCCGACGGTGCGCGGCGCTCTTCGCGCGGCGGCCCTCCGGGAGCGCCAGCCGCTCGACGTCGGCGCGAAGTCGGTGGGCGACGTTCTGCACGGTCCCTCAACCTACCGCAACGGCCTTCGGTGAACCGCCCGCCACCCGTCGCGGCCGCGCCGCCCTCGACCCAGCGCGCCTACGCCTGCGCGATGGCGCGCTCCGCCGCTGCGGTCGCGTGGATCGCGGTCGTGTCGAACGACGGGACGCTGGCGTCGCCCGGGCCGACCAACATCGAGATCTCCGTGCAGCCGAGGATGACCCCGCGCGCGCCGCGGGCGACCAGGTCACCGATGATCCGCCGGAAGGCGGTGCGCGAGGGCTCCAGGACGCGTCCCACCACCAGCTCCTCGTAGATCACCCGATGGACGATCTCGCGGTCCTCGGGCGGCGGCGTCCGTACGGTCAGCCCGTGGCGCCGCTCCAGGCGGCCGACGTAGAAGTCTTGTTCCATCGTGAAGCGCGTGCCGAGGAGTCCCACGGTCCGTACGCCGGCGGCGCGAACCGCTTCGGCGGTCGGGTCGGCGATGTGCAGCAGCGGAATCCCGACGGCGGCCTCGATGGCGTCCGCCACCTTGTGCATCGTGTTCGTGCAGAGCACGACGAAGTCGGCGCCGGCGGCCTCGAGCGAGCGGGCGGCGGCCGCCAAGAGCGCACCCGCTGCCGCCCAGTCACCCGCGTGCTGCAGTCGCTCGACCTCCGCGAAGTCGACGCTCACCAACGCGACCTTGGCCGAGTGCAGCCCGCCGAGGCGCGCCCTCACCACCTCGTTCACCGTGCGGTAGTACGGAACCGTGGATTCCCAGCTCATCCCGCCGAGCAGGCCGATCGTCCGCAACATGCACCTCCCCGCCGTTCGCCCCGCTCTACCCCACCCTCGCCGGGTACCACGCCCCGGCGGCCTTCTCCACCCGGTCACCGGGTTCGAGCCCGTCAGGGAAGGCGGCGTCGAACCGCCGCTTCTCCAGTTCGACCTTCACGCGCCGACCCTGATCGGTCCGGAAGACGACGGCCACCATGGGCACGGTGCTGCTGTGGTCGACGTTCGCGTCCTGCTTCTGGAAGTTGCGCACGCGCTCGACCACGCCGGTCCACGTGGACGCCATCTTGCGGCGCGAGTAGAGCGTGATCAGCACCGTGACCAGCGCGACGAAACCGACGGTGAGGAGGATGGTCGGGAGGTCTTCCACGTGCGATCACCTTCTCGGGAAGCGGAGCGCCAGGCCGGGCCCGCCGCGACCGGAGGAGCCGGCTCCCGCCGCGCGACCGCCGGTCGTCTCGGCCGCGCGCATCGTCGTGATCGGGTCCATCATCGCGTGGCACGCGGGACCGACGGTGTGAAGCATGTCCGTCCCGGGCGACGCTGAGGGGGCCGCCGGCAGCGCCAGCCGGAACCCGCCGGCGTCGCGCGACGCCGGTCTCAGGGCTCCCCGCGGCCCCCGAAGCGACGTGCCACCATCTCCTTGAACCGTCGTCGTGCGTCGCCCAGTTTCGGCAGCGCCTCCTCGGGCGTGCCGCGATGGCCGGCCGCCACGCCGATCACGGTCTCGCGCTCGGCGCCGTCCAGGAAGGCGGTCGCCTCCGCGAGACCCGCGACGTCCTCCTCGGGGATCACGAGGAAGCCGTGCTGGTCGGCGTGGATCAGGTCACCCGGGCGCACTTCGACGCCGAACACCTCCACCGGCACCCCCCAGCGAACGGGGTGCGCGTAGGCATGGCCGACGCACAGGCGCCGAGCGAGGTGCTTGAAGCCCATCGCGCGCACCTCGTCGAGATCGCGGATCGCGCCATCGGTGATGGCGCCGACGCAGCCGAGCGCACGGTGCACGTTGCTGTTCACCTCGCCCCAGAACGACCCCAGCGTCACGCGGTCCAAGTCCTGGACCACGACCACCTTGGGACCGGGGCCCGCCGCCACGTAGGCGCGGTAGGCCTCCGGGGCGTCGGGAAGCTCGCGCGGCCAGCGCGGGTTGGTCGGCTCGATGACCAGGGTGACCGCGTACCCGACGATCGACCCCGCCTCCGGAAGGTAGTCGACGACGGGCTCGCGGTTGCAGCGCAGGCTGGTGCGCTCCGCGCTCGTCATGGCCTCCCAACCGTTGTAGATCGTCGGGGTGTTCCAGTGGGCGAGGTCGGCGAGGACGCGGTCGTCGGGCATGGGAACCTCCGGGCGTGTTCGCGAGCGGACGCGCTGCGGTCCCATCGTACGAGGGGACATGCGGGCGGGGGTGCCCGTGGTCGGCTGCTGGCCACTGACCACGGCGGCCCGGCGCCGATGCCGCCGGGCGCGCCGGGCGCGGCGCGCGCGCTCAGCGGCGTGGCAGGACGTCGACCGTGATCGTCTGCGTCGCGGTGGTGCCGCCGGACCCGCGATGGATCGACGTCGTCCCGATGAAGCTCCACTCCGCGGCCAACGCCTGCACCGTCGCGACGGCCGCCTCCGTGGCCGCCGCGGCCAGCCGGATCTCGATACGTGCGTCCCTCGGGTGATGGTCCGCCTGTGCCATCAGGTCGTAGGCACGCTCGGGATCCGCCGCAGGCTCTCGCTTGGACCAGTCGGCGAGCGACTCGCCGAACGCCACCTCCTCCACGTCCGGCAAGGTCGACCACGTGACGGCGAGGAGGAGCGCCTCCCGAACCCGGATGCGGTCCGTCGGCGCCCCCCGTACGACGAGCCGGAGCGGAGGCGCGACCTGCGCGGTCGCGGGGTCGCCGGGGGTGCTCGACGAGGACCCCGGATCCTGGATGGCCGCGGCGACCGAGCGGACCACGTTCGGGATGACGGCCAAGGAACCCACGAAGAGGCATACGGCAAGGATCCGCAACCAGGCTTGGTCGGTCGAACGGAAGAGCGTGAAGACGAGCACGGCGACGAGCAGCGCGATGAGGGCTGCCCACGCGAGGAGGTTGCCTCCCGCCGCCTGGAGGATGGCCGGTACGTCACTCAGGTTCACGCCGATCGCCCCTTCCTTGCCGACCACCGCTCCCACCGCTCGCGGCGCGATGCGGGCAACGAACCCACGTCGGACGCGACCCGCCTACGGCACCCGACGTACCGCTCGACTCCTCCGTCGGACATCTACCCCCTCCTCCCGATCTCGATCGCGAGCCCCAGCAGCAGCAAGAACGCGAGGCTGGTGACCCGGTCGACCACGGTGGCCCGCACCTCCCCCTCCTCCGGCGAGGGCGCCGTGCGGCGCGCGTAGGCTTGGCCCAAGTCCTCGCCCGGACCGACGACGAGGATCGCCACCGCGAGGACGAGCCCGGGGAGGTGCCCGCCCAGCGCGTACGCGAGGAGGCCGAACGCGACCACCGCGCTGCCGGCGATCGTGCCCGCCGTGGTGAGGGATCGAACCCAACGATGCATGTCGGCCTCCCATCGCGGCCCCACGGCGGCCCGTTCGGCGCGGTGTACGACCCACGCGAACCTTCGGTCCGCCCACTTCGGCGCCTTCCTCATGCACGGACCCCGATCCCCCGGCGATGGGGTCGCACCGTGCCGCTCACCGGTCCATCGAGCCCTCGGTGACGGTCGGTACCACGACGGGATTCCGCAACATCATACATCATCGCGGGTTCCCTCGCGCGCGGCCGACCGTTCGGCGACGTACGATCGCCGCATGCCGATCCGCGACTTCTCGGGGGCCGTGTGCGTGGTCACCGGCGCCGCTGGCGGCCTCGGGGCCGCGCTCGCGCGCGGCCTGGCCGCCCAGGGCTGTCGCGTCGCCCTGGTGGACGTCGACCCCCGCGTGCACGACGTTGCCGCGACGCTGTTGGGCGCACGCGGGTACGGCGCCGACGTCGCCGACGGAGCGGCGGTCGGCGCGGCGGCCGAACGCGTGGCCGAGCAGATGGGCGACGCCCAGCTGCTCGGCCACAACGCGGGGGTGACGGCCGCCGGCGCGCTGGAGGCGGTGAGGTGAGCGAGGTCGACGTCGCCTGGCTGTTGGGGGTAAACCCGTGGGGCGCGTGGCGCGGTTGCCGCGCGTTCTTGCCGCGCCTTCGGCGGCACCGCGAGGCGCACGTGGTGAACGTCGCGTCCGCCTTCGTCCTGCACGCCCCCCGGGGCAAGAGCGCCTACGCGGCCTCGAAGGCGGCCGTGCGCGCGCTCACGGAGTCGCTGCGCGCCGCGCATCCCCTGCCGCATGTGATTGCGTTCACACGCATCATTGTACGAGTTCGCGCCGCGCCCGGTTGACGGCCGCCCACCGACCGCCCGACGGCCCTTTCCGCCCCCGATGCTTCGTGTCCCGCGGCATGCGAACGGCGACCCGCGAATCACGGTCCCAGGGTCTACGGTGCGCCATGCCAACGACACGAGCGCTCGTGGTCACCGCCGCGGCGGCCCTGCTGCTGTCCGCGTGCTCCCAGCTCGGGATCCCCAACGTCCGCTGGCTCGCCGCGGAGCTCCATCTCGGCGCGTACGCGTGGATGACCGGCGTCGACGAGTGGTCCGACGAGATCGACATGGCCGGCGTCACGGCGTTCGAGGCGACCGTCGACATCGAGGGCCTCGCGACCATCGACGACACCGTCGTGTGCGACTTCTTCCTCGAGGCGGCGGCCGCGTACGCCCTGGCGCTGCGCTTCGGGAACCTCATCTCGGGCCTGTCCGGCGAGTACGACGCCGCGGGCGAGGGCTTCAACGTTCCGCTCGAGTGCGAGTACGAGGCGTGGGCGGAGTTCTGGTGGTCGTTCGAGTTCGAGGTCGTCGACGCGCCCGCGATCATGGACCTGACCGCAGCGCTGCGTGCGTCGTCGGACCGGGCCGTCGACGACGACCGCCGCGTGCACTCCATCCGCGTCGGGCCCAAGGGCGGCGCGCCGCTGTGCTGCGACCCCGAGGACGGCGACGACCTCGACGTGGACTACGAGGAGACGCTGGTCCTGGCCCCCGGGGTGTACGTGTTCGAGGTGTACGCCTTCCCCTACATCGCGAGCAACGCCTTCGGCGGCCACACCGCCGCCTCCTCCTGGTCGTACGAAGCCGTCTTCCGCGTCGCTCCCTGACGCCGGGTCTAGGGAGCCGCGTCCGCCAGGGTGAGGAGCTCCGCGCGTTCGCCGCTTTCCAGCGTCCGGACTCGGACGTAGTCGCCGTCGAAGTACGCCCGCACGCCGTGGAACGGCCACGTGTGCTCACCGAACACGCGCAGGCGGGGCCCCTCGATGACCAGCGTGAGCCAGGTCGGCGGCCCCTCGTCCTCGAAGCGCGCGGTGAAGCGCGCCGTGCGTCCGTGCCGCTCGGCCACCCCGGCGAGCTCTCCGAGGTGGAACGTCGGCCCGCGCACCACGAAGACCTGCAGCGCGACGCGATCGGCGGCGACCTCGGCGACCCACACGGTGCCGCCGTCCCCGTCGACCCACACGCCCTCCCACCCGGTGGCGTCGCTGCCATCCCGGAAGTACACGAGCCACCCACGCAACACCTCGGACCGCGCGGCGGTCCGTTCCGCGCGGGCCAACCAGAACCACGGTTCGTCTTCCTCGGCGCCCTCGGCCGCGCCGCCCTGCAGGCGCGCCACCGCCGCCGCGTACGGGTCGCGACCCGCGAGCCAGCGCCGCTGGTCGCGCCGCAGGTCCTCGAACGCTTCCGCCGGGAGCTCGGTGGCCGCCTGCGCGTAGAGGGCGTTCAACAGACCGTCGGCCGCAGCGAACTCGGATCGCGCCTCGGCCAGCGTCTCCTCGGCCTGCACGGCGCCGCCGTGCGCCAGCACGAGAACGACGGCCAGCCACAGCCTCCAACGACGTCCCATGCGCCCAGCGTACCGCCCCGCGGGTGGACCCCTACCTCGGCGACGATCGGGCAGCCCCGCACGGCGACGGTGCGCAGCGACGCGATCCGCGCCGCGGGCGACGGCCGACGCTCGGGGCCCCACCGCGCTTCGCTCAGCGGTGCCCGGGTTGCGTCGCCGACCGCACGAACTCCAACGCGTCGCCCTCCAGGTCCACCGTGAACCAGCGGTCGGTGGCCTCCGCCTCGATGGCCCGGTTCAGCCCGCGTGCCGGAACCGCGACCACGACCGTCTGACCGGGGTACACCTCGATCTCCTCGATGTGGGCGAGGCTGATCTGAAGCCTCGTGCGCAGCTCGCGGCGCATGCGCCGCTCACCGTCGACCGTCACCTCGACGACCTCGCCCGTGAAGCCGTCCCGGAAGTGCAGCTCGCAGGTCATGGCCTCCTCCGTCCTGCGCCCGGCGAAGCGTTCGATCCTGCGGGCAGCGCCGCAGGATCTCGGGCGCAGCGCCGCCGGGTCTCGCGCCGGCTAGGGGCGCACCCCGATCATGGCAGGAGCGATGGGCCGCGGCGAACCCCTGGCGGCGGACCGACCGACGGCGGGCTCATTCGGTCCCATGCATGCGCATGAGGTCGGCGAGCGCCGCCGCGTCCTGGCCGACCCAGGCAGCGGTCCGCTTTCCGGCCGTCTCGACCACGACGACCGACTCGGCGCCACGCCACGCCGACGACAGGTCGATGGCCGGCCCGTCGCTGGGGACCGCGACGGACACCTGGTACGGGCCCGCCCCCTCCACGAACTGCAGGACCGCGGCCTGCCCGGCCGCGTCGAGGCGGGCGAGGTCGACCTCGATCGCAGCCTCGGCGGTCGTCACGGTGAGAACCGGCCCGATGGCGTCCAGGACGTTCGTCGCACGCGTCATGTTCGACAGGAGGCTGCCTGGCGAACCGGGGGCCTCCGGCTCGGTCGGGGTGCGTGGGTCCCACCACGACGGCGGGGTCGGCACGTCGAACCGCTCGATCCGGGCCGCCAGGGCCGCCATCAGGCTCTCGAACTGCTCCACCTCGCGGCGGATCGATCCGGGTCGCGGAACCGCGAGGGTGCCGACCATCGCGATCGACGTGCCGCCGGGCGACCCGCCTGCGGCGTCGGAGAGGTCACCGGGGGCCCACTCCGCCCACGCCGTGCGTCGCTGGTCCGCCGTCGGCTCCGCGTCCCCGGCCAACGCCTTCGCCGCCGCGGCCACCTCGGCGTGAGACGCCTCGTACAGCGCGACGATGGTGTCGTTCGGCACGCCCGCTTGGCGCAGCCGCTGGTCCAGCGCCAACCAGAGGAGCGCCGCGGAGGTCGACGGCGGCATCCCGGCGTCGGCGCTCACCCCAGGCCGCGCCCACGGCCCCGCGAGCGGACTCACCGCCCGCGCCAGCACGCCATCGAGCCGGCTCCACATCCCGGCCCCGAGGCCGAGCGCGAAGCACACCACGAAGGCGAGCGTCAGCGAACCGAGCATCCGCGTGGTCGCCTCCGCGTGGCGCACCACGCTCCGGTGATCGGCGACGAGCTCGGCGACGGCATCGTCGTCGACCTGCGTCTTGCCATCGGCGAGGCGGTCGCGCAGTGCCTCCACCCGCTGCATGGCCTTCCCGACGTCGATGCGCGAGCTCAGCGCGGTGATGGCCGCGGTGACCAACCCCGCCAGCACCGGCAGCGCCGCCGACACGACCGGCGATTCGGAGGCCGCCACCATGAACCCCGCCACCAGCCCGATCCCCGCGAACGCGAGCACCAACCTCATGCGTCCCCTCCCACGGCGGCCCACACCGCCCGCGCCACCGCCGGCGTGGCGATGTCCGAGTGCCCCTCGATGACGGCGTCGCCGTCGAGGTTGTTGACGCGGCCCGCCGTCAGGCGGACCTCCGACCAGTCCGGGGGTGCGTCGACGTCCAGCGCCTCCGGCGTCGTGCCGGGGTGCGCGCCGACGGCGCCGAGCCCGGCGAACTCGTCGCGGCGTCCGACGAGCGACGCCACCTGGCCGGCGATGCGCGAGGCGAGCGCGTAGGCGATCGCCACGGCCCGGTCGTGGCGCGTGTGGGTGACCAGGATCGGGCCCGACACGAGCCCACCCGCGACGACGGGACGGTAGAGACCCGACCGCCCGCCGACGTCGGCGGCGAACGCGTGCTGCGAGAACGCGGCCTGCAGCAGGCACAGCGTCGCGACGCCGACGTGCGATCCCGTGCCCTGCACGGCGGCGGTGGCCAGCCGCGCGCCGAACGAGTGCCCGACCAGGTGCAGCCGGACCCCGGGCGCGCGCTGGCGGACGGCGCGCAACATGGCGTGGACCCCGCGCGCGCCGACCACCCCGGCGCGGTGGCGCATGGTGAAGTAGGTGAACACGTTCAGCAGGTTCGCGGCGCCGGCCAGGCCCTTGCCGGTGAACATGCCCAGCGCCGCCCCCACGTCGGTGCCGTCCCGCCGCGGCAGACCGCCCAGGTCGGCCACCGAGGGCCGCGCCGCCAGAGCCAGCAGGGCCGCGCCGCCCGGCGCGTCGCGGAACCCCGTCGGCAGCTCCTCGGGGTCGAGGTCGTCGCGCGGCCACCGCGCCAGCACGAGTTCGACCAGGCGGTCGCGCGCCGAGCCCAGGTCCTCGACGTCGCGCAGGAGGTCGGTCACCTCGTCGAGGTCGGTCGGATCGATCGTTCCGTCGAGCTGCGCGCGCAGCCGCGCGACCGCGTCCTCGACGTCCGCCGCTGGACCGCCGAGCGACGCGCCGCCGCCCGGCATACGCGCCGGCTCGGTGAAGCGCTTCGACGGCCACAACACGCCGATCACGGCGAACTGGTGCGACCGGTCGGCCGCGGCCGGATCGGCGCACAGCACGCGGGCGAGGCGCCGGTAGAGGTCGGCGGCGTCCACCATGTCGGTGTTCCACCCGTGGACGAACGTCAGCACGTCGGTCGGCCCGGAAGCCGCCAGGCGCAGCGCCGCTTCGAGCTCGGCCGGATCGTGGACGTCCCCGTGCTTGGTGAACTGCACGGAGGCGTACGGGAAGCACGCCAGGTCGGGCATGACGAACCCCTCTCGCAAGTCGCGGTCCGGCGCCGCGCCGGCGTTCAGACGGCCTGGATCGCCCGCATCTGGTCCAGGAGCCCGGCGCCCTGGAACGAGCGGTCGCGCCCCAGGTCGGTCGCGGTCGCCATGAGGAGCGCCTTCACGCGCTCGGGTTGGCCGATGAACTCGGGCCGGACCGATAGGATCCCGGCGATGGCGCCGGACACGTGCGGCGCGGCCATGCTCGTGCCGCTCTGCTCGACGTAGTGCACGTCGCGGCCGAGCCGCCGTTCGGCCTCGGCCCGAAGGGCGCCGCTCGCGCTCGAGACGATGCGCTCGCCCGGCGCCACGAGATCGGGCTTGGCCCGGCCGTCGCCGGTCGGGCCCTTCGAGGAGAAGTACGACACCCCGTACGTGTGCGGCGAGGTGGCGTGGGTCGATCCGACGGTGAGGGCCAGCGCCGCGTTCCCGGGGTCGTTGATGGTGTGCGAGAGGGCGGCCCGCACGACCTGCTTGGCGTCCGTGTCGACGTGGCCGTGGCCGGTGTTGCCCGCCGCGACCACCACCGCCACGCCCGAACGCACCAGGCGATCGACCTCGCGGCACAGCAGGCTCTGCCCCGCCGCGAACCACTCGGGGTCGAACTCGTACCCGAGGCTCAGGTTGACCCCGTGCACACGCAGCCGCCGGCCGCTGTCGTTGACGTCTTGAACGTACGCGATCGCCCGCAGCAGGGCGCTCGTGAGGCCGTGGTTGCCGCGTCCGAGCACGCGCAGGCTCACGATCTTGGTCTTCGGCGCCATCCCCCGCAGGCCCGCGACCTCGTGCGCCCGGAAGAAGACGTCGCCGCGTTCGTCGCGCTCGCGCCGAGCGACCGTACCGTGGCGATCGGCGGCCGCGCCCGCGATGATCCCGGCCACGTGCGTGCCGTGGCCGGTGTCGTCGGCGGACTCGGCTCCGTCGGTGAAGTCCTGGTGCGCGAGCCCGTCCGGAAGGTCGATCAGGTTGCGGTGGGCGCGGAAGTGCGGATGGGCGCCATCGACGCCGGAGTCCGCCACCGCCCACACCACGCCCTCGCCGTCCGCGCCGAAGCTCGCCTGGCCGGCGTCGCACTTGGTGGTGCGCAGCCCCTCAAGCACGGCGCAGCGCCCGCGTCTCGAAGTCCGGCCAGATCCGGTGGATCGCGCGCCGCGCGAAGTGCTTGCGCGCCATCGCGAACGGCCGGTACGCCTGCCAGGACCGCCAGGCGTCGTCGTCGGGTGGCGCCCGGTCGAGCGCCGCGACCTCCCGGATCGCGGCGTCCGGCGCGCGGGCGAACAGGAACTGACCCTGCACCTCGATGTCGAGGTCGGCGGGTTCGATCGGTGCCGCTCCGGCGGTCGCCGTCCCCAGCGTCCGGGCCGTGCAGGCTCGGAGCATCCACGTCACCTTCCGGGCGGCGAGACCGACGCCGCCCGGAAACGTGTAATCGAGGTCTACGACGACGCGAAGCCAGGGCTCGCCCACCGCGGTCTCGAGGGCGGCCCCGCCCTCGCGCAGCCGCTCCAGCAGCGGCACCGAGATCACCGAGCGGTCCACCCGCTCCGCGCCCGCGGCGGCTTCGTCGTCGTCGCGCGCGGGCTCGCCCCCTGGCGGCGCCCCGCGCGGACCCCGCGGACCGCTCACCGGATCCGGGCCAGCTTCCGCTCCGTCGCGGTGACCACCGACGCGAGCACGGCGCGCGCCTTCATCGTCTCGACCGACGTCTGCAGGACGCGCTTCGCGGCGTCGCCGTCGCCCGCCGAACGCAGCGCGTCGGCCAGGTGGTCGACCGCTCCGAAGTACTCGATGTGCCCGAGGGTGGCGGCGGCGCGATGGGGATCGCGCAGCAACGCGTCCAGTTGCACCTTGGCGGCACCCGCGACGTCGGCGCCGTCGGCCCGGATCACGACGTCCTCGCGGTCCTTGCCCGGCGCGAGCCGTTTGAAGTCGCGCAGCCGCGGCGTCGACACCGCCACGGCCGCGTGCAGCGCCGCGGGGGTGCCGGCACAGCGCTCCGTGACCTCCCGCAGCGTGTCCATCGCCGCCTCCGCGGACGGCACGCCGCCGAACGCCAGCGCGCGGCCCACGTCCTCGCGGAAGTAGTCGCCCGCCAGGTCGTCGGCCTCGGCGCTCTCGGGCGCCGCCACGTGGATCCGCAGCACGTTGGAGATCACGATCTCGCCGCCCAGGTCGACCGCGGCCTGCACCCGGTAGAACCCCGGCTCGTCGATCAGCCACCCCTCGGGCGTGGCGCTGACGAGGTGCGCACCGTAGATCGACTCGTCGGGCGCGAGCGCGGCGTCGTGGGTCTCGTGGCAGTGGGTCATCATGGGGCGCCACATGCGCACGTCCGAGCCCTCGCGTTGGACGAACAGCGTGATGTGCCGCCCGTCCGCGAGGAGGTGCGGATCGACCCGCGCCGCCTGCGTGGACTCGTTCTTCAGCTTCAGCTCGAGGACGACGGGCTCCATGAACGCGTAGCCGTTCGCGTCGCGGTTGGGCCGCAGGTACAGGCCCCAGTGGCCCGACTGGAGGAGCCGGGACGGCGCCTCGAACCCATGGTTCACGAACCAGTTGGCGTTCCCCATCTGCACGAAGCGGCGCGGTGCGTGCCGCAGGAACGTCAGCTCGTCGTCGGTGAAGCGGTAGTGGAAGCTGCCGAAGAACGCCCCCTGCCCGCCGGCGACGCGGTCGGGGTAGTTCATGTAGCTGCGCGCCTCGGGCTGGTTCGCCAGCGGGATCCACGGGTCGCCGGGGGCCCCCTGCGGGACGCCGAGGGCCTTCTGCCACGAGTGGGCGAGGTTGAACGCGTGGCCCACCTCGTGGACCGCCGTCCAGAACACGTTGCGGCGGCGGTACGCGGCCGGGTTCGGGTCGCCCGGCGGCACGTCCTGGATGAAGCTGTCGGTGAAGATCGCCGTGCCCTGGCGATGGTTCGGGCCGATGTCGTCGAACATGATGCCGCCGAGCCCGCGCCCCATGTCGTGGCGCGCCGCGAACAGCACCCACATGGCCCACTGCGGACGGTCGGCGAAACGCGACCAGTACTGCACCATGGCGTCGTGCATCTCGGCGTCCGACCAGGTCCCGTTGGCGCCGGCGCCGGTGACGGGGATCACGCCGCCGTGGGGCGACATCGTCGCCTCGAAACCGGCCCGCTCGAAGACCGTGGTCAGCGAGATGACCTCGGCCGGGAGATCGGCGGGCCGGTTCGGATGGGCGGCCGTGTCGACGGTCGTCACGGCGTCACCGGCGTTGGACACCCGGTCGACCTCGAACTCGACGGGATCGAAGAACCGCGAGCGGAACGTCAGGTCGTACGTGCGGGCCGCGATCCCGCCGCCCGACAGCGTCAGCCGGTACGACGCGTACGCGATCCCGCGGTCGCGCGTCGCCTCGAACACGACGCGGTCCCCGCGGATGAGCGAGGCGTCCCCGTCGCGGTAGGTGATCTCGGCCGTGATCCGGCGATGGTTCCACCCGAGGCAGGCGTCGGAGGTCACCTCGGCGATCGCATGAGCGGTCGCCCGCGGGAACAACCGCGTCGCCTCGATCGAGATGCGGTTCTGCGGGAAGAAGCGGTCGACGTCGACGCGGACCGTCACCTGCACCTGCGAGAACGGCAGCGGCGTGAGACGCGGGACCGGCTGCAGCGGCAGGGGCGGGATCACCGGCGGCCGGAAGGGTGCCGGGTCGAAGGTGTAGCGTCCGCTCACCGGCCCGCAGCGCGTCAGCGGCCACGGGATCGGGACCTGCGGCGGGAACGGGACGGGCAGCGGATCGAGCGGCGGCCACGGCCGGGGCGGCAGCGGCACCGGCGGGAAGGGGGGCCCCGGAGGCAGCGGGCCGCCCGGGACCGGCGTGAACGCCGCGGGGTCCTGGGGCCCCTCGCCGATCGCGCCGGGTACGAAGTCCGGATGCTCGTGCTCGTCGACCAGCCGAACGTCGGGCTCGTCGGGCGCGCCGTCCGATCGGCGCGCGGGTGTGGCCTTGCGGCCCGTCTTGCGAGTCGCCATCGTGTTCCTCCCAACGTGACGCCCGGCGGGCACCGGGCGTCACCCACGCCCGGGCTCCTCCGCCGCGGGCACGAGGGGCGGGCGCGGTCGCGCGTCGCGCGCGACCGTCGCGTTCACCAGGACAAGATGCGCGTGCCGAACCGGGTGCAGCGCCAGCTCAGCGTGATGCGCCGGATGCAGAGGCGTCCCTCGACCCGGACCTGCCGTCCGCGCACGTCGAGAACGACGCAGATCTGCGCCTTGGCGATACCGATGCTGGGGCTCGCGCAGAGCTTGGTGCGGCTGGGGCTCAGGGTGCCGGAGAGCACCGTGTGGCCGAACAGCGAGGCCGAGACGCGGACGCCGCCGGTCCCGACCACGGAGGCGCACACCTTCAGGGGGCCGAGCGACCAACAGGCCTCGACCGCCTGGGTGTAGGCGATGTCGTCGCCGAACCCCTCGGGCAGCGCGCCGTCGGCGGTCGCCGCCCCGAGCGCCCCCGCGTCGACCTCCTCGAACACCACCTCCTCGAAGATGACGAGTTCTTCTCCCATGCCCTCGGATGCGTGCCGGTCTTCCGTCATGCTGTGGCTCCCTTCGGCGGGCGCGGCCCGGCAGGGCGCGCGCGAGCGTGCGATGCGACGGGGACTCTCTCCGGGCGCGCGCCGTCCCTAGCGCGAGGCGCCGCCCCGAGCGGGCGGCGTCGCACCGGCGGCGTCGCGGTGCCGGTCCTCACATGCCGCCCCCCATCCCCGTGCCGGGACCGGCCACGCCGACCCCCACCAAGACGGCCAGGAACGCCACCACCACGAACGCAACGAATCGACGTGTCTGCATCTCGACCTCCTCGGTTCGGGATTCCGGCACCGTAGGGCACGCCCGTGTTGGCGGCGTGTTGGGTCGGGCGCCGGCCGTCGAGTAGGGTGGAGGTCTCGCGCGTGGCGTGGAGAGCTTCGCCGTCATCGGGTATCGCCGGGAGGTCCGAAGGTGAACGCCATCCTGTCCCGCATCGCGGAGGGCCGGTACGCGACGGGTCTCGAGGTCTTCCGATCGTTGGTCGACCCGACGCCGGAAGACGAGCGTCTCGCCGGCGTCTGTCTCTTCAACCTCCACGAGTTGCAGCAGGCCCAGGACCTGCTGCTGCAGGCGCGGGCGAACGGCTGCGAGGCCGCAGGCATCGACCTCGCCTCCGTGTACCGCCACATGGGCCTCGTCGACCTGAGCCGCGAGGCGCTCGACCAGGTCGACCCCGCGCGCCTGACCGACTTCGACCGCGTGCTGGCGTTGCGCGAGCGCGGCGCCCAGCACTTCACCGCCGGCGACGTCCTGGCCGCCTCGGAGGTGCTGGAGCGGGCCTGGGCGCTGGTCCACGTGGCGGCGTCGGGGTGGATCCTGCGTCCCGCGGTGGGCCACGCCCTCGGCCTCGCCTACGCCGACCGCGGCCTCGATCGGCTCGCCGCCGACCACTTCACCGAAGCGCTGCGCACGGCGAACCCCGCCCGGGCCGTCCAACTGCACGCCGCGCGCGCGCTGTGCCTGACGTACCTCGGCGACCTCGACCAGGCGTCCCGCGATCTCGACGCGGCCTCCGAGGGCCGCGACCTGGCGCCGCTCGTGACCCCCTACGTGGCGTACGTCGCCGCCGTGGCGGCGGTCGCCCGCGGCCAGCTCGGCGTCGCGGACGCGGGGTTCGGCGAGGCCGCCGCCGTCGCGCGCGCGGCGCACGAACCCGAGACCGAGGCGTACGCCGAACTCGGCCGCTGCGCGATCGCCACGGCCGCGGGCCAGACGGAGCGGGCGGGCGGCTTCCTCGAACGCGCGCGCCGCCTGTCGATCAACGACAAGGCGCGCGCGCTCGTGGCGATGCGCGCCGGCGCCCGCGCCGTGCGCGCTCGGCAGCCGGCCGCGTTCTCCCTGCTCGAGCAGGCGCAGGCCGAGTTCGGCCGCTTGGGGTTGCTGCGGGAGACGGCCTGGACGCACCTCCACATCGCCGCCGCCCACCTCGCCTTCGACGCCCCGGACGCGGCGATGGCGGCCCTGGCGCGGGCCACCGACGTGCGCCACGCCCTCGGCGGCGGCGCCTCATTGGTCATCGAGCTGCGCATGCTGCCGCAGCTGGACCCCTGGCTGGCGGGCCTGGGAGACGACGCCTACGCGACCGTGCTGCGCGACGACCTGCGCCGCGTCGCCGACGTCGCGCCGGCGGGCCTGGAGCTGGTGACGCTCGGCGCGCACGAGCTGCACCTCGACGGCCGGCGCATCCGCCTCGACCTGCGGCGCTCCGTCGAGGTCCTGGCGTACCTGATGGACAACCCCGGCGTCCCCTTGGAGAGGGTGCTGCTCGACCTGTTCCCCGAGCGCGACTCGGCGCACGGACGGAGCTACTTCCACCAGGTCCGCTACGAGCTCGCGCGGGCCGTCCCCGGCCTCAAGGTGCCCTTCGACGCGGCCCGCCGGAGCTACCGCGTACGCGCCGAGGGACTGAGCCTGACCTCGGACGTCGAGCGGCTGCGCCAGGCGGTGGCGCGAGGCGGCGAGACCGGGCTGATGGAGGCGCTCGGGCTGCACCGCGGCCCGTTCCTGCCCAGCGCCGACAGCGAGTGGGCGGTCGCCACGCGCGAGGACGCGGCGTGGTCGCTCATGCGCCTGGGGCTCTCGGTGCTGCGCGATCGCCACCTGCGCGGCGACCACGACGGCTGCCAGCAGTTGGCCGAACGCCTCCTCGAGGTCGACCCGCTGCACGTGTCGCTCATGGAGTTCCTGGTGGCGTCGGTGCGCGCGATCGAGGGCGACGTCGCCGCCCAGGGCATGGCCGAGCGGCTGATGCGCCGCTTCGAGCGCGACATCGGGACGCGCCCCGCGGGCTGGGAGTCGCTCCGCGCCGACGACGGCCTGGCCAACTAGCGGGCCGCACCGGCTCCCCGCGGCGTCGCCGCGACGAACCTCCGAGCGCTCGTCAGCGGGTCGGTGATCGCGGTACCGACGACCACCGCCGTCGCGCCGGCCGCGAAGGCGGCCCGCAGGTCGTCGGGCGTGGAGATCCGCCCCTCGGCGACCACCGGGCGGTCCTGGGAGCGCACGAGGGCCGCGATCAGGCCGACGTCGGGGCCCGCCAGCGCGGGCGAGTCGGCCGTGTAACCCGAGAGGGTCGTCGCCACCAGGTCGGCGCCCGCGGCGGCGGCGGCCACGCCCGCGCCGAGCGTCGCCACGTCGGCCATCACGGCCAGGTCCGGGAACGCGTCGTGGATCTGAGCGATCAGCACGGCGGCGGACGGCGCCGAGGTGGCACCGAGGCGCGGCCGCGGCGTCGCGTCGATCGCCACCACGCGGGCGCCGGCGCGCACGAGCCCCTCGACGCAGGCCAGGTTGGGGGTGATGTACGCCTCGGGCTCGAGGTCGGCCCTCTTGTCGATGCCGATGATGGGCAGGTCCACGACCGCCCGGATGGCGGCCACGTCGGCGGGGCCGTTCGCGCGGATGCCGACGGCGCCCGCCATCGCCGCCGCGCGAGCCATGGCCGCCATGATCGCCGGGACGCGCAAGGGAGAGTCCTCGGGCGCCTGGCACGACACCACCAGGCCGCCGCGCCAGGCGTCGACGAGCGCCGCCGCGACGTCGGAGCGCCGCGCCGGAGCCGCTCGCCGCAGCCGGCTCACGACCGGCTCCACGGGGCGCCGCCGGCGGTTCGCGTCAGCTCCAGGTCGATCTCGAACACGCGCTGCCATGGGAGCGTCAGGCGTGAGAGACGGAACGGCCAGCCGCGCGCCCGCATCTCGTCGTCCAGCCACTCGCGGGCCATGCCCTCGACCCGCGCGAGGTCGCCCGCGGGCACGGTACCGCCGAGGCCCAGTGGGTGCAGGTCGCGCTCCAGCAGCAGCCGCGAGCGCACGCGGGCCTGGTACAGCCAGTCGTCGACGTAGCGGGTCGCCACGGCACGCCCCAGCGCCATCGCGCGCTCCGCGTCGTTGCCCGCCAGCACGCTCAGGCACCCGAGGGCCACGGCCGAGCCGAGGGCGTTGCCGGCGGTGTTCCAGCCGCCGAACCCGGCGAGCGCCGGCAGCAGGCCGGCGGCCTCGAGGACCGCCATGAGGTCGTCGTCCGCGCCGTTGACGTGGGCGACGTCGGCGACGCTCACCCGCTCGCCGTCGGCGACGAGGGTGGCGAGGGCGTCGGCGAACCCCTCGAGCGAGCGGTCGAGACCGCGGACGCCAGCCTCGGCGTCCTCCAACCAGGCGCGCGTCTCGGCCCGCAGCACGCCTTGGGCGTCGTGCCGCAGCGCGTAGGCCGTGCCCCCCTGGCCCTGTGCTCGGCTCGGGGCGTTCACCGCCAACCAGGCGTCGGGCGCCATGGGCGGCGGCGCCAACACTGCGCCGGCCGCACGCAGGTGGACGGCCACCAGGTCGCCCAGCGGGCGGTCCTCGTACGCCGTCTGCACGTCGGCGCCGCGGCGGGCGGCGTACACGGTCGCGAAGCGCGGCCGACGGCGGTGCACCTGCCCGGCGAGCCGCGCCAGGAGTACCTGCGCCACCTCGTCGGCGCCCGGGTACACGAGCACCCGCGACCCGAGGCCGCGCCCCCGAACCTCGGCCTCGAGCCGCGCCCGCTCCTGGACGTTCAGGCCCCAGGTCGTGGTGTCGTCCTGGTTGAGCACCAGCGCGTCGACGGAGCCCTCGGCGACCAGGTCGAGCGCCGCGCGGTTCACCGCGTGCGTGCGGGCGCGGATCGCCAGCACGTCGTGCCACACGGCGGCCGGGACGTCCGCGCGCAGGGCCTCGAGCTCGGCCTCCTCGCCCGCGGCGAGCGCCGCCTCCGCCGCGCGATGCTCCAGCACGGAGCGACGGAAGATGCGGCGGCCGTAGGTGCGGAAGTAGTCGGGCTCCTCGCCGTCGTCGTCCTCGCGGCTGATGCGCTGGATGCTGCTGAAGGCCATGAGCGGCAGGTGGGGGTGCGCGCGCCGCAGCTCGCGCAGCGCATCCAGCCGCGCCAGCGCCGCGTCCAGGTCGTTGCCGCTCTGGCGCGAGGGGATCAGGCCACCCCACGCCAGCGTGTCCAGCGCGACGACCGCGCCGACCGCACGGGGGGCGGCCTCGCGCATCCAGTCGACGATCGCCGCGGTGTCGGCGGGCCGCTTACGGCTGCCGAGCAGCGCCTCGGGCACGTCGAGGCGCCAGCCGAGCGCCTCGGCCAGCAGCCGCGGGAAGCGGGCGTTGATGGGCCGCTCGTCGAGCGGGAGCAGCATCAGGGTGTCGATGGGGTCCTCCGGGGCCGCGACGCCGGCCCGCCGCGCGCCGTCAGCCCTTCAGGCCGCCGGTCGAGACGCCCTCGATGAACGTCTTCTGGGCGAAGAAGAAGAGCACGATGATGGGAAGGCTCATGAGCACCGAGCCGCCCATGAGCAGGGGCCAGGCCGCCGCCCGCGTGCTGGAGAGCTGCTGCAGGCCGATCGCCAGCGTGTACAGGCGGTCGTCGGTGAGGTAGATCAGCGGGTTGAGGAAGTCGGTCCAGGTCCAGATGAAGATGAACAGCGCCGCCGTCGCCAGCGCGGGCCGCGACAGCGGCAGGACGATGCGGGCGAAGATCTGCCACTCCGAGGCGCCGTCGATGCGCGCCGAGTCGGAGATGTCCTCGGGGATGGCGGCGTAGAACTGCCGCAGCAGGAAGACGGCGAACGCGCTGCCGAACAGCGGCGGCACCACCAACGGCAGGAAGGTGCCGACCCAACCGAGCTTCTGGAACAGCACGAACTGCGGGATCAGCGTGACCTGCGGCGGCAGCACCATGGTCGCCAGCAGCAGGTAGAAGAGGGTCTCGCGGCCCGGCCAGCGGATCTTGGCGAAGCCGTAGGCGACCACCGCCGAGGAGGAGAGGTAGAACACGACGCTCAGCGCGGTGACGAACACGGTGTTCCCGAGGTAGCGCAGGAACGGGATCTCGGTGACGAGCCGCCGGAAGTTCGACCACATGGGCGGGTCGGGGATCCAGGTCGGCGGGATCGCGAACACCTGGCCGTCGGGCTTCAGGGCGGTGGACAGCATCCACGCGAACGGCGTCAGGAAGAACAGCGCCCCGACGACGAGCACCGCGTACGTGACGAGCAACGCGACCGCGGTCGGGCGCCTCACGTGCGTCCCTCGTAGTGCACCCACCCGGAGGTCCGGAAGATGACCGCCAGCGCCGCGGCGGTGATGAGCATGAGCACCCACGCCATCGCCGACGCGTAGCCCATCTTGAAGAACTGGAAGGCGTTCTGGTAGAGGTACAGCGCGTACACCATCGTCGAGTTCGAGGGGCCGCCGCCGGTCATGATGTAGATGTTCGTGAACGCCTGGAACGACGTGATGATCCCCATGATCAGGTTGAACAGGATCACCGGCGACAGCATCGGCAGGGTGATGTAGCGCAGCCGTTGAGCGCGGTTCGCGCCGTCGAGGTCGGCCGCCTCGTACAGCTGCACGGGCACGTTCTGCAGGCCGGCGAGGTAGATCACCATGGAGCCGCCGACGCCCCACAGGCTCGCCAGCACCAGGGCGGGCTTCGACCACTGCGGATCGGCGAGCCAACCGGGGCCCGGGATGCCGACGGCCTCGAGCGCCTGGTTCACGGGTCCGAAGTCGGGGTTGAGGAACCACCGCCACAGCAGCGCGACGGCCACCGCGGGCACCACGCTGGGCAGGAAGTAGATCGTGCGGAAGGCGCCCTGGAAGCGGATCCGGGTGTTCAGCAACATGGCGATGGCGAGGCTGAGGAACAGCGCCAGCGGGATGCCGATCGCGGCCAGGTAGAGGGTGTTGTAGAGCGACGTGCCGAACAGCGGGTCGCGCCACAGGTCCACGTAGTTGCGCAGGCCCACGAAACGCGGCGACGACACGACGTTGTAGTCGGTGAGCGAGAAGTACAGCGACGCGAACACGGGGTAGGCCGTGAACACCAGGAAGCCGAACAGCCAGGGGGACACGAACGCCAGCCCCAGCCACAACGCCCGCCGCTCGCGGCGCGTCATGCGCGGGCGGCGGGCGCGTGGAGCGGCGGCGCGATCGTCCATCAGCGGTACTTCTCGAGTTCGCGCTCGACGTTGCGTTGGACCGTCTCGAGGGCCGCGCGCGGCTCCGACGTGCCGTCCTGCACGGATGCGAGCGCGCGGTTGAGCTGGTCCGAGAGGTAGAGGCCGACCGGCAGGGGCGGCGGCGTGAACACGTACCCGTGCAGCAGCAGGTCGATGAAGGTGGCGAGCTCCGGCGTGACGGTCTCCTGGAAGGCCGGCATCGCCAACGCGTCGGCCCGGGGCGGGATGTTGGCGAGGGCCGCCGCGAACCGCGCCGACTGCTCGGGGGCCGTGAGCCACAGCA
>ERZ869909.849-NODE-849-length-29479-cov-32.943133_pt1 | contig 29479 bp, 30 predicted proteins | sample MGYA00520892_ERZ869909 | MGnify/ENA primary metagenome ERZ869909 (study PRJEB32215, sample SAMEA104723947) | bioreactor metagenome | biome: bioreactor; feature: anaerobic bioreactor; material: water | place: China | collected 2015-03-12 ...
AGGTTTGCGGCGCCCTCGCTCCTTCCGGCCGAACAAAAGCCCTCGCGTCGTGATGCCATCCTGATTGGGTTTGGAGCCTAGACCATGATCGCTTCAGGCCCTATCAGCATGAAGCGTGAATCATCGGTCTCACCAACGAGATAGAGCGTGATCCCGATTCAATCGAAAATGATCGCGCTCTAGCAATTGACCGCCGCGGCCGGCGCTTCGAGTTCGTAAATCAATCCGTCGCTTCCATAGAGCATCCGGGCGCGCCCGCTGAACGACGCCGGCACGAACTGCATCAGAACCTTGGTGCCGAACCCTTCGCGCGACGGGGCCTCCCCCACGCCGACGCCCGCTTCGCGCCATAGGAAACGAAACTCCGTGCAATTCCATCGGATGTCGATCCGGCCTTCGGGTTTCGAGAGCGCACCGTACTTGATCGAATTCGTGATCAGCTCGTTGAGCGCGAGCGACAGGGCGAGCGCCTGGCTGGACACCAGACGAAAATCCTCGCCATCCACCTCGATCTTCTGGCGCAAGTTCGGATGCGCGGAGAACGCCTCACTGATCAGCTCCGAAATATGCGCGTCCCCCGCCGCGTCGGCCGACAGGAACGACTGTGTTCGTCCCAGCGCCGCAAGGCGCTGCGAAAGCTGCTGGCGCGCCTCGTCCAATCCCGTCGCGTGCCGCAGCGACATGGTCGCGATCGCGCCCACCATCGTGAGCGCGTTGCGCATCCGGTGAGACAGCTCCGCATTCGTCACGGCGAGCCGGTGTTGCGCCACCACCGCTTCCGTCGTTTCGATCACCGTATCCATCATGCCGCCCACTTCGCCGTTCTCGATGCGGATGGGGCTGTAGCAGAACGTGAAGTACGCATCCTCCGGATAGCCGTGCCGATCGACCGTGAGCTTGAAGTTTTCGATGAAGGTCGCTTCCCCCGCGAACGCCTTGTCCATCATCGGCTTGATCTCGGGCCAGACCTCGCTCCAAACGTCACTGAACGGACGCCCGATGGCGGGCGGCTTGTCGCCCAGGATGGGCTTGAACGCGTCGTTGTGGAACGTAATGAGCTCGGGGCCCCAGGCGATCGCCTTGGGGAAGCTCGACAGCAGCATCATGCTGAGCGCGGTTTTGAGCGATTGCGGCCATTGGCCGATCGGGCCAAGCGGTGTGTTCGCCCAATCGATCGCTTCAATGGTGTCCGCAGCGCGTCCCCCGCCGATGAGAAACGAAGGTCGGCCGTCCAAAGGATACTCCGTAACACCCACTCCAATTGGCTGACACCCTTGGCTCATAGGTCCAAGGCCGTGCGGAATCAATGGATTTCGAAAAGAACCGTGTCGGCGATCCTGCGTGATCAAGCCGTTGAGCGTCTCTAGACCATGATCGCTTCAGGCCCTATCAGCCTGAAGCGTGAATCATCGGTCTCACCAAAGAGATAGAGCGTGATCCCGATTCAATCGAAAATGATCACGCTCGAACGATCACGAGCCGCTCGGCTTCGCGGCCGCAAGGCTGTTTGTGAGCAAGATCGACCAGCCGTTCAGAGGCCCGCCCTCACGATGCCCCAGCATCGCCGGACTGCCGCATCGAAGAACGGAATTGCCCCGGGACGACGACAATCAGCACCGGCACCGGCGAAATTTAAGATCCGAAACCTTCGGCCTGTCCCAGGTCATTCAACGGTTGGTTCGTAGTCCTTTACAGAACGGCTTCGGACACCGCCCGCCGGTCGGCCACCCGCATCCCAGGCCGCAGGCCCTTGTCTTGCCGGCCCGAACACCCGATTTATCGCCTCCGCCCCCTTATTTCCGCCCGCGCCGTTGGGTTGCATTGCCGCCGCCCAAGCTCCGGGCTAGATCATCGCCCATGAGCAAGGCGCCCCGCATGAGCAAGTCCCCGAAGAAACCATCCTCCGGCCGCCCTCGGCCCGAGTCCTCCCGGTCCCAACCCATGTCCGATCCGACGAAGTCGATCCACGTCCGCGGTGCGCGCGAGCACAACCTGAAGAACGTCGACCTCGAAATCCCGCGCGACGCCCTCGTCGTATTCACCGGCCTTTCCGGCTCCGGCAAATCCTCGCTCGCCTTCGACACCATCTACGCCGAGGGCCAGCGCCGCTACGTCGAGAGCCTCTCGGCCTACGCCCGCCAGTTCCTCGAGATGATGCAGAAGCCCGACGTCGACCACATCGACGGCCTCTCGCCCGCCATCTCCATCGAGCAGAAGACGACCTCCAAGAACCCGCGCTCAACCGTCGGCACCGTCACCGAGATCTACGATTACCTGCGCCTCCTCTTCGCCCGCGTCGGCGTGCCCTACTCGCCCGCAACCGGTCTCCCCATCGAGAGCCAGACCGTCTCCCAGATGGTCGACCGCGTGCTGGAGCTGCCCGAAGGCACGCGCCTCTACCTGCTCGCCCCCATCGCCCGCGGCCGCAAGGGCGAGTTCAGGAAAGAGCTGGCCGAGCTGCAGAAGAAGGGCTTCCAGCGCGTCAAGATCGACGGCGCCTTCTACGAGATCCCGGACGCGCCCAAGCTCGACAAGAAATTCAAGCACGACATCGACGTCGTCGTGGACCGCCTCGTCGTCAGGAAAGACATCGCTAAGCGCACCGCCGACAGCTTCGAGACGGCGCTCGGGCTCGGCGACGGCATCGTCTTCGCGGAGCTCGCCGACAAGCCGCTCTCGAAATCCGACACCGAAGGCGCCAACAAATCGAAGAACGAGACGCACGAGCGCATCACGTTCTCCGCCCGCTTCGCCTGCCCCGTCTCCGGCTTCACGATCGAGGAGATCGAGCCGCGCCTCTTCTCCTTCAACGCGCCCGCCGGCGCCTGCCCCACCTGTGACGGCCTCGGCACCGAGCTCGTCTTCGAGCCCGAGCTCGTCGTCCCCGACGGATCGCTCAGCCTCGAAAAAGGCGCCGTCTACCCGTGGGCCAAGACCGGCGCCATCTCGCCCTACTACGAGCAGACGCTCGAAAGCCTCGCCAAGCACTACAAGGTGTCGATGAAGACGCCGTGGGAGCGGCTTCCGAAGCACGTGCAGCTCGCCATCCTCTTCGGCTCCGGCGACGAGGCGATCAAGTTCACCTACTGGGACGGCTCGCGCGACTACGACACCGTGAAGCCCTTCGAAGGCGTCATCGGCAACATCGCGCGCCGCTTCAAGGAGACCGACAGCGACTGGGTCCGCGAGGAACTCTCCCGCTACCAGGCCGCCCACCCGTGCGAGGCTTGCAACGGCTACCGCCTGAAGCCGCAGGCGCTTGCCGTCAAGATCGGCGAAAAGCACATCGGCGAGGTCGGCGACATGTCGATCAAGGCCGCCAACCAGTGGTTCGCCGAGATCCCGAAAACCTTCACCAAACAGCAGACCGAGATCGCGACGCGCATCCTGAAGGAAATCCGCGAGCGCCTCGCCTTCCTGAACGACGTCGGCCTCGAATACCTCACCCTCTCGCGCAACTCCGGCACGCTCTCGGGCGGCGAAAGCCAGCGCATCCGCCTCGCGTCGCAGATCGGCTCGGGCCTCACCGGCGTGCTCTACGTGCTGGACGAGCCATCCATCGGCCTCCACCAGCGCGACAACGACCGCCTGCTCGGCACGCTCCGCCACCTGCGCGACCTCGGCAACACCGTCATCGTCGTCGAGCATGACGAGGACGCCGTGCTCGCCGCCGACCATGTGGTCGACATCGGCCCCGGCGCAGGCATCCACGGCGGCGAGATCATCGCCCAGGGCACGCCCGCCGACATCATGGCCAATCCGAAAAGCCTCACCGGCCAGTATCTCTCGGGCGCGCGCCAGATCCCGCTCCCGAAACGGCGCCGCCCCTTCGACAAGACGCGTACGCTGAAAGTCACCGGCGCGCGCGGCAACAACCTGCACGATCTCACGGCCGAGATCCCGCTCGGCCTCCTCACCTGCATCACCGGCGTCTCGGGCGGCGGCAAGTCCACGCTGCTCATCGACACCGTCTACAAGGCCGTCGCGCGCAAGCTCAACAACGCGCGCGAGCACCCGGCCCCCTTCGACAGGCTCGAAGGCCTCGACCAGCTCGACAAGGTCATCGACATCGACCAGTCGCCTATCGGCCGCACGCCGCGCTCGAACCCGGCCACCTACACCGGCGCCTTCACGCCGATCCGCGACTGGTACGCGGGCCTCCCCGAGAGCAAGGCGCGCGGCTACGGGCCGGGCCGCTTCTCGTTCAACGTCAAGGGCGGCCGCTGCGAAGCGTGCCAGGGCGACGGCGTCATCAAGATCGAGATGCACTTCCTGCCCGACGTCTACGTCACCTGCGACCAGTGCAAGGGCAAGCGCTACAACCGCGAGACGCTCGAAGTCACCTTCCGCGAGAAGTCCATCGCCGACGTGCTCGACATGACGGTGGAGGAAGGCGCGCAGTTCTTCAAGGCCGTGCCGCCGATCCGCGACAAGCTCGAAACGCTGGACCGCGTCGGCCTCGGCTACATCAAGATCGGCCAGCAGGCGACGACGCTCTCGGGCGGCGAGGCGCAGCGCATCAAGCTCTCGAAGGAACTCTCCCGCCGCGCGACCGGACGCACGCTCTACATCCTCGACGAGCCGACCACCGGCTTGCACTTCCACGACGTCGCGAAGCTTCTCGAAGTGCTCCACGAGCTGGCCGACGCGGGGAATACGGTCGTCGTCATCGAGCACAATCTGGAGGTCATCAAGACGGCCGACTGGATCATCGACCTCGGCCCCGAAGGCGGCGACGGCGGCGGCCACATCGTGGCAGCCGGCACGCCGGAGGATGTCGCAGCCGTGAAGGAGAGCTACACGGGGCGGTATCTGAAGGACTTGCTGGTGAGACGCTCGCGGTCAGCCAAAAGTTCTGCCGGAGACGGACAAGCGAGGACAGGCAACGGCAAGAAACAGGCGGCGGAATAGACCGCAAGGATATCCACAATCCCAAAAGTCGGACGGAAACTTTTTAATGATACCCCTTACAATTCAAAGGCTAATATCATTACGAAGCACACTGACGTCCGACTTTTCGAGCGCCTAACGTACGGAGTTGCAATACTGGCGCCTGATTTTGAATCAGTGGGCGCGAAAACCGCCCCTCTTGATACCATCGCCAAGTACCTTCAGACCCTCTCGGAGCAATTTGCCGCTTCCGAGATCAGAGCATGCCTAACACGACATTCCTCACAATCTGCGCCCTTATCGCCGACAGGAAGGTTCGCGCCTCTGCACACGCGGTCGCCCGCGGCTCGAAGCGAGATATCCTCCTAACCGAAGTCATTCAACGAACGCCTTCGGGGTTGCTCATCGAAGACTATCCTGATTACCATGTCGGCCCAGCCATCCTTGTGCTAGTGTTCGACGGTTCTGACCGGCCCATTCATGCCGTATGGGGCCTGGAAAAAGGCACTTCGGAACCTGCAGTCCTGGTCACGGCTTACAGACCTGATCCGGACGATTGGGAAGTGGACTTCAGGACACGCAAACGATGAAGACGACACCGACAGTCGAACTGGTTCACGAAGGACGCTTCGCGGCTGAGGTCGACGTCACACAAATCGAGACCGACAGCGACTGGTCTCCATATTACGATGTAGCGGACATCGACAAGCTGGACCAAGTCCGCCTTGCGCTGCGCCGCGGAGACCTCAACGCCGCCTCTAAACTCGCCCGCGTCTACGAGCTGAAGCCTGTCAACGCTGCGGAGTAGTGTAGGAGTCTGCCGCCTCGACGGCTGTCATGGCCGCATCTTGGCGAAGCCAAGCTCTGCTTGGACGGCGACCATCCACGCCAGCCTCGCCCGCCGCCACAAAAAATGTGACTGGCAAACCCGGCCGCCCACTGATTAACTACGTGAGATGTGCGTAGTGTTTGCGTGGGGGCGTAACAATGGACGTTGAAACTCTCGAACTGGCTTTGAAGGCACCGCTCAGTCTCACACTTGTCTTCGGCACCTTTCTGATTGCGCTCGTCTTTTGCGCGATTCAGCTTCTCCGTTTTGGGCCAGCGATCCGCAAGCTCAACAAAATCGAAGTCCTCGCCCAGCTCTATCACTTGGCCGAAACACAGCGCGAGATGACGCGCGAATTCGGTCAAGCCATTGCAGCGTCGAACGCCACGAGGCTAGCCGCCGAACAGGTTCGCACGGAGTTGGACGCCCTCCGCGAGTTCATCGTCGAAGCTCAGGAGAAGATGTCCGAGTACAACGCGGACAACATCACTCAAGCACGGCTACAAGAGGAAGATCAGGAACGAACGCAAAGCGGGTTTTTCCGCCGCATCAACCCGATCCGCCCTGCGGAAAAAACACCGGACGAGCTATTTGCAGAGATGAAGTCGGCGTGGGAGCGCTTCACTGAAGTCTTCCGGCGAAGATTGGAGGACGCCGGCATTCAACCTTTGATGAACCGCATCGGCAAGATGACCTACATGCTGAGCGACAAACGCCGAAAAAAGCCGCTTCCCATCGAGACCGCCAATCTCATCACGGCGCTTCACAGTCAATACCGCCGGTACATCGCACTCCGCGGTATCAGCGCCAAAGAGCACAACGACTTCGTCCAACTCGTGGACACAGCCATCCGCGAACTCAACGGTTCGCCAACTCAAGGCGAACTCGCGCTCCCAACCAATGGACGCGACGACTTTCCTTCGCCACCATCATCAACACTGAATTGACATAGGACGCAGGTCTTCGCGCTTAAAAAGCCCCTAAGCTAAAATGGTATTTCTTCGTCGAAATCGGCGCTTTTTTTCGCTGGCCGACGCTTTGGCCCCTCAATCCGCTTTGGAGGCGCAGGAAGCTGGGTCGAGGCCTGTTCGTCCCGTTTTGCCATTCCTAATGCCGCCCCAATTCGCTCAACCAAACCCACGACCTTTTCACCAACATCACCAGCATCTACGGCCACATCCATCGCCAGAGCACCGAAAGCATGAATCCCCGTGCGCGCTCGATCAATCTCATCCTGAAGGGCATTCACTCTCTTATAAATACGATCCTTCTTAAATTGAGAAACATCCAATTTTTCTACCACCTCGCGCATCTGTGCGAGCAGATGAGAAAGCTTCTCTTTCGTCACGCTATCGAGTGAGATGGAGTATTCCTTTGCGCGTCGCACAGTCCCGAGCCGCATGCGCATAGTGCAGGCATCGACTTCAGCCTGAAAACGAGCGTACTCGTTCCAACTATGATGCCCCGGCACGGCATTGTCCCATTCAGCAATCTCTTGGACGCCAAAGTATATCGCGAGCGCTATGACCCTGTTCATGTAACCGAGAGTAAGATGCTCCGAACTTCCTTCGAAGATCGATGACATGGCTTCATCCAGGCGATCCCGAAGTATCTTCTCCGCGGCGATAAAAGCGGAGCTCGGATCCTCGGGTAGGGCAGCAATTTCTTCGTCAGTTATATATGTCACGTGGCGCCTCTCCGAATCAGCTGCGCGCACTAGAGATCAGTAGAAGTAACATAGAATGCAACCAGAACGTCGCTTGAGGGGCTACCGTTATCAACAACGACTTTTTATCGGAAATCTATCCCCGTCCTCCCTCACACCCCTTACCCTCCTCCTATCCCGCCTGGACACGAGGGCCGCATTCGCGAGGCGTCGCTTTTGAGGCAGGCGGGAGCAGGTCGGAGGTAGGGCGCACGCTGCCCTGTCTTACGAGGCTCGCCGATGCCGCCACGGTGAAAATCCTGGCCCCGGAGAATCGGACAATTGCGTCGGGTAGGCCTAAAATCCTTGCGCGGGGCGGTGCGGACGCCGCCACCAAATACAGAACGGAAGTGCGGCGCCCACATCGCCCCGCCCCCTCGTGATATCCTCGAACGGAAGCGCATCGCGCCGCCGCCACACCTGCACGCCCTCACCTCGCCCGCCGGAACCCTCGTCCCGCCTGCCCCGTTGTTCTCCCAACAAGAAGAACCGGAGCACGCGCACGCCATGGCCACGAAAACCCTCCCCGACATCGCCGAAGACATGCAGGACATCGACATCGCCATGCTGGCGACGAAGACAGCGGCCGGCGAGATCACGAGCCGCCCCATGAGCAACAACGGCGACGTCGAATATCGGGGCGATTCCCACTACTTCACGCACGCCACCTCCCGCCTCGCGGCCGAGATCGCGCACGACCCGCGCGTCACGCTCACCTTCACCGTCGAGCCCGGTCTGCTCACGGGCGGCGGCACCTTCATCGCCGTGCAGGGCCAGGCCGAACTCGTCCACGACAAGGCCCGCTTCGCCAAGCACTGGAACTCGGATCTCGACCTCTATTTCGAGCACGGCGTCGACACACCGAACCTCGTCATGATCAAGGTGCACGCGAACCACATCCGGTACTGGTACGGCGCGGAGCAGGGCGAGTTCGACGTTTGAGCCCGCGGCGCACACCGCCAGCCGCCAAAATGCTCCCCTTACTGAGCTTGGAAGAAAATATGTGTTGCATCGCCCGCGCGACGCACGGACATTAACCTTACGGTGCGCCCCGTCGGGGAACGCGCCGCATTGGGGTGGGCCCTCACCTCCGAGGGCCATATCAGAGGGGGATCTCTGTCATGAACGTCACGGCAAAGCTTCTGTCCGCACTCGCCGCCGGCGGCCTTATGCTCGGCGCAATGGGCACCGCGCCCGCGCTCGCCGCGCCCAAGAAGAAGGAAACGGACCTCGTCAAGCTCATCGAGTCCGACCTGAAGGCGCTCGACAAGGCGATCGTGAGCCTCTTCACGCCGCCGAAGAAGTAAGACGTCCGCCACACGAAAAAGGCGGCGGACCGAGGTCCACCGCCTTCCTGCTTTTAGGGTCCGCGGAAGCCTTAGTCGTACGGGTCGTAATAGGACCGCGGGCCGACGTAGATGCCGATGCTGGGGCCGTCGTAATAGTCGTACCCGTAGCCGCTGCGGCGATAGCCGTAGTCGTCGTTGCGGCCATAGCGGCGAACGCTTTCGCGCTGCTCGCGGTTGAGATGGAAGCCCTGGCGGTCCTTGGCCCGCGCGCCTTCCACGTCCGCAATGGAATCGGCCTGCGCGGCAGGCACCACAAACAATGCCATCAGGGCGGCACTCGCCGCGATCCCAATCCTCTTGGCTGTGATCATCACACACCTCCTGTTTTGTGGCAGGTTCAGCCCGCGCGGCCGACCTTCCAACTGTTGCGAGGAGAACGTCACGCCGCGGGAAGCGTTCCCGCGCGCTTCGCCGCACGCGAACCATTGCAGCGACGCCTCCGTTATCCAGCCCCAACCGGGGACTACGGAAGGAGATCACCATGCAGAAACTCACGCTCGCGGCCCTCGCGGCCGGCGCTATGCTCGGCTTCGCGCTTCCCGCCGCCCACGCCGCACCGCCTGCGAGCCCGGCCATTGGCAAATCCCTGGCAGCCGACGGCCTCATGGAAACCGTCCAGTACCGCCGCCGCCATTGCCGCCGCTGGAACCGCGAGTGCCGCGCCCGCTGGGGATGGGGACCGCGCTATCGCCGCTGCATGATCCGCCGCGGCTGCTGATCCACGTCAGCCACGCCCTGCCGGACCCAGGCCGCACCTCCCTGCGGCCTGTTCCTTTTGGGGACCACCTTTCTCGCCGCGCCCCTTGCAAAGGCCCGCCGTACATCCATCTCCTTTGTGTCGGGGAACGACTGCCATAGCCTCATGAGGTGTCCCATGGCAACGCACCATCCCTATGCGGATCACGACCAGACCACCGACCAGGACTACCGGGATCACGTCGAAAGCTACCGCGCATTCCTGTTCGGCATCCGTACGTCCATCGCCATTGCGGCCGTCGTACTGGCTCTGATGGCCTACTTCCTGCTCACCTGAGAAGGGCAAACAAAAAAGCGCGCGGCAAGTTTTCCCCGCCGCGCGCCATATGAGCTTAGAATATTGAATTTAGAAGATCGCGGTCCTTAGAGTGCTTCCGGAAAAGTGGGAACCGGTTTTCCGATAAGAAGCACGGCAAAGCAAAAACTTGGAGCCGTTCCGCGGTTCCACCAAAATCGGAACGGCTCTAGACCGGCAGCACGGTCCTGAGCTGCTGCTCGTATTGGTCGAGCGCATCGAGGGCCCGCTGCTTCATCGCCGGGTCGCGTTCGCCTGATGTCTCCGGGCTGAAGCCCTGGATGGCGGTGCGGGCATCCGTCAGCATCTTCGTCGCCGCATTCCACGGGTTGAGCTCGCGCTTCAGGTTGGACTGCAGAAGCTGCGTGAGCAGAACGCCCGTCGCCAGCGCCAGGCCCGAAAGCTCGGCCACCTCGCGCTTCAGCGCCTCGATCTCTGCGTTCGCATCCGTAGAATTCGTCATGACATCCTGCTCCGTTTTCCGGCCATCGTTCTCGGGCTATTCCGGCCGCTTGGTAATCTGCCCGATCCTCCTGCGCAAGTCAGCTCCACTCGGGACGCCCCTACGGATCGCAAGACGTCCCCCTGCGGCATCGTGAACCGACATCCTTCATTCCGAAAGCCAAAAGCCAGTGATATGCGGGCCAACCCCGCTTCGCGCGGACCGCAAACCCAACCTCACAAGGTGAACTTCCCATGTCCGGAGACGCTCGCACACCGCACAGCCTCCTCGCATCCCTGATTTTCGGCTCGCGATGGCTGCAGGTGCCGCTCTACCTCGGCCTGATCGTCGCCCAAGGCGTTTACGTCTTCCTGTTCCTGAAGGAGCTGACGCATCTCCTGTCGCACGCCACCTCCTTCGGCGAGCAGGAGATCATGCTGATCGTCCTTGGCCTCATCGATGTCGTGATGATCTCGAACCTGCTCGTGATGGTGATCGTCGGCGGCTATGAGACGTTCGTATCGCGCCTCAAGCTCCAGGGTCATCCCGACCAGCCGGAGTGGCTCGATCACGTCAACGCAAGCGTCCTCAAGATCAAGCTCGCCATGGCCATCATCGGCATCTCGTCGATCCATCTCCTCAAAACCTTCATCGAAGCCGGAAACCTCGGCAACGAAGGGGCGAAGTTCACGGAGGCGGGCGTGATGTGGCAGACCATCATCCACATCGTGTTCATCCTCTCGGCCGTCGGGATCGCCTACGTCGACAAACTGAGCCGCGATCTTCCGCATAAGAACCACGCCGAGCACTGACGACAAAAAGCGGGGCGGCCATTCTCTGCCGCCCCGCTCACGTTTTCAGCCGCCAGAAGCGCGGCGCTATTTGATCGCCGCTTCCACCTCTTTTGCGGTGACGCCCGCTTCGGCGAGCTTGCCTTCGCCGCACTGACTTTCGAGCTTGCCGATCAGTTGATCGACTTTCAGCGCCTCCGGCTCGGACAGCTTCGTCTTTGCAGCCTTGTCCGCGAGCTCGAACGCAAGGCTGTTGCAGGCATCCTGGTCGGCGGGCGCAGCCGACGCAGGCGTCACGGCAAGCGCGCACGCGATAGCGAAAGCGGCAACAGGCCTGAGCATGGGAATAGGCATGGCAGAGATCCTCATCTCGACGATTTCAGTTCAGTCCTGGTGTTGAAAGGTCGCGCGGCACGGCCCATCGGCCAGCGTGCCGCGCGAGTGGCGATTATCGACGCCCCGGACGCTGCGGCGGCGAACCGCCACCCGGACCGCCACGTCCACCGTCCCCCTCCTGCGCCAGCACGCACACGCGCGGACCGCGCTTCAGGCTGATGGTCGGAATGTATTCGAGCTCGACATGCTCGATCGTGCGCCGACGTCCGTCGAGATCGATCGAGCGCGTTTCCGAGCCCGCGGGAATCGCGGACCGCACGTCGAACGTCTGCACCGACCTGTCGGCGAACACGACACGCACACGATTGAGACGAAGCGTGGAATCCTCGACCGTAAGTTTCAGCGCACGAAACGCCCCTTCGCGCCGCCCGACGCGGATCACGTCGTTCGTTTCCAGAAAGCCTACGCGATGGCAGCCAAGTTCGACCCAGGCAGGTGCGCGGCGCTTCTCGCCGAAGAACTCGATCTTGACCGGGCCGAAGGCGCGATAGGCGATCTCGATGCGCTGGATGAAAGAGCCGCCACGACCGGCAAGATCGATCGGCCGCGAGCGCGTGCCCGCTTTGAACACCTCGCCGACCTTGAGCACCTCGCTCTCGTTCCCGCCGTAGACGATCTTGAGCTCCTCGATACGGGCATCTCCGCCCGTCACCGTGAAGCCGATCGACTGAAAGCGCCCTTCGCGCCGGCCGACCTCAATAACGTCGCGCTCGAGCCGCGTCCCGATCTGCGCCGTCCCGAGAAGCTCCCAGTCCGTGCGGTTGTCGGGCCGCCAGTCGTCGCGTCCCCGCTGGGCTTCGGCAGTTGCGAGCGGCACGAGAACAGCGAAAGCTGCCGCAATCGCGAGAAACATCTTTTTCGTCATGAAGCGCTCCTAGGCCTCCCGTATATCCGCGCCGTCGTCCACGAACGACCGCACGGCCCCGGCAATCCTCCGTTAAGAACCCATTGAGCCTAAACGATGACCGCGCGATGACGATCCGCTTCCCCGATAGAGGATCTATTGCACCCGCGCTCCGCCATGCTAGGAGCACTTCAACGAAAGAAAACAACCCCAACGAAACGCCTCACAAGGAGAACGAATGAACGCGCTCATGAAAATCGCAAGCCATGCTGCTCTGGGTCTGATGCTCGCTCTCGGCACCTTGGCAACGACAGTCCCTGCGAACGCGGAAGAGACGACCGCATCCGGCCTCAAGATCGTCGACACCGAAGTCGGCACCGGCGAACAGCCGAAGACCGGCCAGACGGCCGTCGTCCACTACACGGGCTGGCTTTACGAGAATGGCGAGAAGGGCAACAAGTTCGACAGCTCCGTCGACCGCGGCCAACCCTTCGGTTTCAAGATCGGCACGGGCCAGGTCATCCGTGGATGGGATGAAGGCGTCGCGACCATGAAGGTCGGCGGCAAGCGCACGCTCATCCTGCCGCCCGAGCTCGGCTATGGCGCGAGCGGCGCAGGCGGCGTCATTCCGCCGAACGCAACGCTCATCTTCGACGTCGAGCTGCTCGAAATCCAGGACTGAAAAATCTCTTCAGAAAGTCGAGCAAACGGGCCCGCTGCACATTGCGCACGGGCCCGTTCTTTTTCGGACACGGAACCGACGCCCACAAGCGGCGCATCGAGCGGCGCGCTCGCGCTGATGGCGTCACCCAAGCGCCGCGCAGAAGCGAGGCCGGCGTAGAAAGGTGACGGCGCGGATCCTCCCTCCGCGCTGTCACCGCCCCGCGCCGCGAAGGAACGAAGCCGCCATCATGGCCGCGAAGACGGAAAGCAGCGCCGAAATCGCGGCACTCACCGCGAAGGCGTGAACGAACGCGTCCCGTGCGGTTTCGAGCAGCACCGCCCCTCGCTCGGCGGGAAGCGTGGCGACGACGGCAATGGCACCGCCCAACGTATCCTTCGCTTCTGCAATCGCATGGGCCGGCACCCCATCGAACGCGGCGCGCTCCATGGCCGTGCGATAGCTGGCCGTCACGACGCTGCCGAGCACCGCAATGCCGAGCGCTCCGCCGAATTCGAAACTGGTCTCCGAGATCGCCGAGGCGGCCCCGGCCCTCTCGGGCGGCGCGGCAGCGAGGATGAGATCCGTCGTGATCGTCCCGAGCGGCGCGATGCCGGCCGAGAAGACGAGCATCGCGACTAGGGCAAGCTCCGGCCCCTGAGCCGATTCGATCGAGGCCAGGATGATGAAGCCGACGGCCGATAGGAGAAACCCGGCGCTCACGATACGGGCCGGCGAAAAGACGCGCACGAGAGGCGCCGCGGCGAGCGAGCCGAGCGCGAACACGAGGCCGGAGGGCGCAAGCCAGAGACCTGCTTCGAGCGGCCCCATGCCGAGCACGAGCTGCAAGTATTGCGCGAGGAAAAGGAAGACGCCGATCACGATGAAAGGACCGGCGATGTTCGTCCCGAGCGCGGCCGCAAAAATGCGTTTCCGGAACAGGCTCACGTCGATCAGCGGATCGGCGAGGCGGGCCTGACGGCGGAAGAACGCGACGCCGATCGCAAGGCCGAGCAAGATCGCGACAAAGTTGACGGCTTGCGGGCCGGCCTCGGCGATGCGCTTCATGCCGTAGATGAGGAGCAAGACCGCCGCGAGAGACTGCGCCGCACCGACGATGTCCATGCGGCCCGCATGAGGATCGCGAAACTCCGGCAACAGCACCGGCCCGAGGGCGAGCAAAAGAAGCATGATCGGCACGTTGATGAGAAACACCGCGCCCCACCAGAACTGGGACAGGATCGCGCCGCCGACCAGCGGCCCCGCAACGGCACCGACCGAAAAGGCCGCAACCCACACGCCGATCGCGAACCGGCGCTCGTACTCGTCGTGAAACATGTTGCGGATCAGCGAGAGCGTCGAAGGCGCGAGCGTCGCCCCCGCAAGCCCTTGCAGCGCACGCGCCACGATGAGCATTTCCGCGCTCGGCGCGAACGCGGCCATGAGCGAGGTCGCCCCGAATGCGGCAGCGCCGATCAGGAGCAGCAGCCGGCGCCCGATGCGGTCGCCGAGCGTTCCCATGGTCACGAGCGCGCCCGCGATCATGAACCCGTAGATATCGACCATCCAGAGGAGCTGGGCAGACGTCGGCTTGAGCGCCTGCGTGATCTGCGGCACCGCAAGATGCAAGACCGTGAGGTCCATGGAATAGATGAAGGCGGGCAGAGCCAGCGCCGCGAGGCCGATCCACGCGCGCCGGTCGGCCTTGTGCGCAACGGGCGCGGCATCATCGGTTTTAATATCGGACACGGGACGGAAAGCCTCTAGCCGCTGGGCTGCGCCTCATACCGGGAACATCGGCTATTGTCACGCGGCGCAATCCGCCCGGGGTTCTGCAGGCCTTCCCATGGCGGCCGCTTCGCAGGATTGTGACAGGAACGCGAAACGGCGCCGCAGAGAGTGGAGACGAGCCATGAGCGCACACGGAACCATCAGAGCCGGCATCGGCGGCTGGACGTTTGCGCCCTGGCGCGGCGTCTTCTACCCGGAGAAGCTGCCGCAGGCGAAGGAACTGCACTTCGCGAGCCGCGCGCTGTCGACCATCGAGATCAACGGCACGTATTACCGGTCGCAAACGCCCGCCACGTTCGCCAAGTGGGCGCGCGACGTGCCCGATGGCTTCGTCTTTGCTCTCAAAGGACCGCGCTTTGCGACCAACCGGCGGGTTCTTGCGGAGGCCGGGGACTCGATCAAGCGTTTCCTCGACTCAGGCCCCACGATGCTGGGAGACCGGCTGGGGCCGATCCTCTGGCAGTTCGCGCCCACGAAAAAATTCGACGAAAGCGATTTCGGGGCCTTTCTCGAGCTTCTGCCGAGAGAGCTCGACGGCAAGCCTCTGCGCCACGCCGTCGAAGTGCGTCACGACACGTTCAAGTGCGCCGAGTTCGTCGCCTTGATCCGCCGGCACGCCGTGCCCGTCGTCTACGCCGATCATCCGACCTACCCGGCGATTGCCGACCTCGCGGGCGATTTCGTCTACGCGCGCTTGCAGAAAGGCGAGGACACGATCCCGACGGCTTACCCGCCGAAGGACATCGCACGGTGGGCGGAGGCGGCGCGGACGTGGGCTTCGGGCGGCGTTCCCACCCGCGTCGAAGCCGATCTCTGCGCGCCCTCTCCGAAAGGCAAAAAGACCAAGCCCTTGCCACGCGACGTGTTCGTCTACTTCATCCACGGCGGCAAAGTGCATGCCCCGGCCGCGGCACAGGCGTTCACGGCCGCCCTCTTGACATAACGGCGCCGGGCACGCTTCCTCCGAAGCGAGGCGGCCACGAGCGCGCAAAGACCGGAGAGACACCACGATGCACACGGCAACACGAAAGCTTTCGCGCGGATTGACCGCACTCGCCGCTCTCACGCTGGTGACGGCCTCCGCGCACGCCGAGACGCCGTCCTACGTCGGCACCTGGGCCTCGGACCTGGCGCAGTGCAAAGTCCCTCAGGAGCGTCCCGAGGCTCCGCTCGTGCTGCAGGAGAAGCGTTTCGATCAGTACGAAACTCATTGCACGTTCGCCTCCGCCGAGGGGGCGGACGACGAATGGAAGGTCAAGGCGAACTGCCAGGTGGAAGGCGACGCTCAAGCCTACGACTTCACGCTCACGGTTTCGGGCGACACGCTGACCCTGACGGACGACGCCGGAGCCCAGGACCTTTTGCGCTGCCGCTGACGCGGCGGCCTCACCGTCGAAAAAAAGAGCGACGGAAAACCCTGTCCCTCCCGTTCTACCCTGCAAGACGGCGCACCCGGCTCCCCCCGAGCTCCCCCGGATCTCGCGCCGCTCGATCAAGGAGAACGGATTTATGACAGGCAGGAAGAAATTCATTCTGGCCGGCATCGCGGCCGCAGCCGTGGGCCTCACCGCGGCCAGCGCCATCGCGCAACGCGGGCATCACGGGCACGGCCACCACAAGGGACATCACTTTGGCCACGGAGGCTCGATCGGTTTTCTCGATCGCTCGTTCTCGAACCCGGGCTTCAGCCCGTTCTGCCGCGACAACAGCGCGGAATTCACCGATGTCATGCTGGTCCGGCTCCAGCATCGCCTGAAGATCACCAGCGATCAGCAGAGCGCATTCGACACCTTCAAGACGGCCACGCACAGCGCGGTCGAGAAGCTGCGCGAAGGCTGCCCCGAAGGCCGCAAGGATCGCAGGGCCGACAAGGCAGAGAACGCCGACACCGCGGACAAGGCCGAAAAAACGGAACGCACGCGTCCCTCGCCGGTCGACCGTCTCGCACGCCGTCAGGGCCAGCTCGAAAGTTCGCTTGAAGCTCTCAAGGCGTACCGTCCGGCCGCCGAGGCTTTCTATGCCGTGCTGACGGACGATCAGAAAAAGACGCTCACCGAGCGCCGCGGCAAGCGGCACGCCCATCGGGGCGGTCGGCACGGCGGCAAATGGGAGCATCGCGGACCGCGCCATGAGCGCGGCGAGCACCGCCGCAGCCGCGACGGCGATCGCAGCCAGGATCGTGAGCAGGCCGGCGAAGTGGACTCCGAGGCGGATACTCCGAATTCCGACGAATAGGACGACCCGCCCCTAAGAGGCGCAGAGGTTCCCCCCACTCTGCGCCTCTTTCCTGGCCCGAAAACGTTCCGATGGCTTGATAATCCGCCAAACCTGGATCATCGTGCGGCTCTAATAGGGGGCCGTCTTTGATCGAGGTGGGTATGCTGCGGCGCACAGCACTCGTTTTGCTGGGATTTTTGGTGACGGCGGCAGCCGGCATCTTTGCCGCCGATCGTCTGGGAGTGAACCTTCCTTGGACGATCGCATCGACGTCGAAACCTGAACACCCTTCAACAGAGACCGAAACACCCAAGGCTGTTGAAAAAACGCCCGAAGCCGCATCCGCTACTGCCGAGCGCGCGATCGAAGACACGGTGGCCGCCCTCACCGCGGAGGCACCAGCCGTCACCGAGCCGGACGCAGGCGGCGTCGCACTCGACATCTCACGTATTTCTCCAGACGGACCGTCGGTCTTTGCAGGGCGCGCAGACCCCGGCGCCTACATCACGGTGTATGCGGACGGAAAGTCGGCAGGCACGGTGCAGGCGGACGACGGCGGCTCGTGGAGCCTCTCGACCGAGCACAAGTTCGCAAGCGCAGACCCGAACATCACGTTCGAATCCGCCTCGACGCCGCCCGCCAAGCAGGCGACCGCTCCCGACCCCGAGCCGGCGGACACAACGAAGACCGCGGCCGCCGAAGAGGCCGATACGCCCGCTGCAACGGAAGCACCCGCGACAGAGCAGGCTGCCGAGGATGCGCCCGCCGCCGCCGGGGACGTGATGCGCAAGTTCGAAGAGCTCGTCTCCGAGGCGCGCGAGGACGCCGCACGCGAAAAGGCCGCTATCGAAGAAGCCGAGCGCGAGAAGAAGGAGGCCGAGCGCAGGCAGCTCGCCCAGGCGCAGACACAGGCGGCGCTCAAGGCCCAACGCGACGCGGAAGAGGCCGCCGCCGAAACGGAACGCAAGGCAGCCGATCGCAAGGACACGGCGCAAAAAGAGAGCGAGCGTAAGGAGCAGGACGCCGCCGAGCGCGAGACCGTCGTCGCCGCCGCAACGGAAACACCCTCGCCTTCCGCAGCGCGCGACGCGCAGCAGACGAGCGCGAAGGCGGAAGAACCGGCCGCGTCATCGGAAGCCAAGGCGAGCGCAAGTGCGGATGCCGTATCTGGCGCAAAGAGCACCGTCGAGAGCGACGCGGCCGAGCAGAAACCGGAAACCAAAGCCGCGATGCTTGCCGCACCGGGCAAGAGCGCGAAACCGGAACAGCAGGCCCCGATCCCGGTCCCGCTCATGTTCGTCTACAATGAGGCGACACTCACCGCCGAAGGCGAGCGGGCCGCGGAGCTGCTGCTCGAATACCTGCTTCTCAAGCGCCTCGATTCCGTGGAGCTGACGGGCCACGCCGACGAGCGCGGCACCCACAATTACAATTTCGACCTGTCGCGCGAGCGGCTGGAAACGGTTGCGCAACGCCTGACGGCCGGCGGCTATAAAGGCGAGCTGAAGTTGACGCCGAAGGGCAAGACCGAGCCGTTCAAGGGCATCGACCGCAAGAAGTATCGCGGCGAGGCGCTCTATCAGTTCGACCGCCGCGTGGAACTGCGCGTGACGCGCTGAGCCGGAAGCGGCTCCGCAACCCGAGCCTTCTCTCGGCGCACCCGAGAGACGTGCGCTCAATAACGGCGCGCAGCGCCCGGGAGCAACTTGGCGAAGCCATGCTCCGCTTGGACTGCCACGGCCATCCACACGACACCCGTCCTCTTATTCGAAGCTTAAACAGCGCGGCAGCGCTCGGGAGCAAAGCGACCCGGCGCAAGTGCGCCGGCCATCCACCGGCACCCGGCCTCTTATCCGAAGCCTCCCGCAACTTGTGTCCGAAAACAAAAAAGAGGCCCCGGTTAACACCGGGGCCAGGTCGTCTCGGGAGGAAGGAAACGCGGAGCGGGGCAGAACTCACTGACAGGTCTGAAGCAGTTCCCAGACACGCTTGCACGTGCCCTTGTGGCAAACCTGCTTTGGCGTGCGGACGTACGAACAGTGGTACGCACCGGAAAATCCCTGATAGCCGTCCATCGGACGGTCGAACCGATAGGTCTGCTGGAAATACTCCTTGCCCCCGCGCGCATCGGCGTCGGGAGACAACCCGACCGCACCGAGCATTGCGAGCGCGAGGACAGCGGCAGGGCGTGCGAAAGACGTGATCATGGCGGTCTCCATCTGGCCGTGCCCAATGGGCTTCTCGTTTCGATGGAAGAACGCTATGCGCGCGCCGGATCGGCCGCTGTTCCAATCGTGACAGGCCGATATTTTTTATGAAGACTGGCAAGGCATCACGGCAGAACGCCGACTGAGGCGCCGACACGAGGCACACCATCCATGACAGCATCCGCCCCATCCGAAGCTTTGACGCCGGGCCTCGAAGGCCATGCGGAAACCGTCGTGACGCCGGCCCTCACCGCCGCCGCCCTCGGAAGCGGAACGGCTGATGTCTATGCCACCCCCGCCATGGTCGCCTTGATGGAAGCGGCCGCCGTCGCCGCCATCGAACGGCATCTCGCCCCCGGTGAAACGAGCGTGGGCATTCACCTCGACGTCGCCCACAAGGCGGCCACACCGCCCGGATCGACGGTCCGCGCAAAAGCGACGCTGCTCGCCGTGGAGGGGCGCAAGCTCACGTTCGCCATCGAAGCGCACGACACGACCGAGCAAATCGGGGAGGCCCGTCACACACGCGTCATCGTCGACCAGGGACGTTTCGAAGCCAAAGCGAAAGCAAAAACGGCCTCCTGAGGAACCGGCGCCGCGCATCGCCTTCCCCACAGGATCCTGGGACGCCGCCTCCCCTCTGCCGGCATTTGTTGCTATGTAGGCCGAAGGAATCAGGAGGGAACGACGATGCGCGCCATTCTGTCGACGCTGCTCATTTTGCTCGCAACCACGGCCTATGCCGGCGGCACGAGCCCGACGGCGCCCGATCCCGCACCTGACGCAGGCGCAGAGACAGCGCTCCCCGAAAAGGCCAAGGAGCAATCCTGCAGCAACCCGGACGCCCTCGGCGTTTCGCGCACCGTCGAGGTGGACACGACCGGCGGCCCCGGTTTCGGCATGGAGCACTACAAGGCTTACGACTTCCTGCAGGACAAGGAAGTCGTCCTGACCTTCGACGACGGGCCGCAGGTCCGCACGACGACCGCGATCCTCGATGCCCTCGAGCACGAATGCACGAAGGCCATCTTCTTCAGCCTCGGCAAGATGGCGATCGGCCTGCCGAACATTCTGCGCGACGTCGCACGGCGCGGCCATACCATCGGCACCCACACCTGGTCTCACAAGGACATGCGGAAGGCTTCGGATCAGGAAGCCAAGGACGAGATCGAAAAAGGCATCAGCGCCGTGGCGCGCGGCGCCGGCGTCCCCATTACGCCCTTCTTCCGGTATCCCTACCTCCGCGACTCCCAAGCTTCCCTGGCGCACCTTGCCGGCCGGAACGTCGCCGTCTTCTCGACCGACGTGGACAGCTTCGATTTCCGCCGTCAGAGCCCGGACCGCCTCGTGAAGGCGACGATGGAGCGGCTCAACAAACGCGGCAAGGGCATTCTCCTGATGCACGACATCCAGCCGCGCACGGCCGAAGCCATGCCGGCGCTCCTGAAGGCCCTCAAGGCCGGCGGCTACAAGATCGTGCACATGACGGCGAAGGACAGTCTCAAGACCCTGGCCGAATACGATGCGCTGATTGAGAAGGACGTGAAGGGCCTGCCGGCAGTCGGCGCCGAGCGGCCGATGACGAGCGTGATCCGGACGGTGCCGACCGAATGAGGCTGCGGGCGGCAGTCGGCCACCCATCGCTCGCCCGCGCCCATGTGGGCCACCGGGAGGAGCGTGGCCGCCGGGAGGGGCGGGCGTGCCCGCGGGCCGCCTGAGCCTGCATCATCCGAGAAAAAAGAAGTCCCGCAAGTGAGCCTTCATCGCTAAGCTCCCTAAAAACGCCCAAAAGTCGGCGAGGAAGAGTTTCGATGAAAACAAGATCGCGCGTCGCCCTGGCCTTCCTGGGCCTGGCAATGATGATGGCTCTTCCGCCTGCCCATGTGCGGGCCGAGGAGACGTGTTCCGTCGACAGCTTCGGCGACGCCGTCGACGAGTCCGCCGAAGCGCTCCGAAACTTCAGCGCCGAGACCCAGCCCCGCCTGAAGCAGAAGCTCCAGGAGCTGCGCGACCACAAGGGCTGGCCCGACGCGGACTATGAGGCCAAAGGGCTGGCCTTGGTCCACGATCAGGCGCTGGACGGGTTCGACGCCCAGGCGGGCGAGCTCCTGGGCCGCATCGACACGCTCGGCACGCCCGATGCGACGCAGCCTGCGAGCGCGAGCTGCGCGAAGCTCGAAGAGCTCAAGACCGCCGCGGACGAGCTGATGTCCGTCATGCGGGCCAAGTCGGAGCATCTGATCAGCCGCATCGATCGCGAGATCGCGACCTCTCCGGCAGGCTCGGGGCCGAAGGTCGCTGCGGCCGAGCCGAAGCCTGCTCCCGCGCCCACGGGCGTTCCCGTCGCGAAAACGGATGTCGCCAAGGCGCCCGAGCCGCAGCCCGACCTGTCGCCGATCCGCCGCACCGAAACCCCGCGACCGCCGCCCGGCACCGACCCGCTCGCCAAGCCCGCGCCGTCCGCGCCGCTCCCGCCGGCCACCCAACAGCCCGCGGCACCTGGGGACGCACTGCCGCGAGCCGAAACGCTGCCGAAGGCCGAGACCGGGCCCGACGCGGCACCCGCTCCGAAGACAGCCGCGCCGTCGTCGCCACCGCTTGCCCCCAAGCTTCCGTACGTGCCGCCCGATCTCGCCGCCGAACCCGGGGCCGAGAGCGGCGCTCATCGGGAAAGCGGCTCCGAAGCCGAGAGCACGTCGAGCTGGAGCACGACCACGGCCCAGGCCGTGATCCCCCCGCCCATGATGCGGCCCATGCCGCCGCCAGGCTCGGGCTCGGACGATCACATGCCGGAGTACGCGCCGCCCGCTCCCGGGGATCCGCCGGGCATGCCCTACACGCTCCCCGAAGACGGCGGCATGCACGGAGAGCGCGCCGACGGCGAGCCCGGCTATTCGATCGACGAGATCCGTGAGGTCTCGCGCGGCTTCTTCGGCACCATTTCGACATCGCTCGCCAGCGTGATCGAGTATGCCTTCCAGCAATCCGGCCGGCCCACGGCCTACGTGCTGGGAAGTGAGGGCGGCGCGGCCTTCCTGGCCGGTCTGCGCTACGGCGAAGGGACGCTCTATCACCGCTCCGGCGCCCAGCAGCAGGTCTACTGGCACGGCCCCTCGATCGGCTACGACATCGGGGGCGACGGCTCGCGCACGCTGTTTCTCATCTACAGCCTGCACGAGCCGGACGAGCTGTTCCGCCGCTTCACCGGCGTGGACGGGTCCGCCTATCTGGTGGGCGGCGTGGGCATGACCCTGCTCCGGGGCGGCAACGTCACCATGGCGCCGATCCGCTCCGGATTGGGGCTGAGGCTCGGCGCCAGCATCGGCTACGTGCGCTTTACCCCTCGCCCGACCTGGAACCCGTTCTGACGGCGCGAACGATCAGAACCCGTAGCCGGTGAACAGGCCGCGCGGCGGGCGCGGATAATAGGCCTGCGCCTGACCGCGCCGACGTGCCCGCTGCGGCACGTAACCGTCATAGGAGGCCGCGTTACGGGTCGCGGCTGACGGCGGCAGGTACGTGTACGGTCCGCCGCTGCGGCGAGCCTGCGCGCCCCGCACTGTCCGCTGCTCGCGCGAGGCGACGGCGGGCGGCGGGCCGAAGTTGGGCGTGCCATGCACGACGATGCGCGTCCTCTCCTTGCCGTGCCGGCTGACCATCCGGAACAAGGTTGCGGCATTTTTCGGCGCGAGGCGCACGCAGCCGTGCGACGCCGGGCGACCGAGCGAGCGGAGCGCCCAGCTCCCGTGAATGGCGACACCTTGATGGAAGAAGATCGAGTGCGGCATCGGCGCGTTGTCGTACTGGCGAGAGAACCACTGACGCGTCATCCAGGTGGGCTGAAACGTACCCGTCGGCGTCGCGTACCCGCGCCGGCCCGACGAAATGGCCCACGCATGGCGCACGGACCCGTTCTCGGAGACCGTGAGCCTCTGCTCGGTCAGATCGATGTCGATGTGCAGCGTCGGCGAGGGCGGAGGCGCAGGCGCTTCCGCTGTCTCGCCGGTCTCGTCGTCGCCGACGATAGCGGCCTCGTCCGCGCGCGGGATGTCGGCCGGGTTCGTATCCGGAGCGGCGTCGCGCACGCGCGAGGGAAGGACGCCCTCGGCCTCGGTCTCGTTCACGACGGAAAGCGCGTTCGGTTCTTCCGCCTCGGCCTCGACAGGCGCCTTGTTGATGATGGTCACGGTCGGGACGCCGTTCGCATCCCCGGCCATCTGGCCGGCGGCTTCCGCCCACACCGGCCCCACCCCGAGAAGCGCGGCGAGCAACGCACCCGCCAGAACCCGAACCCGCATCGCAACACTCCAACGCACGACAAAACTGGATATTTCAAGAAGATAACATCGATCATCCGCGCCTCACGGCGAGCTTGAAAACGTCCCTAATTTGCAATCGTGATGCGCGTGCCGGAGAAGCCGTGCGCCCGCACGAGGTCGAAGAACTGCGAGGCGTGACGCGGCGAGAGCCGGACGCAGCCGCGAGAGGCGGGCCGGCCGAGCCGGTTCACCTCGTTCGTGGCGTGGATCGCGTAGCCCCGGTGATAGAACACCGCGTAGTGCATGGGCGCATTGTTGTATTTCGTCGAATACCAGCGCCGTTCGAGGCGTTGCGGACGGAACGATCCGGAGGGAGTTGCATAGCGTCCCCGGCCTGTCGACACGGGCCAGCTGTAGCGCAGTTGCCCGTGCACATAGACGTTCATGGTCTGGGTGCTCTTGCTGACGCGGGCTTGGACGCCGGCAGCCGCTTGAGCGGGGACGAGCGCGATCGCTGCGAGCACCGCAGCCGCGACGAAGGATAGGCGCATCTCTCTACTCCGCACGAAACGAGAAGCGTGAATAAGGAGAGAAGCGCATTCGCGTTAGGATATCGTTGCCGTGAACGGACAATTATGACGCGAGCTGCCGGCCCTCACCCTCTGAGGGTCGCGAACGCGCCGAGCGCTATCTTGCGGGCTGCGCCATGATCCACGATCGGTCCGGGATAGGTCCGCCCGATCTCGACGCCGGCTTGCGCCAGCGTATCGGCCGGTGCCTCCCACGGCGCATGGATCGCACCGGACGGAAGGCGCGCAAGCTCCGGCACCCACCGCCGCACGTACGCGCCCTCGGGATCGAACGTCTCACCCTGGCGGATGGGATTGAAAATGCGGAAGTAGGGCGCGGCGTCCGCCCCCGACCCGGCCACCCATTGCCAGTTCGCGGCATTGCTCGCGAGATCGGCATCGACCAGCGTATCCCAGAACCACGCTTCGCCCGTCCGCCAGGGTTGCAGCAGATGCTTGGTCAAAAACGACGCGACGATCATCCGCACGCGATTGTGCATGAAGCCCGTCGCCCAAAGCTCGCGCATTCCGGCATCGACGATCGGGTAACCCGTCGTCCCGCGCTGCCATGCCCGCAACAGCACGCCATCCTCACGCCAGGGAAAGGAGGCGAATTCGGCGCGGAACGGAGCGTCTGGCAGATCGGGCGCATGGTGGAGAAGATGCGCGGAGAACTCGCGCCACGCGAGCTCCTTGAGAAAGGTTTCGATGCCGTCGCCCTCGCTGGCGCGACCCGCAGCATCCTTCGCCGCCCACCAGCATTGGCGCGGAGAAATCTCGCCGAATGCAAGGTGAGGCGAAAGCCGTGACGTCCCCTCCCGGTCCGGCCTGTCGCGCATTCGCCCATACGCGCTGAGCCGTTCCTCCACGAAAGACGCGAGCCGCGCATGCGCAGCCGTCTCGCCCGCGGTCCACGCGTCGCGCAAGCCACCAGCCCAATCCGGAGCCGTCGGCAGAAGCGCCCACGATGCGAGGTCCTCGCTCTCGGGAACGCGCTGAGGCGAGACGATCTTGCGAGGCGCCGCAATGGGCCGCGCCACGGTGACTCCGCCAGCGAAGCTGCGCCAGAAGGGCGTGAACATTCTGAACGGCGTGCCCGCCTTTGTGACCAGACCGTCCGGATCGTGCAGCAGCGCGCCCGCGAAGCGTTTGACCTCGACGCCGTCCGCCCCCAGCCGCTCGCGGACCTCGCGCTCAAGCACACTGGCCCACGGCTCATAGCCCCGCGAGCAATAGACCGCGCTCGCGCCCGTCTCTTGCGCGAGCCGCGCGAGCTCGTCCGCGCTATGGCCTCGCCGCAAGACGAAACGACCGCCGACCGCGGAGATCGCCTCTCCGTGCGCCCTGAGGCTGTGATGCAGCCACCAGCGCGCGGCGCCACCCATGCGCCATCGCCCGGCGGCCGTGTCATCGAGCACGAACACGGCAAGCACCGGCGCCGCCGTGGCGACGGCAGCCGCGAGCGCGGCATGATCGGCCAAGCGCAGATCGCGGCGAAACCAAACGAGAATGGGGCGAACCGTCACGAAAGAACCCGGGCTGAAACGTCGGATGCGGAAGAGCGTGAGACGGAAACGTCGAACGATCGCCCAGGTTCACGGGAGAGCGCCGGGCACGGACAGCGCGTCTGTGGCACAGCGCAGCGAAAGCGATCAGTTGAACAGAAGCTCGAAGAACGACTTCGGCTTCTTTTTGGCCGTCGCCCGCTTGGGCGGAGAGGACGGCGCACCGCCAAATACACCGAACGGGGTGTTCCACGGCGCCCACGCCTCGCCCCCTTGCTGCTGCTGATACCGCCGTTCGGACGGGGCCGCGATGGCGGGACGCGGCGTGCGCAGCGTGAACGTATCCGTGACGCCATCGACGCTCGCGACCGTCACCCTGCCGTCCTCCCACGTCCACGTGGCGACGCGCTCGCCCTGCCGGTGCGGTTCGATCGCAACGACGAGACCCCGCTCCACATCGACGATGGCCGCCTGTTCGAGTTCGGCTGATCCGGTGCGCGCCGTGACCGCGCCCCCGTGGAAGTGCAAGACGCCGATGCCGCGAAACGGAGCCTCTTTCAGCTCCCATTTGATGAGCCGGGGCGCGGCATCGCCCATCATTTCGAGCGGAACCGAAACCCGCGGATATTGATCGCTGACGGCAAAGTAGCGCTGCCCGCGCTTGACGACCCTCCAGTCGTCGACGCCGGCGCCCTTGACCACCGTTTCATCCGAAAGCAGCGACGCGCCCCCGAGCCTCTGCAGCGTCTCGTTGGCTGCCGGGAAGCCCGGCTTCAGCTCGAGCGCACGCTCGATATTGCGAATGGCCTCGGTGAGCTGCCCCTGGCTATCGGAGATCTCGGCCTTCACCCAATGCACTTCTGCGGTGTCGGGGTCGAGCTTTTGCGCGACCTCGATATCCCGCTCCGCAATATCGGCCTGCCCGTTCTGCCGGTAGATATACGCGCGATAGGCGAACGCGAGGGCGGAGCGCGGGTCGATGTCGATGGCGCGGTTGAGATCGCCCATCGCTTCGTCGTAGGCCTGCGCAACCCCGTGCGCAAAACCGCGCTCGGCATAGGCCGAGGCGTTGCCGGGCGCGAGCTCGATCGCTTTCGAGAAATCCTTGATCGCAGACACCGCGTTGCGCGTCGCGAGATAGGCTTTGCCGCGCAGAATGTATGTTTCTGCCAGATCGGGATCGAACGCGATGGCCCGCGAAAGATCTTCGATCGCTTCCTCGAAGTGCTCGACCTCGAGCTTGGCCTCGGCGCGGTTGCGGTATGCGGTTGCAAAGCGGGAATCGGCCGCCACCGCGCGCGTGAAGTCGCGGATTGCCGCGTGCGGACGCAATTGCGCGAGGTGCGCGAGGCCCCGGCCGCTGAGCGGCGCCGGATTGGCCGGCAACAGACGAACCGCCTGCGTGTAGTCTGCGATGGCCTCGTCGAGTTCGCCCAGCCGCACGTACGCGCCGGCGCGATTATTGTAGGCAGCCGCATAGCCGGGCGCGAGAATGATCGCCCGGTCGAAGTCCTTCACGGCTTCTCCGGCGAGCCCGAGCGACAGAAGAAGGTTGCCGCGATTGTTATAGACGGCCGCAAACTCGGGAAAGAGTTGAATGGCCAGGTTGAAATCGTCGAACGCACGCCGCGTATCGCCGAGCTTGATGTGCGCCACGCCCCGGTCGTTCAGAATGGCCGCGCGCCGGTCGTTGGAAAGACCGGTCTCGGCGAGCGCCTCCGTATAGCGCGCCACCGCCTCGCGGGCTTCTCCGCGGACGAGCGCCCGCGCGCCGTCCTCGGCCCGCGGCATCTCCTCGGTGGGTGCCGCATGGAGCGACGGCCCATGAGCGACGAGCGCAAGCGCGAGAAGAACACGAACGCAAGCGGGGCGGATCATCGAACCTCCAGGCCACTGCCAGGCCACTATCTGTATCGGCCGAACATCGCCATGCCAGACGTTGCCGATGATACTGCGGCAGGAAGCCGGAATCTCCCCTGAATCTCACGGACGGGTCAAGCGCGCCCCGGGTGAAATCGGAGAAATCGGAAATGAGGCGGGCGAGGCCGCAAGGGCCAGCTAGGTCTCGCCGAGCAAGCCGCAAAGCACGCGCGGCAGCTGCTCGGGCAAATCCTCCGCGATCAGGCCCGGGCCGAACGCCCGCGCCGCCTCGCCATGGAGCCAGGCCGCCGCCGCCGTGGCCTCGAAGGCCGCCATCCCCTGTGCGAGAAGCCCGCACACGAAACCGCCGAGCACGTCGCCCGCACCCGCCGTCGCGAGCCATGGCGGCGCGTTGGCCGTGATCGCAGCCTGCCCGCCGGGCTCGGCAATCACGGTATCCGCACCCTTGAGCAGGACGACGGCGCCGCTTTTTGCGGCGCCGTGCCGAGCCCGCGCGAGCCGCGATCCCGGCACGTTGCCGAACAGCCGTTCGAACTCGCCGTCATGCGGCGTGAGGACGACGGGAGCGGCACGCGACGTCATCGCGCGCTTGAGACGTGACACATCCTCGGCGAACGACGTCAGCGCATCCGCATCGAGCACCACCGCCGCAGACGACCGCAACGCCGCCTCGACGAGACGGCGCGTCGCTTCTCCGATGCCCGCCCCGGGCCCCAGCAGCACCGCGTTCTTGCGCGTGTCTTCGAGAAGGTGCGCAAGGCCCTCGGGCGCTTCGTACGGACGCAGCATGATGGCCGTCAGATGCATGGCATTGACCGTCACCGCATCGAGCGGGCTCGCGACCGTGACGAGCCCCGCGCCCGCACGCAACGCGCCGCGCGCACCGAGGCGGGCCGCCCCTGTCGCCTCGGCTGGGCCGGAGACGACGAGCGCATGGCCGCGCGTGTACTTGTGTCCCTCCGCCGCAGGCCAGCGGTAGGCGTCGCGCCAAAGCGCCGGCATATTGAGAAACGTCGCGCTCCCGATCTCGTCGAGCACGTTTCGCGGAATGCCGATGTCGGCAATCCGCACGGTGCCGCAATAGCCGCGCCCCGGATACAGCACGTGCCCGGGCTTCGCGCGGAAGAAGGTCACCGTCTCCGTGGCGCGCAGCACGGGGCCCGTCACCGCGCCGGTCTCTCCGTCGAGGCCGCTCGGCACATCCACCGCAAGCACCGGCGTGCCGGCCTCCGTCACAGCGTCCACCGCTTCCACCGCGCGCCCCTCGAGCGGCCGGGCGAGCCCAGCGCCGAACAAGGCATCGATGACCAGATGCAGGCTTTCGAGCTGAAACGGATCGAGCGGACGCACCGGCCCGTCGAAGCGGCGCGCCATCTCGGCCGCATCGCCCTTGAGCCCAGACACGTCCCCGAGCAGGAAGAGACGCACGTCGTACGATGCCCGCTTCAGGTAGCGGGCCGCGACGAACCCGTCGCCGCCGTTGTTGCCCGGCCCGCAAAGGACGCCGACCCGCGACCCGGGAGGAACCAGGCGGCGCGCGGCGTCCGCGACGGCCCGTCCCGCCGCCTCCATCAGCGCGAGACTCGCAATCCCGCGGTCGACCGCCAGCGCATCGGCGCGTCCCATCTCCCGCGGCGTGAGCAGGTCTGCGCCGTCCTCGATCCAAACCGTTTCTTTGGTCACCCGTATCCTCCGCTCACGGCCTGCGGGCCGTTTTTGCGCTCACCCTACCCGTCGCCAAGGACGGAGGGGAGGGAAAGTGACGGGCGCGCACACCCTGCGGACACTCGCCCCGCAGCGACGATCCCCGGCTGAATTCCCCCGCTTCGCCACCGCCGAGGCCGCAGCGGACTGCACAAAAAACGATCATAGAGCCTGCATTTTAGGCTATTTAATCCGGAGAAAGTGCCTGCCGGAAAGGCAGAGGCAAACTAATCGACTGAAAATTAAACGGTTTTTTCATTTCAAACGGCTTGGCATACCCCGTGCAACCCGATGGCCGCTCCGGCGCGTCGGATTTGCGCCGGAACCGGTGGAGGATAAGGGTGCATGAAAAAAATCGAGGCCATCATTAAGCCCTTCAAGCTCGACG
>ERZ869909.850-NODE-850-length-29455-cov-5.324869_pt1 | contig 29455 bp, 26 predicted proteins | sample MGYA00520892_ERZ869909 | MGnify/ENA primary metagenome ERZ869909 (study PRJEB32215, sample SAMEA104723947) | bioreactor metagenome | biome: bioreactor; feature: anaerobic bioreactor; material: water | place: China | collected 2015-03-12 ...
ATGGTGTTGCTGATCGTGCTGGGCGGCAGGAATCGGTCGGAGTTCACCAGATCGGCGTAGAAGGCCGCCAGCTCGTCGTCGCTGGGCCGGGGGCCATCGTCGCGCTTGCGGCGCCGGGTCTCTCCGTTGCCGGTTGCCGGACCCTTCTTCGCAACCGCCGCGCCGGTCTGCTTGAGACGCTGGGCAGCGCGCTGCATGGTGCGGTCGAGTGCCTTCGGCCCGTCCGGTGGTTCGGGATGATCGCGCCGCGATGCCTCGGCCACGGCAAGGATCGCGTCTTCGTCGAGGCCCAGATCGTCACGCCAGCGCCGGATATGCTCGCGGGGCGGCCAGCCCTGCCACCAGCCGGGCAAGGCGGCCGGGTCCAGGCCCAGCGCCCGGATGAGTTGCCCGAAAAACTCCTCGGAGATGGCCTCGCGCGCCTGCGCGCCCTCCTCCTCCTTTACTGGTTTACTTAGAGGTTCCCTTACAGGGTTAGTGTCCGGATTCCGGACACGGCTTTCGGCATTTTCCGGACACGGGTCGGCCGGAAGTTCGGACACGGGTCGAGCCGCGCACCCGTGTCCGGTTTCTGGACACGGCTCGGGCTCGGCGGCCGTCTCGTCCTCGAAAGGCGCTGGTTCTGCACGGGTTTCTCTGTCGTCCCGGTTTCCATGTCCGATTTCCGGACACGGCTGCGGATCATCTGGTGTGAAGCCCGGCTCGAAGCCCAGAATGTAGCGGGTGGGCATCTGCCGCTTGGTGACGGGATGCAGGCGCGGGACGCGGCGCAGCAGACCTGCAGCTTCCAGCTGGCCGAGATGTTCGTTCAGCGTCGATCGGCTGATCTCGCAATCCTCGGCCAGCCGGTCCTGCGAGGGGAAGCAGCCGTAGTCCGGGTTGAACCGGTCACAGAGATGCCAGAGCACGATCTTGGTGGTCGGCTTCAGCCCGCGCTGCTTGATGGCCCAGTTGGTGGCCTCGTGGCTCATGGCGCGGGCTTCCGCATCGGGGCCGCGACGCGCGTGGTGAACCCATGGTCCGCCAGCGCGCCCAGCGCATCGTCGAGGGAGCGCACCAGCGCCCAACCATGGCCCTGCGCCAGCACGGCATCGCGAAACGCCTCCTGCGCGGGGCTGAGTTTGCCCTTCAGCGACTTCAGCTCGAGGAACAGCACGCGCCCGTCGCACAGCACCATCAGATCGGCGAAGCCCGGATGGACACCCATGCCGACCAGGATCGCCTGGCGTTTCGCCCCGCGCGGGCCGGGCTCGGTCACCTCGTTGGCGCAGTGGTGGATGATGGCCGAGCGGGGCAGGGCGACGCGCAGGGCCTGGACCACCGCGCGCTGCAGATCGGCCTCGGGTGTGCCGCGGCGCTTCATCGGCGCACCTCCGGTGCATCATCGTGATCGGCGCGCTGGGCGCGGCGGTGCCGACCGGGGCACCGGGCCTCGATCACGAACAGGAGGGCGCGGGCATCGCGCCGCTCCTCCTCGGTCTCGCCATGCGCGCTCAGCACGTTGCACGCGAGCCGGACCAGGTGGTCCGAGTGATGCGCGACGTCGGCGATGACGGCGCGCGCCTCGGCGATGCGTGCCGCGGGCCAGGCTCGCGGGCTGTCGGTGGGGGCGGGCGTGCCAGAGAGATGCGAGGTCATCGCCGGCCTCCGGCGCGGGCGCGGCGGGGCGCCGCATCCTCCTGCTTCTCCAGCCATTCGAGGACGGTTGTGCGCCGATAGAGGATCTTCCTGCCGGCCTTCACGAAAGGCGGGCCGCGCCTTGCGTCTGCCCAGCGCCGAAGCGTTTCCTCGCAGACGCCAAGTTCGCGCGCGAGGTCTGTGCGGCTGATCCAGCCTTGCAACAGCGTGCCGCCCGGGGTCCCAGGTGCGACGGTACTCCCTTCAGGATGTGTCATCTGCTCTCTCCCGATTGTCGCCCGGAGCGGGCGAACGTGGTCTCCCAGCAGAAGCACAGGCCTCGGGGTGGCAGGGTGGCACTGACCGGCAGTGACCGGCAGTGACCTGCCGGACCCCGTGCCACCCCTTGTTTTATTGGCTTTGGCGATTTTCATGCTGCGGCGCAGCGGGGCGATCGCCTTGGGAAGTTGCGCCTTTTGCTGGTGCCCGGACCAGGCCCGGAGCCGAATCCATCGGTTTCGCGGACAATCGGCGATGCTGGCCCACGTTCAGGCGCATTCAGGGGTGGCAAGGGTGGCAATTGCCGGCAGTGACATGCCGGTTTCCGTGCCGGTCTCTGATTTCAAACGGGAATTTTCGCGAGAGGCCTTATCGGGCCACGCTGCCCCGCTTCAGGCCACGTCATGGATCCGGCCAGGCTTGGGGGCGCCGCCGCGAAACCCCAATGAAACAAGGGGTGGCACGGTGGGACGGAGCCATTGCCGGTCAGTGCCACCCTGCCGGTTGGGCGCGAGGATTACCTTGCCTGTGCCGCGAATCTACGCGTCATGGACAGGGAAAGGAGGTGCCTCGATGCCGAAACGGGTTCGTCTGACCGAGAAGGTGCTGCGCGACGCCATCCCTGCCGAGGGGCGTGATTACCAGATCTTCGATGACGATATCCGGGGCTTCGCGGTCTGCGTCTATCGCGGCGGTGGGCGCGCCTTCACCTTCGACTACCGCTTTGCCGGGCGGCAGCGGCGCATGACATTCGCACGCTGGCCGGAATGGTCGGTCACGGCAGCGCGCGACCGCGCACGGGAGTTGCGGCGCGAGGTCGACCTTGGTCGCGATCCGCTGGCCGAGCGCGATCAGATCCGCACAGCACCCCGCATGCAGGATCTGATCGACCGCTACATCCGGCAGCATGTCTCGCGGCTTGCGGAACTGAACGCTGCCGATCAGAAATCCATGATGACCAAGCTGGTCGCGCCGCACTGGGGCAGGAAGCTGGTCGCCGAGATCACGAAGGCCGACGTCGAGAAGCTGCTGGCCAGGATCGCCGAGGGCAGGGCGCGGCCCCACAAGGCCAAGCCCAACAACCGGGCCCGCAAGCTGCAACCCCCTAAGCCCACACCCGTGCGCGCCAACCGCGTGGGCGAAGCCCTGCGCAAGATGTTCAACCTCGCCATCGAGTGGGGGATGCGCCCTGACAACCCCGCCAACGGCTTCCATCGGCGCATCGAGAACCCGCGCGAGCGGTTCCTGAACAAGGACGAGATCGACCGGCTCGCCGCCGCGCTGGACGCCGACCCCGATCAGCGCGCTGCCGGCATCATCCGGATCTGCATGCTCACGGGCGCGCGTGTGGGGGAGGTGCGCCAGGCGCGCTTCGAGCAGTTCAATCTGGAGCTGGGCGTCTGGTCGAAGCCGGCCTCGACCACCAAGCAGCGCAAGGTCCATCGCGTGCCGATCTCGGAGGATGTTGCTGCGATCGTCCGGCAGCGCCAGCTGCTCGTGCGGAAGGGCAACCCGTGGCTCTTTCCCGGCGATGTGCCGGGCCAGCCCGTCAAGGAAATCCGCCGCTTCTGGATCAGGATCCAGAAGGCGGCGCAGATCGAGGATGTCCGCATCCATGACCTGCGGCACACCTTCGCCTCGCTGCTGGTCAGCGGCGGAGCGTCGCTCGAAATGATCGGCAAACTGCTGGGGCACACACAGATGCAGACCACTCAGCGCTACGCGCATCTGCTCGACGCACCCTTGCGCGCTGGGCTCGACGCCGTGGCCAGCGCGGTGCGACCACGGCTGAAGATCGTGCATGATCAGGAACCTGATCGGAAATCTGCCTGAGAGTAACCGGGCAGTCAGGTCTTCGCGGGTGCCCTTGTGAGCCCGCGCCAGACCGGTGTGATCCGGCGGCGGATCGAGCGCTCGTCCGGCACCTCCCCGCCCTCCGACTGCGCCACGAACCATTCCTGCATTTCGGCCACAAGCTCGCCCTGCGAGGCGGGCAGGCCATTCTCGTGAATACGGAGCGTGAGAGCCTGCAGCATGCCCTCCCAATCATAGGGCGAGACCGAGCCGGTGCCGCCGCTCACGCGGGGGAACAGCTGGTTCTTCTCCTCGAAGCGCTGGACCTGCGGCCCGGCGATCAGAAGGTCGGCGACCGATACCTCCATCCCGTCGACCGGGTCCGTGATCAGCAGCCATTCGGTCTCGCCCCTGGTTCGGACGCGACGAACCCGGGAGTATTGTGGCCCGGTCCCGCACCGGCGGAACATCGGCAGGATGTCGAAGGCCGAGACGATCACCTCGCCCGCGACGATCCGTTCCCCGCAGCTGGCCGGCGGGATCCCGGTGACGATGTCGATGTTCCCGGTGGCGGACCAGCCTGCGATGTCAGCGATGGTGCAGCCCCAGCGCGCGGCGACCTCGTGAACGGTGAAGAACTCTCTTTGTGGCAGCTTCATGTGCGCTCCATTCTCTTGGACCCACACCTTGAAAGCCCGATGGGGGCCGGGTGTCGGGGTGCTTGTTGTCATCAAGAGCGCCGCCGTTGCGATTTATGGGAGTCGAATCGTCAAACGACTCGCGCTCCGGTTTATTATGACCTAGCCTCCCTGTCAGAACCTGCCGTGGATGGGCGCGCCGATGGCCTTCGAGAAGAGTCTTGATCTGATCCGCCTTGCCGAGATGGCGGCCGCCCGCCACCAGGGGATCAGCCTGGCCGATGTCGTCGAGGAGTTCAGGGTCAATCAGCGCACAGCCCAGCGCATGATCCGCGGCCTCGAGATGGCGTTCCCGAGTGTCAGATACACCACGGATCGAGAGCGTCGCCGCTGGTGGAAGCTCGGCGACACCACGCTGGTCCGCATGCAGGGCATCCGCGACAGCGAACTCGCCGCACTGGACATGAGCATCCGCCGCGCCCAGCGCGACGGGGCCGACCTTGACGCGAAGGCTTTGACGGCGCTGCGCGACAGGCTGCTCGCCCTGATGCCATCGTCGCATGCCCGGCGTGCGGAAGCGGATGCGGGCGCGCTCCTCGAGGCGCAAGGCTTCGCCTGTCGTCCAGGCCCCCGCATCCGGATTGCACCGATGATCCTCGGCAACATCGCTGCCGGCATCAAGGCGCCGTTCTCGCTGGAGATGGTCTACAAGGGCGCGAAGGATGGCACGCCCAAGCCGCGCAGGGTCGAACCCTATGGGCTCCTGCTCGGAACGCGGCAGTATCTGATCGCTCGTGACATCGAAAACGGACGGGCCTACCGGCGGTTTCGCCTGGACCGGATCGTCGAGGCCACGATCACGGGTCAGTCCTTCGCCCGCGATCCCGATTTTGACCTCGATGCCTTCGCCGCGCAGGCCTTCGGATCCTTCCACGCGGATGCCGAATTCGGCCCTGTCATCTGGCGGTTCACGCCCAGCGCGGCGCCCGTGGCGCGGGAGTTCGAGTTTCACCCCACCCAGCAGTTGACCGAAGAACCCGACGGCAGCCTGCGCGTCGAGTTCACCGCTTCAGGCTGGATCGAGATGGTCTGGCACCTGTACAAATGGGGGAATCAGGTCGAGGTGGTCGCGCCGGAAGCGCTGCGCGCGATGGTGGATGGGTTTCAGCGGGGGGACTTGGGGGTGTTGCCGTGAGTTGTAGGGTAACCGCGGAGAGCAGTCGTCTGTTGCTGCAGGGAGCAATGGCCGGTTCGAGGCCGCCTGCGTGCTGTCTGATTTCGGCGACATCATTATCAGAAGAAGCCGTTTGGCCTGCGCTCTTTCCCCGGGCTAAATTGGGCTGCTGGTGTCTAGATGCTGTTGAGCGCGAAAATACGCCGATTTCACCTTGCGGCAAAGCACTACCCCTGAGCCGGAAAGCGTCCCTACTTTCGCGCGTGGCTAGCAGTGGCTGACAATTACGAACAATCTACGTACGATCTAGCAGAAAAGTGGACGACGCATAGGAGAGGGCCGCGAATGTATGCATAGCGCAAATGAATACTGGGATGGCAAGGATTGGGAGGAATTTGTTTTTCGGCTTCTCCAAGATATGCATGGGCCAGAAAATATCCAGCCTGTCCCGGCCAAGCACAAGGGTGACTGCGGGATCGACTACATTTGCGTCAACAAGAGCATTGTCTATCAATGCTACGCCTGCGAAGAGCCTGTAGACGTAGCCACTAGGGCTGAAAAACAGCGCGACAAGATTACAACTGATATCGGCAAGCTTTGCGATCCTTCCAAAGGAGCCGCCTCGGTTCTGGGTACCCGCAAAGTCAAGCGTTGGATATTAGTTGTGCCGAACCACGATAGCAGGGACGTCGTCGCCCATGCCAACAAAAAGACTGAAGAAGTTCGAATGAAGGGGCTGACCCATGTTGACGCAGAATTCCAGATACTCGTGCATGATTTAGCCGCTTTCGACCCTGCTTCTATATCTCGGCGCAACGCACTGCGGGCCAGAATTCGTCCCAGCATCGAAGCTGTAACACTCGAACAGATCGCAAGTCTCACCAAGGCTGATGGGTCACTTGAAGATAATCTAAGGAAAAAGCTGGCGACACGAATTCCCGACACCGTTGCACTGGATGAAGCGGTAAACGAGGCGCTGCGTGCGTCGATGGAATCTGGCAACGCCATCGAGGCGCTGCGCCAAATTGTGCCAGAAGCCTATGAGCACGTTGAACGGCTCAAGGCGGAACGGCTGCGCCGCTTAAGAAGCGGCGCACGTGGAAGTGGAGGTGATCGTCTTGACGCTGAAATCAACGATCTCAAAGCCAAGCTGATGGAAGCAGTACCAAATCTGGATCCCGGTGTGGCCGAATCCATCTGTTTTGGTTCGGTGAGCGAATGGCTGATGCGCTGCCCACTGAGGCTCGACTGAGATGGCCAGCATCAATATATTGCGCGACATTTACTCTGGAAATTTCACCGTTACGGAGCGCCCGACGCCAGTGGCAGGCGATATGCGGATCGGCTGGGGTCAGTCTCTCTTGTTGCTGCTTCTTGCCTCTTCTCGATCGCAAAAGTGTAGCCTACAGAAGGTTCACTTCCTCGCACATCTGAGCCGAACTGCGGCATCGCGCCAGCTCACCAGGGATGTCCTCGCGCGTACTAAAGAACCCAAGGACCTTTCGATTCGTGTCGAGCCTTGGATCAACCGAGCCGCCGCGTTCGCGATCGCTAACGGCTATGTGTCGACCAGCGGAAAACAGTTGCAGCTGACCGAGTCGGGGAAGAAGGCGGCTGCGGCGCTCCAGAGAGAAGAAGTTCTAGCCGAGGAACGCGATTTCCTTCAAGCAGTTGGCAAGCTTGCAACTGAACAGGTTGTCGAGCACATAATGAAAATGGAGGACTTCTGATGTCGCTGTCCGTTCGGCACATTCGGCTGCGTGCCAATACTTCGGCTGGACTCTATGGCACCGACATTGATCTTGACGGTGGCTTCACCGTCCTGCATGCGCCGAATACCTCTGGCAAGTCGACTGTCCTGCATGCAGTTCTCTACGCTCTTGGCCTTGAGCAGATGCTTAGCCCTAAGAGGGGTCGAATTCCCCTCTCGTTCACTATGCGGACGCATGTGGAGGATCCTGACACCGAACAGCAGCACGCCATCATCGAGTCCTACGTGGCGGTGGAGATCGAAAATGCCGCAGGCGAGCGGCTAACCGTCAAGCGTTACGTAAAAGCGGACATCGACAGGAAACTAGTTCAGGTAGCTCGGGGGCCGCAGCTGACCGCAGGTGGGCAATATGAGCGCAGGGACTACTTCGTGCTCGATCCTGGTGCAGCCCAGCGTGAGATTGGCTTTCATCATATGCTCGCCCGGTTCATGGACTGGGACCTACCCATCGTGAAGCGTTACGATGGGAAGGATTGCCTGCTCTATATCGAAACGCTATTTCCTCTGTTCTTCGTCGAGCAGAAAATCGGTTGGACAACGATCCCGGCCGCTATCCCGACCCAATTTCAGATACGAGACGTGCACCGTCGCAGCATCGAGTATCTTATGGGCTTCGATACCCACGAGATCGAGCTGAAACGCCAGGATCTGGACCTTAAGATTAACGCGCTGCGCCAGGAGTGGACGAGTACAATTGCTTCGATTGAGGCCATCGCCGGTGCTGCGGGGTTGAGGGTCCTCGGTCTGCCGAAAGCGCCAACTTCGATGGGTGATGATGTCAAAGCGTCGTTTCTCCAAGTCTTTGTTGACGGAAAGTGGTCGAACCTCGATCAACATCTGGCCGCACTAAGGGAGGAGCTGGCCAAGCTTCAAGACCAAGACATTCCCGAAGTAGAAGGCTTGGCAGAGGAAGCTCGACTGGCAGTCGATCAGCTTAATCGCGAAATTCAACACCTGAACGGCTTGCGCAACGAACTGTTCCGTGAGCGACAGGCTGAGACGGTTCAGCTGGCATCCACACAGCGGCGTATCGAGCATTTGAAGGAAGATTTACAGAAGCACAAAGACGCCAAGAAACTAAAAACCCTTGGATCAACCATTGGCCGAGACCTCAGTCCACATCATTGCCCAACATGCGACCAACTGCTCGACGATGTTCTCTTGCCGCAGGGTACGATCGAAGCGGTTATGACGCTTGATGAGAACATCGAGTACATCGACGCTCAACGGCGGACTTTCGAGCGTCTTGCCAACCGCTCGGTAGCTGCGATCCATGGCTTGGATCTCGAGCTGCTCAACACCGGCGAGGAGCTTCGTCAAAAGACGATCCGATTGCGAGCATTGAAGACGGATTTGATCGCGCCATCCCACGCCGCTTCGGCTTCGTTCATCGAGGAGAAGCTGCGTATAGAGCACCGGGTGGAGTTGCTCAGTGGTAGTCGAGCCCGTTTCGAGCAGCAGATTGTCCGGCTGTGTGAGCATGCGGAAACTTGGACCAAGCTGCTTGAGGACAAGACTAATCTTCCGGATGACCGATTGAGCGCTTCTGATAAGGACAAACTGAACATGCTGGAAGCTTCCATCCGTAGCCAGCTTGGCGCATACCAATTCATTACATTTAGCCCGGCGGCTTTGACCGTTTCACAGGACACCTACCGACCTGAGAAGGAAGGCTTTGAAATTGGCTTCGAGCTTTCAGCAAGCGATACAATTAGACTGAAGTGGGCGTATCAGCTAGGGTTGCTGGACGTAGCTATGAGCAGTGACACCAACCATCCACGTTTCCTTGTGATGGACGAACCGCGCCAGCAGGAAGCAGCTGAATTGAGCGTCGCTGGTTTGTTCTCTGAGGCGGCTCGTGTCGCTGGAATGGGTGCTCAAATTCTCATCGCAACCAGTGAGCGGTTGGAGTCCGTAGAGGCGGCTCTTCGAGACAAGCAGTGCCAACTCATCAGATTTGACGGCCGCTTAGTCCGGCGCCTGGATGAGACTGCTGCGCCATGATCAATCTTGGCTGTGGGACTTTGCGCGCAGCTGGTCGGGTGGGTGATTGCGGCGGAAAGGGTATTTCGCGATCAAGAACGAGCTTGGAGAAGGCGTGCTACATCAACGCCACATCAACATGCGAATGCGGGTTTCGCGCTTTGGTTTGCGGCCGAATGTCGGGGAATGCAGCTGAATGCTGGGTTGGAAGTTTTGTGGAATCAAAGGCTTGATGGCCAAGCTGTTCATTTTGCTAAGTTATTGGATTCATGGGAGTATAGGCTCATAACCTGAAGGTCGTAGGTTCAAATCCTACCCCCGCAACCAAAAAAATACAACATAACAAAGACTTGGAGCCCGACACAAACCGTCGGGTTTTTGGCGTTCAGTTCATGTCAACGCCATGTCAACGTTTCGGGAGTCGCCCTCCGACGCGCCCAGCGCGCCCGATTTTCGGCAGATCAAGACGGGATCGAGCGCGAAGAACGCCGCGCGGCGGCCCATTCTGCCATCAAGCCTCGGTGCTGCCAGTCGCCTGCGATCAAACTCCATTGACGCCAGGAGGACTTCACCTCTCTCGGCCGTTGGCGCGGTGCCGTCGGCTTCGGGGCCATGGAAACACGATGCAGTCTGTGCCAACGTCGCGCCATGATCGAGTTCCGCCCGCTCCCCGATGACCACCCCGATCTCGCGCATTCGTCCATGCTGCGCGCAGCACTCCTGACCCTGCAATACGCGCAGGAGCATGGACCGATCGGACTGACGAAGACCAAGGCATTCAAGCGCGTCTTCGTCCATTGGGCGGTCGAGCATTTCGGCTGGCCGGGCAAAAGCGCGGAAGAGATGTTCCGCTACAGCAAGGTCATCAACGAATACGAATTCCCGCCGCTCGAGGTGCTGCATTTCCTGCTGATCTCCCTGCGCCTGGGGCGGCACTACAAGGGCGAGTTCCGGCTGACCAAGCGGGGCGCCGAGCTGGCGGGAGCCCCGGGGCGCCTGTTTGCCGAACTGATCCCCTATTTCGTGCTCCGGATCGACCACGCCTCCTTTGCGCGCTTCGACGAGCGCCCCTTCGGCAAGTGGGATGTCTGGATGAACGTCATCAACGTTGAGGCCGACCACGGCACGACCGAGGCCGCCTTGTTCCAAGCCTTCTACGGTGAGGCGAAGGACTGGCACACGGCCGGCTGGAGAGAGATGGCCGCGTTCTCGTCCTGCGTGCTGCGGCCGCTCGAATGGGCCGGATTGCTGATGGAAACCCACGAGGACGGCCCCGGCAAGCATGTGTGCCATGTCTTCAAGACCCCGTTGTGGCGCAGCGCGCTCAAGCTCGACACCGACAACATGCTGCGGCCCATAGCCGTGCAGTGAGGGCCGTGCCCTCAATGGCCACGTGCGAGCGCTTTGCTGGATGACGGAATCCCGGGTGCCCGTTAAGCTGCACTGATGAATTTCGCTTTCTACGACCTTGAAACCACCGGCACATCGCCCGCCTTCGATCAACCGCTGCAATTCGCCGCCATTCTGACGGATGGTGAATTCAGTGAGATCGAGCGGGTCAATCTTCGTTGCCGTATCGCGCCGCACATCATCCCCTCGCCTTGGGCGCTGGCGGTTACCGGCGTGCGCCCGGCGCACCTGGTGGATCCCGCATTCCCGACGCTCTTCGAGTTCACGCAGGAGATCGGCGCGCTGATCGAACGCTGGTCGCCCGCGATCTGGACGGGGTTCAACAGCATCCGCTTCGACGAGGAGATGCTTCGCCAAGCCTTCTATCAGAACCTGCTGCCCGACATCTTCGCCACCCAGTTCAACGGGAACACGCGCTTCGATGTGCTGACCGCGCTCTATGCCGTCTGGCATCGCCAGCCCGAACTGTTCGAATGGCCCGTGGATCCCGATGGCCGGGTGCGCTTCAAGCTGGACCGCATCGCACCGCTGAACAGCTTCGCCGCGCACAATGCGCATGACGCGCTCGGTGACGTCGAGGCGACGATCCACGTCGCTCGACGGATCGCCCAGCGCGCACCGGCGCTCTGGAAAGAGCTGCTCGCCAACCGCGACAAGGGTCATGTGCAGGCCAGCCTCGAGGCCTTCCAACCGATGACGCTGGTCGAGCGGTTCGGGGGCGGCCTGCCGTGCGCAACAGTAGGCTGCTTCTGCGGAACCTCGGCCAGCAACCCCAATCAGGTGGCCTTCTTCGATCTGGATGCCGTCGACCCGGTCGAGCTGGCCGCGGCCGATGACGAGGCGATCTTCGCCGCTGTCGATGCCACGCAGAAGGTCATCCGTTCTCTTGCGATCAACAAATCGCCGGCGCTACTCTCTGTGCCGGCGCCCAGCGCCGAGCAGTTGCGCCGCGCCGCGGTGATCGCCCATGCTCCCGAGTTCCGGGCGCGGGTGGGGAGAGCCCTCGCCGCGCGTTTCCCCGAAGACCCCACTGCGCCCGCGCCTCCGGTCGAGAAGCAGATCTATGGTGGCTTCTACAGCCATGCCGACAAGGCGCTGCTCGCGGAGTTCCAGCGCGCGAACTGGTCCCGACGCCAGGAGATCGTCGCCACCCTCGCCGATCCCCGCCTGCGCCAACTCGGGCGCCGTCTGGTGGCGTTTCATGCGCCCGAGCTGCTCTCGGCTGAAGGGCGCGGGCAGTACCAGACGTGGTTGCGGGAGCGCTGGTCAGCGCCGGATGTGCCGGAGACCGAGTGGACAACACGGGGCCGAGCCCGCAGCGCACTGGATGAAATGCGGGAAGACGATGGGATCGATCCGGGGCTGGTAGGCGAGATCGAGGCGTTCATGCAGGGTTTCGATGTAGCCTGGGCCTAATCTGCGACGTCAAGTCGTTCAGATGAATCATTTTATTGCGAGGGACTATTTTGTAGTTCTATAGTGCGCGGGAGGGTCTGGAAGGGAACCGAGTGGCGGGCAAGAAGGCGAGACAGCTGAATTGGAGCGCCGAGAAGCGTAACGAGTTCATCGAGTTCCGGGTGTTCTGGCATGGTCGGATCAACCGCGCTGACCTGATGGACACCTTCGGTATCTCGCTGCAGCAGGCATCGCTCGACCTGACACGTTATTCGGAACGCTGGAAGCGGAACCTCGTCTACGACAAGAGCCAGCGCGCCTATGTCCGCGGCAAGGCCTTCAAGCCACGCTTCATCACTGCCAGCGCCGAGGACTATCTCGCTCAGTTGCGCGCCGTCGATCAGGGCCTGGTCGCGCGGGATCAGAGCTGGATCAGCGTGTTTCCGAGCTATGGTGCAACGCCAACACCTGTGCGCGGGGTCGCGCCCGAGACCTTGCGCGATGTTCTGGCTGCAATCCATGCGCCCGCTGCCCTTGAGGTAACCTACCAGTCCATGTCCCGCCCGGAGCCCAGCGCACGCTGGATCGAGCCGCATTCGCTGGCCTTCGACGGGTTCCGTTGGCACGCTCGTGCGTTTTGCCAGAACGACCAGGTGTTCAAGGACTTCCTGCTGTCGAGGATCGTCGAGATTGGAAAGCAGGGTCCCGTCACGGCTGATCCCCAGGCTGACACAGAGTGGCACACCGAGGCTGTTCTGGAGATCGGCCCACATCCTGACCTCCCACCAACCCAGCGCCGCGCAATCGAGATGGATTATGGGATGGACGGGGGCAGGGCGCAGGTCCCGGTGCGCCGGGCACTTCTCTTCTACGCGCTCAAGCGCCTCGGGCTTGATACTGATCCTGCGGCTCGGCGACCCCAAGATCAACAGATCGTTTTGCTTAACAGGGAGGTCGTCCATGAAGTTACTGGATAGAATCTCGCGTCTCCTTGGGCGTCGCATTCAAGCGGAGTCTGACCCAGAACGTCATTCTCGCGACTCTATCCAGGTCACACCGGTCTCGAATCGGCGTTCTGAAAAGCTTGCCGTGTTATCGACTTCGCCTCGCCTCCAAGCCCCGGAGCAGAACGCTGAGGCGACCGCTGAGGGAGGGCCCTTCGAGGTGCCTAGTCGGGAAGCTCGGCCCGATGAACGTGAAGTTCTCGGACCGCTGACACCGCGTGAAGCCCGCATGCTCCTTGAGGGCGGGGAGGCCAGCCTCGAGCAGTTTGCTGCATCTCCTCGTCTTCATGCCGCCGACGCAAAGGGGGATACACCGCTCCACATAGCCGCACGTACCGGAAACCTCGTGCTTTGTGATCTTTTCGTTCGTTCGGGCTCCGATCCTAGAGCCCTGAACAATGAACAGCAAACACCTGCTGACGTTGCTCGCGCCGAGGGGCACGGTTTCGCTGCGCAACTTCTAAACGCGCTTGCTGGTGAACCGCTGCAGCCGGATCAGCAGCTTCAAAGCCCACTTGGCAATCCGAAAGCCGGTATCACGGTCGCAAAACTCGAAGGCGCTACGAGCGCGACATCTCCTATTTCAAGCGGATCTGCGCGATGCGATGCAGCTCGGACGGCGCCCGACGGGAGCTCGAGGTCGCCTTGGTCGGACGAGCGGGTCCAGCGTCTCAAGACGCTATGGGCTGAAGGCCGGAGCGCCAGCCAAATCGCGCGAGAGCTGGGTGGCGTGAGCCGCAATGCCGTCCTGAGCAAACTGTTTCGACTCGGAATATTGAACAAACCGCGCCCCGGCGTTGATTCAACAGAAGATCAACAGATGCGTGTCGCATCCGACGAGCTTTTGCCCACGTCGGAAAAACATGTCGAAGCCGGGCCCCGGCCTTTCACTCCTGCCGATGAACAGCGGTTGCAGAACATTGATGCAGAAACGCTGGGTCAATGGCACGCCGGTACATTCTGGACTGGCGAGAGGATCGAGCTTCTAAGACAGATGTGGTCGAACGGCCGAAGTGCCAACGAGATCGCGAGGGCATTCGGAGGAGTTCTGACGCCCGGCGCAGTACTGTTTGAACTCCACAGACTTGGCATACATGACCGCCCCAGAGGACAAACGGAACCGGTCAAGAGTGCGCTCCAGGATTCTTCGCCAAAGGAAGAGCCGTCGCCCTCCGTCGAACTTGCACGAGATAGCGTGACCCCAGGCTATCCGATGCAGATTGCAGAACTCGAGGACCTACTGAGTTTCGAAGCTGAACAAGAACCGGAAGAATTCTTCGGCAAGAATGCAAACCAGGCGGCCACAGGAACATTTGTAGCAGTTCGTAACCCATCGTCGGCAGTTTCGGGAGATGAGGACGCTGATTGGGAACTTGATCTTTCACCCGCGCCGATTGCCGGAGAAGGCATCGGCTCCAGCGCTGCGGTGACGGCCGATCATGGTGCAGAGAATGACTTCCTTCAGGTCCGCAACCGCGGGCGACAATCGGTCAAACGATCCATCGTTCAGACCGGCACGCGGGTGTCTCTCGACCCGGACCTTTGCGTCAACTGGGCAGAGGAAACTCTGGCTAAGGGACGTTGTTCCCTCGACGATATCGACCGCCTCGTTGCCGATTGCGAAGGGAACGGTGATCTCGAGGATCTGAGCATCAATGTCCAGCGCAACCTAGAAGCAGCGGGCTTCGATCTAGATCAGGCGATGGGGCATGATGCCGACCTCTGGGACGCCGTCTCGGACACATCGTCCGATGACCTTGCTGACGCGATAGAGGCAGCGCTTACGCGTCGAACGCGGCTTCCCGGCACACAGCGCTTCGTCATGGATAAATCAGAAGAGCTTCAGTTGCTGGAGCCCATGATGCGGGCCAAGCAGGAACTCCAGCTGGGCATCCTGGCCTCCGAGACTGCCGTCGAAACAATCCTCGACGTCATGGACGGCATCCGCGACGGTTCGCGAGACCCCGGCTCGGTCTCCCTGAGAACGATCATTCCTTCACGCCCGGGCCATGCGGAGACGTCTGAAGTAATGGCCGCCGCGGACGCCCTTAGGTCGTGGCACACTACTGGCCGGGTGATGGACGGCAAACGACGAAGAGAAGCACTTGCTGCGCTCGAGGCGTTGGATCTCTCTCTGGTGTTCCACAAGGAGTTGGTCCGCACACTTGAACAGCTCCCAGCGTGTCAAGCAGAGGCCAGTCAGCTGGAAGCCGAACTACGGATCTCCGAATCTGCCACCGAGCACCTAATCCGCGAGCATCTGCCCTACGTCCGGCGGTTTGCCTCACGGAACGTGGAGGAAGGCGAGGATCCAGAGGACGTGTTCCAGGTCGCGTTCATGGGTCTGCAGCGTTCCACAAGGCGATTTGATCCCGAACGTGGTTATCGCTTCCTCATCTACGCCACTTACTGGATGCGACAGGCCATCACGCGATGGCGTTCTGATGAAGGCGCTGCGATCCGCATCCCAGTGCACCGGAACGAGAAGATTACCAAGCTTGATCGCGCCCTGGAGAGGTTGGACATTCGGGTCGGTGGTGCGGTCTCCGACCTCGAACTCGCCGAAGAGCTGGAATGGACAATCGACGAGGTCAGACAGCTCCGCAGCATCCCGCGTGAAGCCGAACATCCCGAAAGCCTTGACGACTGGGACGACCTGCTGCCCGAGCCTTCGGCAGTGGATGTCTTCGACCAGGCAGAAACCGAAAGAATCGTGACAGACGCATTAGCTGATCTGCCGGAACGTCAGGCTGATGTGATCCGGATGCGCTTTGGTATCGGGCGCGATTCTGACATGACTCTCGAGGAAATTGGTCAGATCTACGGCGTGACGCGCGAGCGCATTCGTCAGATTGAAGCGAAAGGCCTCGATCGTCTTTCCCATCCGGGCCGCAGGCGTCGGCTCCAGGAATTACTGGGGTTGTGACGTGATGGGTGTAAGGAATGCTCCTCCTCATGCCGGGTCGATGCTCGAGTCCCTTCGCGGACTCGGCTACGCGACTCCCACCGCACTTGCCGATCTGATCGACAATTCCATCGCCGCAAATGCGCGCGACGTCGCCGTCCATCTTGAGTGGGCCGGTCCAGAGAGCTGGGTAAGGATCGTTGATGACGGTGACGGCATGGACGACGCGGCTCTGGAGGCAGGCATGCGCCTTGGCGCTCGCGATCCGAGGGCTGAACGCGCCGTCACTGACCTCGGGCGCTTCGGGCTGGGCCTGAAGACAGCCAGCTTCTCTCAGGCTTGTCGCCTGACCGTCGCCAGTCGGAAGAAAGGTGGAGCGGTCGTCTGCCTGCGCTGGGACCTTGATCTCATCGATCAGGAACCCGGGGCCGAATGGCCGCTCTTCGAGGGGCCGGCGCCGGGATCAGAGCATCTGTTTGAGCCGCTGGACCAGATGGCCCACGGCACCGTCGTACTGTGGGAGAAGCTGGACCGTATCGTGACCGATGGCTTCGCAGCCACCGACATGATCGAGCTCGCGGATCGCGTGGAAGCGCATCTTGCTATGACCTTTCATCGGCTTCTCGACGGCCAACTGCCCATGCTGCGCTTGGCTCTCAATGGCAGAGGATTGAAGCCTTGGGACCCGTACCTCATAGGTCATCCTGGCAAGGCGCTCGAAAGCCCCGAGTATCGGATACTCCACACCACCGGTGTGACCGTGCAATGCCACGTCCTTCCGCATCGCGACATGCTTAAGCCTGCTGAACAGGAAGTCGCGGCGGGGCCCGGAGGATGGACACAGCAAGAGGGTTTCTACGTCTACCGCAACAAGCGTCTCCTTCTCGCTGGGGGTTGGCTTGGCCTCGGCGATGGCGGCAAGCCATGGCTGCGCGATGAGGCTCACAGGCTCGCTCGTATCCGGCTCGACATACCGAACAGCGCGGATGCCGAATGGAAGATCAATGTCCTGAAATCGACGGCCAGCCCCCCGGTGCGCCTGCGATCCCAGCTTAATCGTCTCGCAAAAGAAACACGCGACACGGCGCGGCGGGTCTTCGCCCACCGGGGACACGTGACCCCGGCCTCAGGCACGCGCCCGAACGCAGTCGCCGAAGCCTGGCAAGTGCGGCGTTCGGCACAAGGAACGTCTTACCGGATCGCTCGTGACCATGATCTTGTCGCCTCGATCCTCGATCGCGCCGGCCCACTCAAGCCAGACATCCTCGCTCTTCTGAGGCTGATCGAAGAGACAGTGCCCGTGCAGCGTATCTGGCTGGATACGGCGGAAGATAAGGAAACGCCGAGAACTGGTTTCACCGGAGCGGCCGAGAACGAGGTGATGGAGACCCTGTCCTCGATGTTTGAAGCACTGGTGAAGTTCCGCGGGCTCAGCCCGACCGAGGCGCGCGAGCGGCTTGGTCGCACGCCCCCATTCGACCGGCACCTCGACCTGGTTGCATCCCTTGAAGCGAAAGACGCGCAATGACGATTTCAAACCAGAAGGCCTTCGATTCAATCCTTTCCATGGCCCAGAACATGCTTCGCCTTGCTGCGGAACGCGCTCAGAGCCCTGTCACTCCGGAAATGATCGAGAAGGAGCTGACCAAGCTGTCGATCATGATGGAGGACGATTTCGCCCTTGTTGATCGGGACGCGCTCGTTGACGAACTGATCCGCCGTTCAAGCCGCACCGTGGGCGAGAACGCCACCCTGTCGAGCGGTGAGGACCATGTCGCCTGGCTTGATGCAGAAAGGAAGAAGGGCTGGACCTATTGGCAGCGCTACTCGGAATACATGGAAGCGCGCATCCCGTGGACGGCCCTCGACGCCCTCGACGTCGCCACTGACGAAGTCCTTTCACAACTCGAGGACCCTACCCGGGAAGGCGCTTGGGATCGACGCGGACTTGTCGTCGGCCACGTTCAGTCGGGAAAGACAGGCAATTACACCGGACTGATCTGCAAGGCTGCTGACTCCGGTTACAAGATCATCATCGTTCTGGCCGGCCTGCACAATAACCTTCGAGCACAGACCCAGATCCGACTGGACGAGGGGTTCCTCGGTTTTGCCACCATTGCGGATGCTGACGAGCTCCCAGCAGTAGGCGTGGGGCTGATCGACAAGGACATGTCGGTCCGTCCCAACGCCGCAACGAATCGGAGCGACAAGGGCGATTTCAATACGGCCGTTGCGGCGAAGATGAACATCAGCCCGGAACAGCGACCGTGGTTGTTCGTGGTCAAGAAGAACAAGACGGTGCTCGAGCGCCTGCTGCACTGGATCCGCAACCGTGTGGCCAATCACGTCGACCCCGAAACGGGTCGCAAACTCGTCACCAACCTGCCTCTCATGGTGATCGACGACGAGTCCGATCACGGATCTGTCGACACCGGTGAAGATGTCGTGGACGAGTTCGGCAATCCGGATCTCGAACATGAACCCAAGACGATCAACAGGTTGATCCGGTCGATCCTCCACCATTTCTCGCGGAAGGCTTATGTCGGCTACACGGCGACACCCTTTGCTAACATCTTCATTCATGACCGTGGGGAAACTCAGGAGTACGGACCGGACCTCTTCCCCGCTGCCTTCATCACCAGCCTTGCGGCACCATCGAATTATGTCGGACCAGGTCGTGTCTTTGGATCGGCTTCCAGCACGCCGGACGACCTGCCTCTGGTGCGCCCGCTGTCGGACGATGAGTTCCAGCCTTGGATGCCGCCACGACACAAGAACGGCTATCGGCCGCGATGGCAGGGGGAGGACCGTGTGCCGGACTCGCTCGCAGAAGCGATCCGCTCATTCGTCTATGCCTGTGCCGTGAGGAAACTGCGCGGACAAGGCAGCAAGCACTCATCGATGCTCATCCACGTTACCCGCTTCACCTCGGTGCAGAACGCCGTCGTCAACCAGGTCGCGGAGTACGTGCGGGATCTGAAGGGCCGCTACACCCGCGGCATTGAGCTTGCAGACCTCGAGGCGTCCATGCGCAAGGAATATGAGAATACCTTCCGGCCAGGCATGCAGGGAATCCGCTCTGCACTCGTTGAAGGAGAAACGCTGGAAGAATTTTCGTGGGAGGACGTTCGTGCCGTCCTCCCCGACATTCTGTCCGACATTCGCGTGCGCGAGATCAACGGCACGGCCAAGGACGCACTCGACTATGCCGAGAATGATGGCACTGGCCTCAAGGTGATTGCCATCGGCGGCGACAAGTTGGCGCGTGGTCTGACGCTCGAAGGACTCTGTACGAGCTACTTCCTTCGGACCGCTCGCATGTACGACACACTTATGCAGATGGGGCGCTGGTTCGGCTACCGCGACGGCTACCTCGATGTCTGCCGCCTCTACACGTCGCAGGAAATGGTGGAGTGGTTCGGCCATATCGCCGATGCCGCCGAAGAGTTGCGTCAGGAGTTCGACAACATGGTCGCGGCCGGCGCTACGCCCAAACAGTTCGGCCTGCGCGTAAAATCGCACTCCGTTCTAACCGTTACCTCGCGGGCCAAGATGAGGAACGCTCGCGCTATGCAGCTGACCTATTCGGGCGATCTGCTGCAGACCATCGTGTTTCCCAACCGCAAGGACGACATCACGGCGAACTTCAAGGCTACGGATCGGTTCATCGGTGCACTTGGCCCATCGAAGGACCTGAACCATCAGCACTTCGTGCCGGATGGTCATAAGTGGAACGGTCACCTGTGGCGCAACGTGCCAGCCCTGAGCGTAATCTCGTTCCTCCGGGATTACAGGACCCATCCCGCCAGCTTCCGGATCATGAGTCCGCTGATCGCGGACTTCATCGAGGAGATGAACAAGGATCGTGAGCTGACGAACTGGACGGTCGCACTGATCGGGAAGGACAGCGGCCCGGACGACAAGCACCGCACGGTAGGCGGTTGTTCGGTCAACATGCTCCAGCGCAAGCGCACGACCGAACATGCGGATCGATACTCGATCAAGACCCTAATCTCGCCTCGCGATCAGGCCATCGATCTGACCGAGGCAGAATGGAAGGCAGCGCTCGATCTCAGCCAGAAGACTTGGCGCAACGACACGGATCGAAACGAAGGCAAGGAGCCGCCGTCCGACCCTAGAGGCCCACAGATCCGTCATGTACTCGGAGAAGGCATCGCCGAAGCGGGCATTCCAGCTCGCCGGGAACGCGGCCTGCTCATGCTCTATCTGCTTGATCCCGAGGGTGCGGGTGTCGATGAACTGAAGAATGCCGATCCCGTCGTCGCATGGGCAATCAGTTTTCCGTCAAGCAACTCCGAGAGAAGGGTCTCCAATTCGAGGTACATCGCCAACAGCGTACTTTGGGGAGGCCTCAATGACTGGGTGGACTGAAGATGGGATTGCACGCGCCTGGCGAGCGCTCGCACGCCAGGAAGGGGCGGAAGACTGGCGCTTTGTGCATCTCACCGATATGGGCGCCGTCTCGGTCGAGGCGGGGTGTCACTTCCCGCTCGGACGGGAGGCGTTGATCGTCTCCTTTCCAGGATCGTGGCCGGTGAATCCGGCAAGGCTTCCTGAAGGCAAGGGCTTCGACGTCTCCTGCATCGAGGGTCAGTCCGTATTCACAGGCAAGACGGCGGTTGCTCTCGTCAGGCGGCCGGAGGGCTCCCCCGACATCTTCGCCATCATGGTCGTGGATGTCTTGAGAGCGCTGGAGACTGCAGCCAGCGGTGCGGGTCGCGACGTTATGGAGGCCTTCCTCGAGCGGGTCAGGGAGTGGCAGGCTTTCATGGCTCGAACGCACCGCCCTCTTTCGTCCGACGCGCAGATCGGCCTGCTTGGCGAACTCTGGATGCTCAGATTGCTGGCGGACACTTCCATTGGGGCGGGCGCTCTCGACTGCTGGCAGGGACCGCTGCGGGCGGCGCAGGACTTCCACATTCGGGGAGGCGCTGTAGAGGTGAAGAGCACGGTCCGGACCGGCAGCTTCCTCGCGCGGATCAACAGCATCGAACAGCTCGATGGTGACCGGGCGCCCATGTTCGTGTGCGCCTTCCGCTTCGAGGAAAACACCGATGGGATCTCGCTCGTCGGTCTTGTGACGGAACTCCGGGAGAGGTTCGGACTGGCCGGAGTGCAACGCGGATTCGAAGCGCTGCTCATGGTGATGGGATACCTCGACGAGCATGCAGCTCTCTACGGGCGAACACTGACATTGAAGGACGCGAGGGCAGTCCGTGCGGAAGGTGACATGCCGCGTCTGACGCGCGCTGCGCTTCCAGCTGCCATCCGCTCAGCTGCCTATGTGCTCGACCTCGACGCGCTCGAAGTTCCCTCGATCAGACTCTCGGAGTTGATCAACGAATTTGGACTGGATTGATATGAGCCTCGAAGAATTTCACCGCAATTTTCGTTCTGACCTGCAGACCATCATCGCCGAGCGCGTCGAGGCTGGCGAAGGTCCATTTCCTTCGGATGAACTCGTCTTTGCGGAAATGGTCATGGAGCATGTCGCAGAAACAGGGATCTGCGAGGCACCAACCGTTTGCCACTGGAGCGGCAAGGTCGGAAACGCCAAACTCCGCATTACTGGTTATGCGCTCAGTTCTGATGAAACGTCTCTCGACCTCTTCGTGACCCACTATTTCGGGACCGACGAGTTGAACGATCTCAAGGACTCGGATGCGACGGCAACTGCAAGCGAGGGCGTTCGCTTTCTCTTTCGTGCGGCCAGCGGCAACCTCGATGCAAGGATCGATCCGACGCATCCGGTCAGGGATCTGGTTGCGACTATTCGTTCTCGCTGGGGTGACATCGACCGACTTCGTGTGTTCGTGATCACCGATGGCAAGACCAAGACCAAGCGGTTCTCGAACAAGGAGGTTCACCAGAAGATGGTGGCCGTCGAGGCCATGGATATGGAGAGGCTGTTCCGCCACACGGAGGGCAAACCGCGAGACGAACTGGCCGTAAGTTTCGTCCAGTCGATCGGTCGGGCGCTCCCCTGCGTACATGTCCCAGACCCTGACGCTGACTACGAGTATGCCCTTACCGCCATTCCCGGGCAGCTCATTCGGGATCTCTATCTGCGTTACGGGACGACGCTGCTCGAAGCCAATATTCGCACCTTTCTGGGAAGCAAGCGCGCGGTCAACAAGGGCATCGTCGAAACGCTGCGAAAGGAACCGGAGCACTTCCTCGCCTTCAACAATGGCCTCGTGCTTGTCTGCGACGAAGCGGCCTTCGAGCGGACCGAGGACGGGAATCTCGGCCTGTCCTTCCTAAAGGGTCTGCAGATCGTGAACGGCGGCCAGACGACCTCGACCATCTACTTCTCATCCCGCGATGATCGCACGATCGATCTCAGCCATGTCATGGTCCCGGCCAAGATCATCATCCTAAAGGGATCGCAGGACGAAGCGCGCGAGAGACTGATAAGCAACGTGTCCCGCTATGCGAACAGTCAGAACGCGGTGAAAATGTCCGACTTGTCGGCGAACCGCCCGTTCCATCGAGAGCTTGAGAAGCTTGCGAACGACACCTGGTGCCCAGACGGTGCAACGCGATGGTTCTACGAGCGCGCAGCTGGTGCCTACAACGTCATGCTGCTGAGAGAAGGCACTACGCCGGCCAAAAGGCGAAACCTGAAGGAGATGATCCCGCCGAAACGCAAGCTGACCAAGAACGACATCGCCAAGTACCACGAAGCGTGGCGCTGCAAGCCGAACCAGGTCGCCATGGCTGGCGAGAAGAACTTCGCGGCCTTCATGGCTGCACTCGATGACGATCCGACCATTGTGCCCAGCCCGCTCGATGCCCGCTGGTATCGGGCGATGATTGCCAAGGTCATTCTGTTCAAGGCGATCGAAAGCATGATCAAGACAAAGGAAGCAAAGGACGTGTTTCGCCAGGGATGGGTCAACATCGCGACTTACGTCGTATCGGTGGTTGCCGATCGACTTGGTGATCGGCTCGACCTTGAGCAGATATGGATGCGGCAAGGGATTTCGGGCGGTTTGCGGGACCTGCTCTGGGACTGGGCCGTGATCGTGAACGCCGAGTTCAACAGGATCGCTCCGGGTCAGCAGATTTCAGAAGTCGCGAAACGTGCGGACACTTGGCTAAAGGTCAGAGCGGCGGACTACCCTCCTCATTCGTTGTCTATTCCTGAGATCAAATCTCTCTGAATTGAGGGCGGCGCACTAGCATGCCAGAATCTGATCGGGATTTGTTGAAGTTTTGCGGTCCGACGGAATATTCCATGAGGAATCTGGCGGATGGTGTGATCTATTGTCAGCACTATTCAGCCTATAATGACCCGTTTGAATTCTGGACCAACATCTATGAGGGGGTTCCCGACGTATTGCGCGAACCTGAACGCTTCGCGGCCGCGCTCCAGGCGTGGGGCATGGAGGGTTGTTCACCTCACGACGAGGATGTGATTGCGTACTTTGATGAATGCAAGGATTACCAACCGCCATTCCAAAAGATGAGGGACGAAGTACGAATCGCGTGTTTCGGCTCGCAACGGGACAACCTGCTTATGTGGTCTCACTACGCAGACGGGCTTCGCGGATTTTGCATTGTATTCGATGAGAGCTTGGTCACCAAAGCCGAACCTGAAGGATATGTTGTGGACGTGGCCTACATTGATGCACCACCAACGTTGGACAGCTTTGTCTACGCGATCGCTCGGGACCAGGACGTGTATCATAAGATGGCGGTCGAGGAGACGGAAGCAAGAATCCAGCATTTGGGGAAGACAGACGAAATGAGCTGGATTTCAATTTACGAACAGGCTGGTGCGGAGGCGTTGCGGCAGATGCAAGAGATATGGCAACTTGTCTTTGCTGCAAAGCCTATGGAATGGAAATATGAGGGAGAGCGACGTCTTCTGGTTCAATCGCCTCAGAGTGACACCAAACCGATCCTTCGGCAGTACCCTCGCGAGGCGGTCAAGGAAGTCATTCTGGGAGAGCGCATGGCAGGTCACTATCGAGTGCAAATTCTAGCTTTGATGGAGAAACACTACCTTGGAGTTCCGGTGAGGATCGCTCGTCGTGCGAAGGGAGCCTACACTTTGGTTATCGATTAAACTGCCTATTGCTAGTCAGGACACTCTCCAACACTAGGCGCGCGATCTGCTTTGCAAGGAATGGCGGCACGGCGTTGCCGACCTGGACGTACTGCTGCGTTCGGTTGCCGAGAAACAGGTAATCGTCGGGAAAGGTCTGGAGACGAGCGGCTTCGCGGACGGTCAGGCTACGGCACTGGATCGGATCGGGGTGAATGAAATAGTGACCGTCCTTGGAGATGTGGCTCGTGACCGTGGTCGATGCCTGCCCGGCCAGCTGGACCCGGAAACGGTCGTTGAAGACGCCGCTGTACCAGTTGCGGTGGTCGGGGCTGAGCGACAGCGGGAAGTCGGCCGCCTTGGGGCTGTATCCGCGCACGGCGCCGAACACTGCAGCGAACAGATAGCGCCCGAGGTCCGACGGCATGTGACCGCGTGTCTCGTGCTGCGCAATGCCGCGCAGTGCTGGGCGCTCCAGCCACGCAACGAGCGCGTCGTTCGACGTACCATAGCCCTCGGGGCGCCTTGCCGACAGGCGCGGTGCCAGCAGTCCATTCTTCAGGCCCATGGCAACAGCGGAGAAGGCCTCGCGCAGTGGGCCGTCCTCCTTGCTCCGGTGGATGCCTGCCAGCATCCGGGCGGCCTCGACGACCTCTCGCCGCCAGCTCGCCGGGTCATCGCGACCTCGGCTCAGGCCGCTGCGCAGTTCCGGCATCATGCCGATGGCGTCATCGACAGTCCGTGTCACCCCTGAAATCGGCACACTCGTGCCGGTGGCCCTGTCCGCGAGGTCGGAGCGGATGCCGACGATGATCACCCGGTGACGCCGCTGCGGCACCCCCCATTCCTCGGCGCGGACGATGAAATCCGAGGGCTGCGCTGCCTCCTTCAGGCTGGCGCTGCCGTCCGCCACCCGGATCGCCCGCATCTCGTAGTGATGCCCCCGCCCGGTGCCGAGCGAGGCGAGGTCTTCCATCAGCATCTCGAAGACGAGGCGGCTCTCGACCGTCGAGGACAGCATGCCCTTGACGTTTTCCATGACGAAGGCGGCGGGGCGCAGGCGGTCGAGCACGCGGATGTACTCGCGGAAGAGATAGTGCCGCTCGTCCTCCTCGGGGACGTATCCGACCTTCCCCTTCGCCCGCGCGCGCCCGACAAGCGAATAGGCCTGGCAGGGCGGGCCGCCGATCAGGATGGTGTCGTCGAACTCCCGGCGCAGCGCACCGATGGCATGATCGATGGCGGCGGCAGCCGGTTCCGTCCCGAGTTCGAGGCATCGCGCCTCCGCCGTCGCATGCTGCCCCGCCGCCGCATCCACCTCGCTCCAGTCGGGCTCCGGGATCAGTCCGGTGTGGAAGTCGATGAAGGCCTTCGGCAACGCTCCGTGACGCGCCTGATACGCCCGCAGGAAGGCCCGCAAGGTCAGCGTGCGATGCGCCGAGGCCTCCTTCTCGACCGAGATGCCGATCCGGAACGGCGCGTGGCCGCCGACATCGAGGGCCGCAAATCCCTCGCCCAGCCCGCCCGGGCCGGCAAACAGATCGACGATGCCGAAAGTGGCTGGCAAATCAGGGGCCTCTCGAATTCGGGTTTCAGGCTGTATACCAGGTCCGGACGCAGAGGCCAGGAGGCAAATGGCAGATATCGTCGACAGGCAGACCCGCTCTCGGATGATGTCCGGGATCCGGGGCAAGGACACGAAGCCGGAAATGGTGCTGAGGCGCGCGCTTCACGCGCGCGGCTTCCGGTATCGGCTGCATGGAAAGGGTGTCCCCGGTCGGCCGGACCTGATCCTCGCCAAGCACCGGGCCGTCATCTTCGTGCATGGCTGCTTCTGGCACCGTCACGAAGGCTGCCGCTATGCGACCACGCCCGCGACCCGCCCCGAGTTCTGGGCAGAGAAGTTCGCCGCGAATGTCAGGCGCGACCGTGCGGCATGCGAGGCGCTGATGGCAGATGGGTGGCGCGTGGCGACAGTATGGGAATGCGCGTTGCGCAAGCCGCGATCAGTCGAGCAGACTGCTGCGGCAATCGGGGAATGGCTTCTGTCTGAAAACCGGCAGCTGGAAGTCGGCGAAACGGATCCCGAATGATGGCAGGCGATGGCTCCTGCCGGTTTGGCCTCGTCCGTTTCCCTGCCTATAAGGCATCGAGGACGCAACTGAAGATGGCAGGCCTCGGCCAGGCCGCAGGGATTCGACGACGATCATGAAGAGCAACGACACGCAGGTCTTCGCGGGGCAGCTGGTGGCCCAGAACATGCTGATCCAGATCCTGATGGGTCAGATCGTGCTGGGCACGCCGGATCGCGGAGCGGCTGTGCGCGAGGCGCTGGTGCAGGGCACGGGGGCGATCCGTTCCAACCCGAACATGACCGAGACGGAGAAGTTCGGCGCCGTGAAGACGCTCGAGGATGCGCTCGATACCCTGGATCGGATTGCCACCGGTGCCCGCGGGGGCTGAACCATGTCCTTCCGCTTCTGGCGCCGCATCCGGATTGCTCCCGGGGTCACGCTGAACCTGTCGAAATCGACGGCGTCGCTGTCCTTCGGCCCGCGCGGCGCGAAATACACCGTCAGCCCACGCGGCAACCGGGGCACGGCCGCTCTGCCCGGGACGGGCCTCTTCTACACCGTCCACGAGCCACGCCGCCCGTCAGCCGCCAATGCGCCGAGTGTCGCCCAGCGCGGCCGGCTGAACCTCGGCTTCTTCCAGCGGCTGTTCACGCCTGCGGATGAGCGCGCGCTGGTCGACGGGCTGAAGGCGCTGAATGCGGGCGACGAGGGGGCCGCGCTCGCAGAGTTCGAGACGGCCGCCAGCCTGCCCGATGCCGCCTGGATGGCGGGAATGCTGCGGCTCCGGCGCGAGGAGTTCGCGCCCGCGCGGCGTCATCTGGAGGCTTCGCTGGGCGGTCTCGACCGGCTGGGCGGCCTGCTGGAGAAATACGGGATTGCCGCGCAGGTGACCTTCCCGGTGACGCCCGAAGTCGATGCCCATGCGCGCCCCCGCGAGCGCGGCACGCGGCTGGCGCTGGTCGAGATCGCCCAGCTCACCGGCGACCGCGCAGCGGCGGTGCGCCATGTCGAGCGGCTGCTTTCGATCGAACCGGGTGATCCGGTGGTCCTGCTGTCCTTCGCCGAACTGACCCTCGAGGGCGGCGCGGACCGCGCGCAGCTGGAGCAGGTCGCCGCCATGACAGCCGGGATCGCGAACGAGACGCCGGTGGAAACGGCGATCCTGCTCTACCGGGGCCGCGCGCTCGCCCGGCTCGGGCTGGCGGATGCCGCCAGCGACGTGTTCACCCTCGCGTTGCGCCGCCGCAAGGACCGTGCCGACATCCTCCTGCGCCAGCTGCGCTACGAGCGCGCGGTGCTCTACAATCAGGTGGGCCGCAAGGCGCAGGCACGGCGCGAGCTGGAGCGCGTCTATGCCGAGGATCCGGGGTTCGAGGATGTGCGTGAACGGCTGGGGCTCGGGGAGTGATCGACGCGGGTGATAAGCCGACCGCGCTGGTGGCCGAGGTGAGGGCGCTGCTGTCGCGTCGCACCCCGGTCGATCCCTGCCTGACCTATCAGGGACTGGCCACGGCACTCGGCCTGCAACCGCCCGGCACGATCCAGCGCGTCGCCGCAACCCTCGAGGAGACCATGCGCGAGGATGCTGCCGCTGGCCGGCCGATGATCGCCGCGCTGGTAATCAGCCGCGCGGGCGACATGCCTCGGCGAGGCTTCTTCGATCTCGCGGTGGCGCTTGGCCGGTTTCCGGAGGATCCCCGGCAGCACCGTGCGGCATGGGAGGCCGAGTGCGCGGCGGTCTTCGGGCCGCGGGCCGCCGCTTCATCCTGAAGCGGATCGGCTCGGATCACCTGATCTCGAACCAGCGCATCGCGGTCTGCAGGAGATGGTCGTAATCGCCCGCCATGGCCTCGTCCATGAAGGCGGCGATCTCGGCGTCCGAGAGCCCGGCATTGCGAGCGGCCGCGCGACAGCGACCGAGGATGGCGAAGGCGTTGCCGTCCTCGCCGGTGAGCGTGACGGTGATGTCGGGGTGTTTAGGGGTCATTCCGTGCGGCTCCGTTGAGGCGGCACAACGACATCAGGCGTGGCCGGCGGGCATAGTCCAGTCAAGAGTCAGCGGCTGACGCGCGGGGATCGGCAGGCCCGCGCCTGGTCGCGCAGGACGGCGTAGTCGGCGAGCCAGGTCACGATCAGCGCACCCTCGGGCAGTGCGGCGACTTCCTCGGCGACGCGCGTCTGCTCAGCCTTGCCGTACGCCACCACGGGCGGGCAGGCGCCGGGCGGGGCGTCAGAACCCGCCGTCGCGCAACCGGTCAAGAAGATCGTCGCGGCTGCGAGGGCGGCGCGTGGCGGCGTCCAGCATCTGGCGGTGGATGGCATCGTTACGCTCCAGGGTTTCCAGCCGCTCGGCGGCGCGGCCTGCGCGCTCGCCCTGGCGGCGAAGGTTGAGGATGAACAGGGTGATGGTGAGGGCGACGAGGGCGAGAGCCGCCACTCGCCGCGCCCATGGCCGGCCAAGAAGCCCGACCACCAGGCTGGCCCACATCAGCGCAGGTCCTTCTTCCAGTCGTCGAGGCGCGCCCAGACCGCCACCGCGATCCCGCCCAGCGCCAGCGCGATGAACACCCAGCGCAACGTGTCCAGATGCGGCACCAGCGGCAGGATCGTGCCCTGTGCCTCCGCCAGAACCTCCTGCGCGACCTCGACCCCGGCGGCCCCCACCGTCGCCACCCCGGCCGCGCCCGTGCCGCGCAGCGTGCGGCTTGCGGCCAGTGTCTCGCGCGCGGGCGGGGTCTCGGCGGCGAAGGGGACGGCGCGGGGCGGGAAGGGGTCGCCCCAGGAGCGGGCGGGGCCGAGGTCGATATGCATGAAGCCCGACCGGGGATAGGCGCCGAAGCCCAGAAACCCCACCTCCCGGGCGGCGGCCTCGAAGGCCGCGGGGTCGTGGTTCGACATGGCGATATCGAACGCCGTGCCGTCCATGTGCTTTGATCGCGGGGCGCCGCCGACGGCGCGGTTGTGCTCGGGCGAGCGATAGGCCGATCGCACGATCAGCGGCTTGCCCAGCCGGTCGCGCAGCGCCTGCAGCTTGTCGAGCGCTGCCGGGTGCAGCTTCAGCTGGCCTGTGCCGCGGCAGGCGATCTCGGCAGGCGAGAAGTTCGGCCAGCGCCAGAAGTGCAGGGGCACATCGCGGAAGTGACGGAAGGTGCGGACAGGGTCGGGCATCGGGGCCTCCTCGGGGCGTTGGACATGCGAAAATGGACCCCGCCGCTGTTGGGGCGGCGGGGCGGGTGCGGTGATCGGGATCGTGGACGTGGACGTGGAGAGACGGTCGAGCGGGGCGCTGGGCGCCGGGTTGTGGTCAGTCGTCGCGGCGGCGCTGGAAGGCTTCGA
>ERZ869909.851-NODE-851-length-29378-cov-6.799461_pt1 | contig 29378 bp, 25 predicted proteins | sample MGYA00520892_ERZ869909 | MGnify/ENA primary metagenome ERZ869909 (study PRJEB32215, sample SAMEA104723947) | bioreactor metagenome | biome: bioreactor; feature: anaerobic bioreactor; material: water | place: China | collected 2015-03-12 ...
CGCGAGCGCATCGCCCTTCTATCCGATGAGGGGAGTTTTCGCGAGATCGGCTCCATCGCAGGCACAGCGAGCTATGACGAGAATGGTAACCTCACCGGCCTGATGCCGGCCAACTGTGTCTTTGGCCGTGCGAAAATCCGTGGCCGCGACGTGGTGCTGGTCGCTGACGATTTCACCGTACGCGGCGGTGCGGCCGATGCCGCCATCGTGGAGAAACAGATTCAGGCCGAGGCAATGGCGCGGGACTTGCGCCTGCCCATGATCCGCCTGATTGAAGGCACGGGCGGCGGCGGCTCGGTCAAGTCCATACTCGACATGGGCGCGACCTACGTGCCCTTCAATCCGGCCTGGGATCTGGTGGTGGAGAACCTGGAGACCGTGCCTGTGGTCTCGCTATTGCTGGGGCCGGTGGCAGGGCTGGGCGCCGCCCGCGCGGTCTCCAGCCATTATTCGGTGATGGTGAAAGGGCAGGCGCAGATGTTCGTCGCCGGCCCGCCCGTGGTGGCCGGCATTGGTGAACACGTCACGAAGGAGGAGCTCGGCGGGGCCGACATCCAGCTCGCCGCTGGCGCGGTCGATGATGCCTTCGCCAACGAGGCCGAAGCGATGGAGGCCGCGCGCTGGTTCCTCTCCTATCTGCCAAACTCCGTCCACGAGCTGCCCGCGCGCACCTCAGCCAGCGATGATCCGGCCCGCACCGATCCGGCGCTGTCCTCGATCGTGCCGCGCGACAAGCGCTACGCCTATGACATGCACGCCATCCTCGCCTCGACGATGGACCGGGCAAGCGTCTTCGAGATGGGCCGCAATTTCGGCCAGTCCGTCATCACCGCCTTTGCGCGGCTTGATGGCTGGCCGGTCGCGGTGATCGCTTCGAACCCCAAAGTCTATGGCGGCGGCTGGACGGCCGATTCCGCGCAGAAGCTGACCCGCTTCATCGATCTGGCCGAAACCTTCCGCCTGCCGATTGTCCATTTCGTGGATATTCCGGGCTTCGTCATCGGGACGCGCGCAGAACGCGCCGGCACGATCCGCCATGGCGCGCGGGCGCTCGCCGCGCTCTATCAGGCTTCAGTGCCCATGTGCGCGATCATCGTGAGGAAAGCCTTCGGCGTCGCGGGCGCGGCGATGATGAACCATACCGGTTTTCGCTATCGCTATGCCTGGCCATCTGGCGACTGGGGCTCGCTGCCGCTCGAAGGCGGGGTGGAGGCAGCCTTCAAGGCGGCGCTCGAAACGGCAGAAGACCCCGCCGCGATGAAGGCAGAGCTTTCCCGCCAGATGCGGTCCTTCTCCTCACCCTTCAAGACGGCCGAGCGCTTCTGGGTGGAGGAGATCATCGATCCGGCCGAAACGCGGCCCTTGCTCACCGAATTTGCGAGACTGTCTGCGCCTTTACGCGAGCGCGGAGACGAGAAACCGCGCTATCGGCCTTAGGGGATAGCTTTCCCCCTCGTCCTTCGAGACGTTCGCTTCGCTCACCCTCAGGATGAGGGGAAAGCATGACCTAAGCCCTCATCCTGAGGAGCCCGAAGGGCGTCTCGAAGGACGAGGGCGACTTTCTAATAAAACCAACACCTTGTAAATCTTACCAGTATCGTCAGATGCAAGGCGGCACGCTTTGAGAGACGGTCCCGTCCGTTAGCTCCTTTGGGGAGTGAGAAGGAGACCTGAGATGAAACACTTCATGCTTGCCGGGCTGGCGATGGCCGCCCTTTCCACGCCCGCCCTTGCCCAGCAGGGCCAGGTGATCCGCATGGGCGACAGCGCCCTTTCATGCCGCGAAGTGGTGGCGGAAGCCAACGCCGCTGCCGAAGTGCTCGGTGGCGCACCCGAAGGCGGCATTTTCGATTCCACTTATGCGACCGAGGCTGCTACCGGCCTCGCTCAGCAGGCCGCGCTGATGTCGGGAGCGGGTCGGGCCATTCCCGGCATCGGCGCGGTTGGCGGCATGATGCGCCAGCGGGCGCAACAGCGCGAAGCAGAGCTGGCAGCCCAGCGCGCTATCGCTGAAAAGCGCTGGTACTGGCTCTCAGGTCTCTATGAAGGCGGCCAGTGCGACAGCGTGCTGCGTGCCGAAGCACAGGCCGCCGCGCACCAGGAACCGGCCGGAGACGTTGATTAGGGCATCGAGGAGAAGGTCCCGCCTCTTCATGCCCGCCGAGCGCGCTGCTTTCAGCCCGGCCGTAACCGGTTCTGGCGGAAAGCGGCGCGCAGCGCGTGCATCGCGTCGTGTGACAGGGTGACATTCATGCCGGTCTCGCGCCGTTCGTAAGCATCCCACCCGCTCGGCCAGCGGAACGCGGCCCAGTTCGCGCCTGCGCCTTCCAGCGCGGCGATGCGGGTCTGAAAATAGCGCCCCAGATCGGGCGCGTGCAGCGCGGCACCGAACTCCAGACAGCACCAGCGCGGCTGGCGTGCCAACGCCCTCGCCAGGTCGGTTCCGTCACCGGTAAGCGCGACGCGCCGACCCTCTGCCTGATGGGTATATTCCCACGGCGCATAGTCATGCACGTTGATGACGGTATGTGCAGATACGGGCTGCATCGCGCCCAGCGCTTCAGCCCTCGCCCAGCGGTCCGGGCTGAGAATGAGGGGCACACCGGACGACTGGGCCCAGCTACGGTTCAGTGCCGCTGCCATGGCTGGCCAGACGTCAGGCAACCCCAGATCACTGCCGTTGGGTTCGACCATGGCGAGAATCCCCGCCAGCGCCGGATGCGAGCCAAAGCTGCGCGCGGCATGCAGGCACATGGCGACCCAGGCGGCCTGCGCCTCCTCATCGCGCCAGAGCGTGTTGTTCAGCAGGCGACGTGGGTACCAGTCATCATCGGGGTGGAAGGCGAAGGCGCTGCGCCCCGGCCCGGTGCGAAAGCCGATAACCGTGTAGAGGCCAGCACGCTGGCACATCTCCAGCCAGCGCCCGATATGGTCCTCAATCGCCGGATCGACTGCAAAGCGGCCCGTTTCGGCAAATAGCCCTGCCCCCGACCAGACCGCCAGATTGGCACCGGTATCGGCCAGCGCGTTCAAGGCACCTTGTGAAACCGGTGCGCCAAGCGGCCCCGGACCAAGAAATGTCGACCCGTCCACATCGTTGTAGACACGCCGCTGGACGAACACTGCGCCGCGCAAGTGCGGACCGGAGCCATTGTCCCACAGGGCCAGCCTGCTTGCCGGCTGGGTGGTATAGGACGCCAGCCGCAGCCCCGGCGGTGCAAAGGCCGCCGTCAACGCGGCGGCGCCCGCCGCCAGCAGGGTGCGCCGGCTGTTCATGCGGCCCGGAATGCGGCGAAGCGGTCGAGCCGGCGGAACACCCGGCCCGGCAAGGTGGAGACGACGCCAAGAGGCAGGCGTTCGGCCACCTGCTCGATCCTGTCAGCGAGCTGGCGCGCAGAACCGGCAACTGACGGAGCTGTCGCGTAGCCCGACACCAGCGCGAATTGCCAGCTGGCCAGCTCCCGCTTGAAATCATAGTCGCCCGGGCCGAGATGGATCTCGCTCACTCCCCCGGACGGCAGACTCCTCGCAATTTCCAGAAGCAGGTTGAGGCCCGGCCCCAGTCTTGAGAATGCCGGATCGTAGACCGGAAACCAGTAGTGCAGCACCCGGCCGGACGTCATCCCGACATGGATGGCCGCAAGCCGACCATCGATCTCGAGGCTGGAAACCAGGCCGCGGGCATTCTCCAGAGGCTCATGAACCAGCGCGTCGACAAGTTTGCGCGTCCAGTCCACCGAAAACACGTCGAAATGGCCGGTACGCCGGTACTGGGCCGATTTCCATTCCAGCGCTTTCGCCAGCACTCCCGGACGATCGTCCTGCAATCGGAACCGGAAGCTGACCGTCTCGTCTTCCAGCTTGCGGCGGCGCGCGCGGAGGTTTCGGAACGCTTTTGGCTCGATCGCCGCGCGCGCCTCTATCCAGGCATCATAACCGTCACCGAGGTCGATGACCCAGGAGCCGTCGGTTTCCTGGGCATGCGGCCGGAAAGCGGTCTGTGCCGCCAGCGCGGCGGAAAAATCGAAGACCTTGATGCCCGCAGCGGACAATACGTCCTTGAGCACGAACTGAGTGCCGGGTGGTGCGATGAAACCATGATGGTCTCCCAGCGGGCCACCAAGCGGCCTGGCAAGACCCAATGCACCCCGGTGAACGGGCAGAAAACCTGCAATGCGCCCTGCCTGGCGGATGACCAGCACGCGTGTATCCCGGCGCGCCAAGGCCATGGCATCGAGAAAACCCAGGGAAAAGTACGGGCTCGACAGCGAAAGGTCGGCTTCCTGAAACACGCGCCAGGCGTCACGTTCGGCCTTGCCGAGCGTCTGGGCACGCTGTGTCTCAACTTCGATCATCCCGCCGCCTCTTGAAAACGCGCGCCGTTCCACCCGCCTGCTCCAATCCGGGACGGTTTGAGCCGGTCCGGGCGGTGAAGGCGCTTCTTAAGGCTTGTTATGCATGCTGCGTTCCGCGGCGGCTCCGGCATCGGGCTTGCTAGCAGACACACGATGTAGCGCACCGGAACGCCCGATAATGCTGAACCGCCACCTGCTGACCTATCTGCCGGTCTATGCCGCGCAAGTCCTCGTCGGATTTGGCAGCGTGGTGGTGTTCACCCGCGTTCTGTCTCCCGAAGATTATGGCCGCTACACGCTGGTACTGGCCGGCGCGTTGCTCATCCAGACGCTGATATTCACCTGGCTCGACGCCGCCGTTGCGCGCCACCACGCGAGGGCAAGCGCAAGGGGGCGCCTTGGCGGGCATCTTGCGACCGCCTTCTCGATCTATGGCGCGCTAGCGCTGGCAAGCCTTGTCATCTTCGGCGGAGCGATAGCCTTTGCACCCGTCAGCACCGAGATGAAGACCGTGTGCGCCTTCGCGCTGGTCTCGCAGGTGCTGCGCGCCGCCATGATGCTGGCGCTCGAAACACGCCGCGCCGAGGGCGAGGCCATGCGGTTTGCCCTGCTGGAAAGCTTCGTCCTCAGCGCCGGTTTCGGCCTTGGCGTGGTGTTCATCCTGGCGGGCGGGATGGGACCAGCAGGCCCGTTCGCAGGCATCGCTCTGGCGTGCACGGTGGCGCTGCTGATCGACATTCCGGTCCTGCTCAGCAAGGCCAGACGCGACCGCGCAGGACCGCGCCGGGCATTGCGCTTTTTTGCCTATGGCGCGCCGGTGGCGGTTTCGCTTGTCTTCGAGCACCTCCTCTCCACCGGCGACCGCTTCGTCGTCGCCGCGCTCATGGGCGAAGCCGCGACCGGCGCCTATGCCGCCGGATATGGCATTACCGACCGTTCGCTGAACATCATCTTCATCTGGCTGGGCATGACGGCGGGGCCGCTGGCCATCAAGGCGTTTGAGCACGAAGGTGCGGAGGCGGCCCGCGCCGTACTCAGGCAGGCCGCCGGGCTGATGGGCCTGATTGCAATCCCCGCCGCGACCGGCATCGCGCTGCTGTCCGAACCCTTTGCGCGGCTCCTCATCGCAGACAGCCTGGCCAGTGCGGCGGCGCCGATAATGCCGCTGATCGCGATAGGCGCGATGCTCAACGGCTTCATGACCTATGTCTTCCACGAGAGCTTCGTGATCGGCCGCAAACCGAAAATCATGGCCGGGCTCATGGCCGGGGCCGCCGCCCTCAACCTGATATTGAACCTGGCCCTGATCCCGTTTTTCGGCCTGGTCGGCGCGGCGCTGGCGACGGTTTTCGCATACGCCATTGCCCTGGTGGCCTGCATCGTCATGGGACGCGCGATCTTTCCGCTGTCCCTGCCTATCGACGACTGGATCAAGGCCGGCGGTGCCAGCGTTGTCATGGCAGCGGGCCTGATGGCCCTGCCCGCACCGGACGCAGCCTTTATTCACCTCGCAATCCACATCCCGGCCGGTATTGCCTTGTATGGCGCTGCCGCCCTTGTCCTGGACATTGCCGGCTGCCGCAGCGTGTTCGTCCTACCCGCCATTCGCCGGCTGCAATGGAGGAGCGCATGAGCGTGCCCTTCCTCTCTGTCCTGATCCCCTATTACGGCGATGATCCCTCCACCCTGCTGGAAACCCTGCTGGGTCAGGCCGGGACGGACACCGAGATCATCCTGTTCGATGACGGCTCCCCGGACCGGCAAGTCTTCGAGCGCCTGAGCGCGCACCCTTCATCAGGGGGAGGCACAGTTACGGTCCTGCGCTCTGAAACCAATCTGCAGCGCTCCGCCGCGCGCAACACCCTGGCGGAGGCTGCATCGGGTGAGTGGCTGCTGTTTCTTGATGCCGACATGGAAGTACCCGGCGGCTTTCTCGCGCGCTGGCATGCCCTGCTTCAGCGCGCCGATTTCGACGCGGCCTATGGCGGCTATGTCGTTCCCGAAGCCAAGGCTGGCCATTTTGCTGTTCATGCAGCCCTCGCCCGCGCAGGCGATGTCAGCAATGCCGCCGCCAGAGCGGCGCGCGGCGCATCAGCCTTTGCGGGATCGAACCTGGCGGCACGCGCCTCACTGATGGCACGCATCCGGTTTGACGAAGCCTATCGTGGCTGGGGTTGGGAAGATGTCGACTGGGCCGTGCGAGCCGCAAAGGCCGGGCGTCTTGCCCACGTGGACAATCCCGCAGGTCATGGCGGCCTGCAAAGCGTAGACCGGCTGCTCACCAAGTTCACCGAAGGCGGGCTGAACTATGCCCGCTTCCTGGCCCGTCACCCGGATCAGGCGAGCCTCCCCGGCGCGCGTCTTGCACGGCTGCTTGCCCAGTTGCAGTTATCCGCTGCCGTACAAGTGCTGGCACCGGCCCTTACGCGGACACGGGCCCTGCCTGTAAGGGCGCGGGTTCTGGCGCTCAAGGCCTACAAGGCGGCATGCGCAGCCGCGGCATTAAAGGAGGTAACGCCATGAGCGAGACCTACCAACCCGCAGGCGGACTGTTTGGCAAGCTACGCCGCCTCGCCGCGCGCGCCGGAGTGCGCCGGCCGATCGATATCCCGCTCACCGAGCCGATTGTCTCCTTCACTTTCGACGACTTTCCACGCTCGGCCGCTCTCGTCGCCGCACCCATGCTGGAGCGGCGCGGCTGGCGCGGCACCTACTATACCGCGATGGGTTTTCTAGGGACGACCACACATCTCGGCGACATGATGCACCGGGCCGACATTGAGGCGCTGCACGCACGCGGCCACGAGATCGCCTGCCACACTTTTGCACATCTCGACGCCAGCCATAGCGAGCCGGAGGTGTTTGCCGATGATTGCGAACGCAACTGCGCCGAGCTGATGGATCTGGGGATATTGCGTCCCCGCAGCAGCTTCGCATTTCCCTATGGAGAGGCCACGCCGGCCATCAAGCGCGAATTGCAAGCACGCTACGGCGCGCTGCGCGGTGTACGCCATGGTATCAACCGCAGGGGCGATGACCTCAACCTTCTCAAGGCGGTGGCACTTGACGGCGGCAAGGCTGGTCTGGAGAAGGCCTTGCGGGCCATTCACGAGGTAAAGCGCGAACCGGGCTGGCTGATTTTCTATGGCCATGACGTGCGCGAAAACCCGTCCGAATGGGGTTGCACCCCGGAATTCCTCGCCGCCATCTGTGCCGAAGTGGACGGGCAGGACCTGCCGGTTCTGACGGTCGGAGAAACGCTGGCCATGTTCAGCACGCTTCCCGGCAGGATGTACGCATGAGCGCCGACGCATCGGTCACCGTGCTGATACCCACCTTCCGCCGCCCGATGGGTCTGGCGCGCGCCGTGGCCAGTGTCCTGGTCCAGACCCGCCCGCCCGATGAAATCCTCATTGTCGACAATGACGCGTTGGCCAGCGCCCGTGAGCTGGCGGCCGAGCTGGCCGAAGGCGCCGCTGTCCCCATCCGTTACATCCATGAAGGGAGGGCGGGTGTCGCGCATGCGCGCAATGCCGGTTTCGCGGCCGCGAGCGGGCGGTTCATCGCACAGCTGGATGATGACGAGGCGGCCCGTCCCGGCTGGCTGCAGGCGCTGCTGACCACGCGTACTGCCATGGACTGTCCGGTGGTGTTCGGCCCGGTGACACCGCTGGCCACCGGTGCGGCGCCGACTGCCCGAGCCTTTCTGGAGAGGCTCTATGCACGCAGAGGTCCAGCCAGCGATGCCCTTCGCACCCGGGATTGGGGCTGCGGAAACTCACTGATTGACCGGCGGGACGTGCCGCTTCCGGAACCGCCATTTGACTTGCGCACCAATGAGGTGGGCGGTGAAGACGACCTGCTGTTCGTCGGGCTGCAGAATGCCGGTGTACGCTTTGCATGGTCGGCTGACGCCGAAGTGATCGAATATGTCGAGGGTCAGCGCGCGCGGTGGCCTCACATGCTGGCGCGCAGCTTTGCCTACGGTCAGGGCGCCAGCCAGAACTGCATCCATGGCTCGAAAATCGATTATCCCGGCCTGCTGGGCTGGATGGCCGTCGGCCTGGCTCAGGCGGTGGTATTTGGCCTGGCGGCTCTGCCTGCAAGAATTGCCGCTGGTCCCCGCAAGGGCGCAGCCTGCCTCGACAAGGCTGTGCAGGGCTTTGGCAAACTGTTCTGGATGGAGCGTCTGGCGCCGCGTTTTTACGGGGCGGCCTCGCGTGCCTGAGCGAGCTTGGCTGCCGTCGCCGTGAACATCACCCACATCAGCGAATTCTGTTCGGCCAGATTGCTCTCCGAAAAGCTGATCAGCCCCCACATGACGAGGAACGGCAGCGCCCAGTAGGTCTCATTGCCCCGAAACAGGCGTGAGACGGCGCTGGCAAGCGCGCCCGCATAGGCGATCACCGCCACACCGACACCAATGAGCCCGGTCGCCAGTGCCGTTTCTATCCAGCCATTATGGGCTGTGGGCACGGGCCAGCTCGTCTCCAGCCGTACCCAATGGGCCGGGCCCAGTTCCACCTGCCAGAAAACGCCATAACCAAAGCCCAGCAGCGGTCGCTGCGCGATCTGGCGGAACAGCGCCTCCCAGATATCGGTCCGTCCGGTGAAGGTGGCGTCACGCCCCAGCGCCTCGAGCAGTACGTCGGGGCCGATGACCAGCACCAGAATACCGAGAGATACCCCTACAACGCCAGCCGTCACGGCGATGGCCGAGGAGGCCGCATCGCGGCGTGCCAGAGCGATCATGCACGGGCCTGCAATGGCAATGAAACTCGCCAGCAGGGCCGTCCTCGAGGTGGAAAGCAGGACGAGCCCCAAAGCCGGCACGACCAGCGCCAGCCAGAGCATGCGCCTCGGGGGATCAAAGGCAGCGGCCCCGACAAAGGCAAGGATTGCCCATCCCATCATCGCGCCAAGCGTGTTCTTTTCCCACCACAGGCCACGCCACGCGCCGGGGTGGATTTCCTGCATCACGCCAAAGCCGGGGACCAGGGCGCCCGCTACCGCACTTCCGGCCATCAGGATGGCAAAACTCACCGCGATGATGGTCAGCAATGACCGCCAGTCGAACCGGGACGCCAGCCACAGCCCGAACAGCGTCGTCATGGCCAGCGCCAGCGCGCGCCTTGAGGTGATGTCCGGATCTATTGACCAGAAGGTGGACAGCGCGGCCAACAGCGCCAGTAGCACGAGCGGCCAGCCCCGCATTGCCGTTTCGAGCAGCGCCAGGGGCCGCATGGCCACGAGTAGAAGTGTCACACCGTATACGGGCAACCAGACCAGACGGAGTGCCTCGGCCGCATCGGGTTTGAGCGGATCTACCAGTAACGGGCCGAGCAGGGCCTGCGAAAACAGCAGTATGGCGATAACGGCCAAAGCCGCTTCGAGCAGCGGGAGGAATGTCAGACGGGGAAAGGCCGAGCGCCAGACATCCGCCCGGTCGAGCGCGTTCATTGCGCGGTTCCCCTCGCCTCACCCTGCCAGTCATGCGCGCGGTTCACCACGACGCCCAGCACCTTGGCGCCCAGCTTCTCGATGTGGGCGGCAAGACGCTCCGCATCGGCGCGTTTGTCCCTCCGGGCATTCGCAACCAGTATGACTCCGTCGAGATCGGGGGCGACCGCCGCTATAGCTGGCGAACCGTGCGGCACATCGACCACACTGAGCGGCGCCATTGCGCGCAATTGCTGCCAGTAGGCAGGCGCCCGCTTGTAGACAAGGCGTTCCATCTCGCCGGGCTTGTGCTGGAAGCGCGTGACCAACACGTAGGCGGCCTCAAGCTTGCGCAGCACCAGACGCCCGGTTCCCGGTGGTTCCGCAGTCCAGAAGGGCTCGGCGCCGATTTCGGTCGAGTAAGCCGAGCCATTCAGCCGCGCCCGGCTGGCTTGGGGGTTGTTGGCAAAATCCAGGTCCACCAGCCAGACCGGACCGCCGGTTTCCGCGGCCGCCGCGCGTGCCAGCCCTGCAGCTACGCTGGACGTGCCAGCCTTGGCCGTAATGCCCAGCATCATCACCACCTTGCCCGGCGCACCGGGAGGAGCAAGACGCCGTGCCAGACCGGCCAGTTCTGCAGCAAAGGCGTTCACGCCGTCGGTCTCCGCGCCCGGGGAGCGTTCATGCGGGTACGCGGTCATGCCTGACCGGTCCCGTGAAGCGGGCTGGGACCAAAATCCCGCACGCGCGCCAGCACTGCAAGGGGCCTTGCAGAAGAACGCGCAGGCGGCGGTGTTGTGCGGGCCGCCTGCCGGTACGGCGCGGGAACGGGCACTACCTCGTCATCAAAGTCGTCGCCCCGGGAGACAGGCAGCGGACGGCGGCGCATCTGCGGATCGCGGGTAGCGTCAAAATACCCTTTCAGAAGCCCGAGCAGCACGGCCGCACCCAGTGCCAGAATGCCCGCCGCCGCAATGCCGGCATTGCGCAAGGACTTGGGCTGAGCCGGCGGCGTCGCCCGCTCCACGATGCGCACAGAATCTGCGATACCGGAGGAGCCGCCGCGGCGCGAGGCGGCAGCTGCCGATTGCTGGGCTAGCCGGCCCGCAGCCTCGCCACGCGAAAGCGCCTCACGGCTAAGCCGGTCATACTGGCTGGCGAGTCCGGCCATCCGGTCAGCCTGGGCACGCGCGCTGTCCAGCTGGGCACGCAACGCAGCGGCCAGACGTGACTGCGCCTCAGCTTCGGATTCCCGCTGCAGCCGGGCGGTATCAAGTTCCTGGTAAACAGGATTGGCACCCGTCCTGCGCTGGCCCGCGCCATCGGCGCCGCCCGACTGCACCAGCTCACGCAGGGCCGTGATCTCCCGGTCGATGGCCTGCACCGGCGGCGCGTCATCCTGATAGCGCGATGTCAGCTCGCGGCGGCGGACCTCCAACGCAAGCAACTGCCCCGTCACATCGTTTTCGACATAAAGTTCTATCGATTGCGGCATATCGCGCAGACGCTGTGACAACGCCCCGGCTCCGCCGCGCGCGGACTGGGCCGCCGCCTCGGCTGCGAGCAGGGCGTTCTCCAGCTCGGTCATACGCGTCACCAGCGCGGCACGCTCGGCCTGGAAGTCAACAATGCCGTTGCTGCTGAGGAATGCGCGCAAATTGGTCTCGGCCACAGCGGCTGCAACCTCGGCGGCGGCGAGCCGCTGGGCGAGTGCGTCCGCACCATCTTCCACCAGCACTTCGCGCCGGTAGGCCAGATAGGCGTCGACGATGGCATTGAGCACGTTGGCAGCGGAATCGGGCGTTTCACCGGCATAACTTGCCTGGAGCACGCTGGCATGGGGTGCACGCTCGACCCGGAAGCCGTCACGCAAGGCCTTCAACGTACTCGCAGTCGGTGCACCGCCCTGCCGCTCGATGGCCAGACGGCGCACCGTTTCGGAATTGAGGATTTCTGCTTCGGACTGCAGCACCTGATCCAGCGTGAACGCACCACCCGAACCCGCTGCGCCGGGCGCCTGGTCTTCAGGGTCGAGCAGCACCAGCAGGCGTGATTGCGCGACGTATTCAGGCTTCAGCAGAAAGAAGGCGGCACCCGCCATGGGCACGAAAAGAAGCAGAAAAACCAGGATGATGAAGGTGAGCTGCGACCAGGCGAGCGCGATAAGGTCAAAAAGGTCCAGTTCCCGGCGGCCTGAGCCCGCCGGATCGGAATTTCCTGTTCCCGGTCCGCGTGTTGATTCCATGCGCACCATCTGGCGCGGGTGCGCTTAATTTTTTCTTAGCCCGGCTTCGTGAAGGCTACACTTCATCAAACATCTCAGCGACTCGAGGGTGGCGATACATGGCCGAATTTGACTGGACCCGGCGTGCGGCACTTGGCGCGCTTCTGGGCGGCGGCGCCCTGCTAGGCCTGTCGGCGTGTGGCGGAAGCCCGCGCCAGCGTTCAGCCCTTTTCGAGCCGGCCCGCTTTCAGACATGGACCGGCGGCGATCCGGTCTACCGGCTCTATCCCGGTGATGCCATCGAGGTGACCGTCCATACGGCGCCCGAATTGTCGCGCGAGATCGAGATCGGTCCTGACGGCCGCGCCAATCTTCCCCTGGTGGGCGGCGTGATGGTGTCGCAGAAGACAGCCCCCGAGGCCGCCCGGACCATTGCAGACAGCTATGCCAGGGTCTTGCGTGATCCCATCGTCGAGGTGCGCCCGCTGAGCTTCGGCTCGCAGCGCATCCTGGTCGGCGGCGAAGTGAACGCACCCGGCCCGTACCCGCTTGCAGACGGGCGGACAGGTGTGCTGGAGGCGGTCATGCTCGCAGGCGGGTTCCAGACCACCGCGCGCCGCAGCGCGGTCGTTGTCCTCAGGCGCGCGCCCGATGGCGGCGCCATGATGCGTACCGTTGATGTCCGCGCGGCCCTGCGCGGACGCCCCGCCGACATGATCCCTCTGGCACGCCACGATGTCGTGTTCGTGCCCCGCTCGGGAATTGCCGAGGTGAATGTCTTCGTCGACCAGTATATCCGCGGCATCCTGCCACTGGATTCCGGCTTCAATTACCTGCTGTTCGAGGCAACCCGGAACTGATCTGGCCCGACAGCCTAGTGACGGGTGGAGAGCCACTCGCGGGCCGCACGCTGTGCGGCAGCGATGTCTTCCGAGCCCATCTCGCTCGACACTTCCTTACGGTAGTGCTTGGCAGGCTCGGAGCCCATCAGAGCGGCCAGATTGAACCATTTGTGTGCCTCGACATAATCGATGACACCACCCTGGCCTGTCGAGTACAGCAGGCCGAGCTTGCAAAGGTCCTCGCCGGTCGGATCGGTATTGATCGCGTCGTGAACCTGACGGGTTTCCACATCCGTGAAAGCCATTGGTCTTCCCCATTCCTTTTTCGGTTCTGCGGGGCTTTGCCCTCGTCTCGAACCAGTGATTGACACCCCACCACCCACGCAAGGTTTTGCGTTTGTGTGAGGTGATAATCGCGGGGAAATGTATCCACAGGGTTAAGGCGAACTAAGAATAATGCATTTTAAGCATTTATTTTCGTTAGGTTTTCCTACCAAGAAGTAACTCGCGCATTCTGATATCGATCCGCTGGCCGAGCCCTGCGCGCCCGGTCAGCGCTACGCTCAGGGCAGAACCGAGCGCCGCCAGGACCATACCGATCGCGAGCAAGAGGAGCACGCCTGCCAGGATAAAGCGGTCGCGCGCGGCCGGCGTCATTGCGCCGCTGCTCTCGCCCCGGTCCAGCGTCAGGGCCTCGCGCCCACGCAAGTGTGCCAGCGCCAGCGTGCGCGGCCCGGCTTGGGCAGACAGGCGGCGCAAGCGGACCGCGTCCTGCGGCGTTTCAGCCAGCGCTGCCAGACGGATCGCGGCCGTATGGGACGTTTGGCGTGCAACCGCCCCCATCTCAGCAGCAACGCTGCGCACGACATCTCGATCTGCCGACTCCAGGGCTGTCCGCAGGCCGTCACCGGCATGGCCGGTAAGCAGCGCTGCGCGCAGCACGCGCGCGCCAGGTCCTGCTTCAAGATCCGACCCGATCCGGGCCAGCGCGCACTCCAGCCCGGTCATCGAAGCGCCGCAGTAAAGGTCTGCGGCGGTCTGATCGTCGGGAAGCCAGATTTCTCCTCGTCCCTCCACATCCAGACCGGGCAGCAATGCCAGATTCAGCGCCCCCTCCTCGTGACCGGCAAAAAATCCGGACTGGGCGAGCTCCGATGCGCCATACAGCCGGTTGGCACGCTCCAGACGCGCGCGTGCCGCCGGCGGCATGAGGGACGCAACGCCCGGCGAGTGGATGCCCTGCGATGGATGCCCCAGCCGCCGCGACCAGGCGGCATCCAGCTCCCGATACCTCACCCATACCGGCAAGGCCCGAAGGACAGACTCGGCATCGGCGGGCGTGAGGGAATGGGCGTCAGCCCATACCAGGCTCGCATAGCGTTCCCTGCCGGCAATGTCCTCAAACGCTGCCAGCAGGCTCATCGCGAGGACGCTGTCGGGCGCCGTCCCGACGCGCGGACGCATCGCCGCATCGAGCTCGCTGCTCCACAGGCCGGTTGCCGACGCTGCATCAGGGGCAAGGCTGGCGAGGGCGCGGCTGACGGGATCGGCGGACTGACCGGGCGTGCCTGGCTCCAGATGCCGCAGGCCGTCGAAAACAAGAAAGCCGGCCGTCCCGGCCAGCAGCGCGAACAGTGCCGGGCGGGCCAGCGACGCCAGGGCGTGCCAAAATACCCAGGCGATACGGCGCGGCCAGCCCGCCTCACGCGGAGCCCGCACACGGCGGCGGCGCGCCTCTATCCTCGGCAGGCTGTATGTCGATCCCCGTGCCACGCTTCCCCCTTGCGAGTATCCTATCCAAGCATGGGCGGCCGGAGGGGGGAAGGCCAGATCACCCTCGTTCTTCTAGACGTCACGAGGGGAAAAGAAGATTACAGCGCTTTCTGGCCAAAAAGGATGGCGCGGGCTTTCTTAGCTTCTTCGGAATCCTCGGCGAGGTTGGAGCGCAGCTCCTTGCCGGCATCGCGGCCCCGGCGCAGAGCCGGGCGCTCTTTCAACCGCTCCACCCAGGCTTTCAGGTTGGGGAAGTCATCGAGGTTCTGGCCCTGACCTTCGGGCAGTATCCACGGCCAGGCAGCCATGTCCGCAATCGAATATGGCCCGGCGAGGTATTCCCGGTCGGCCAGACGCCGGTCCATCACGCCGTAAAGCCGGTTCACTTCGTTGGTGTAGCGGTTCGCGCCGTATTCGAGCTTCGTCTCATCAGGCTCGATCTTTTTCGCGTACGACCGGAAGTGATGAGCCTGACCTGCCATCGGTCCCAGCCCGCCCATCTGCCAGAACAGCCACTGCTCCACCTCGGCCTGCTCGCGCGCGTTCGCGCCGTAGAACTTTCCGGTCTTGCGGGCGAGATATTGCAGGATCGCCCCGCTCTCGAAGACCGAGATCGGCTGGCCGTCCGGGCCTTGCGGGTCCGTGATCGCCGGCATGCGGTTATTCGGGCTGATTGCGAGGAATTCGGGTTTGAACTGTTCACCCGTGCCGATATTCACCGGCCGGATCACATAGGGCAGCCCCATCTCCTCCAGCGCGATCGTAACCTTCCAGCCATTGGGCGTTGGCCAGTAGAACACATCGATGGGTTGGCTCATGGTGAACTCTCCTGCTGGCGGCGCGCGACATTGGGCCGCGTGATTATGACTGGCAAGTCGTCTGCCATCGCTGCATCGTCAAGGGTAAGCGCCCTTCATCTCTGCGGTGAGACGCGCTAAATGCCCTGCCCCGCCCTCTCCAGCTGGTAGACCGACATGACCGCCATCCTGCAAGACCTGATCAAGCCTGTTTCGTTTGCGCAGGCCGCGCACGATCCGCAGGGCTTTGCCGACGCCCTGTGTGGTTCATTCCGTGAATATGGCTTCGCGGTCGTGAGCGACCACATCATCGATCAGGCGGTGATCGACGCTGCGATCACCGACACCAAGGCCTTCTTTGCGTTGCCCGATGAGACCAAGCGCCGGTATCACCAGCCCGGCGGCGGCGGCCAGCGCGGCTACACCCCGTTCGGCGTGGAAGCGGCCAAGGGCGCAGCCGCCGTGGATCTGAAGGAATTCTGGCACCGGGGCCGCGACCTGCCTGAAGGTCATCGCTTCAGCGAAATGATGCCCGCCAACGTCTGCGTAGATGCGGTCCCCGGCTTTGATGAAGCCACGCGTGACCTCTTTGATGCGCTCGACGCGATGGGCCGGGTGCTCCTCAAGGCCATTGCGCGCCATCTGGAGCTGCCGGAAAACTGGTTCGAGTCCCGCGTTGCCGAAGGCAATTCCATCCTGCGCCTCCTCCATTACCCTCCGATCGAGGGGGAACCACACGGGGTGCGCGCCGGCGCACACGAAGACATCAATGTCATTACCCTGCTGCTGGGCGCCGAGGAGGCTGGCCTGCAGGTGAAAACCCGCTCCGGCGAATGGCTCGCCATCAACCCGCCGCCGGGCGCTCTGGTGGTCAATGTCGGCGACATGCTGCAGCGCCTGACCAACCATGTCCTGCCCTCCACCACGCACCGGGTGGTGAACCCCAGTGCCGAACGCATGGGCTTTGCGCGCTATTCCACGCCTTTCTTCCTCCACTTCGCACCGGACGTGGAGATAAAGACCCTGCCGCAATGCGTCAGCGCGGATAATCCGGACCGCTATTTGCAGCCCATAACCGCCCATGAGTATCTTATGGAGCGGCTGCGCGAGATTCGCCTCGCCTGACCTTTCGCGCTTCTGCCGCCGAAGGGGGAGAGCATGGCGGGAGAACGAAGCCCGGAAGACAGCATCCAGATCATACGGCTGATGACGCGCCTGAACGCAATTGCGATCATCGCCTGGCAGGGCGGCGAAGCTCTCACCCTGATTGGCGGCGCAGGGCTGGGCGTGGGCTATCTCGCCTCGGGCATTGGTTTCGGAGTCTGGCTGGTCAGCGCCATTTTGCTGGTGTGGATCATCATTTTCGCAGGGCAGCGCTGGAAGCTCGACGTGCTCGGCGACGCAACCGCCCGCCAGGTATTCGTCCGGGCGGGACGCACAACCCTGCCCGTACTGGTTGTCTGCCTGGTCGTTGGCGGCGCGATGACGATGTTTTCCGCTCTGTCATGGGCGATTACCCTGCACATATCCATCGCCGCGGTGGCAGGTACAGCGCTGCTGTCGGCAGCGGGGGCGGATGCCGCCTTGCGGCGAGCGCGATAGATATCACCAATAACGGCAAGCGAGACAATTCATTATCACTATCACCGGCCGCCGTCTAATGTGATTCCAAGGATGAAAGTCCTTGCTGACCAACCTTGTGACTCCATGCGCTCCTGCTCCCCCGGCAGGAGCGCTTTTTCATAACCGATGACGCATCCAATACCGTCCATGCGCGTTTTGCCTGCGCGCTGACGTTGAACCGGAGCGCCTAAGCGCTTACCTTGATGATCACGCACATATCCCTGTTCACAAGCAGCCTTGCGCGACCGCGCGCGGGGCCCGGAGGATTCATGACCCCATCAAAACGTCCGTTTCGTCACCAGCGCGAACCACGCATAGACATCGCCCGTATCGGCCAGGCCGGGACCATTCTGGCCATCGCCGCGCCCGGCTTTTCGGTCCCGGATCTAAATGCCGCTGCCAGCGCCGCCGAGCGCGCCGGCTACAAGCTGAAGGTCGCCTCGGCGGCCCGCGCTCTGGTTTCGGGCCGCACGGAGACCGGCGAGGAAATGAATTTCGTCGTCGATTCCGGGCTGGACGAGGTGAAGGCTGACGACGGGGCGGGCCTGGTATTGCCCGGCGGACGGCGCGCAGTGGACGCCCTGAACGATTCCAACGCGGCCCTGCGCCTGGTGCAGGACATGTTCGCCAGCGGCCGGCCGATCTTCGCCTCCGGCGAGTCGCTCTCCATGCTGGCTGAAGTGTCCGGAAAGGATATCGGCACCGCTGACGCGGCCCTGGCGCTCAATGGCGAAGTGTTCGCCGCCAGCGGTGAAACCGCTCGCGATGATGTCGCCAAGGTGTTTGCCGATTCCCTGCAGACGACGGGCTCCGAAGCCGCCTGACCCCCAGCGCCTGTTCTGAATGCAGAAGCCCCGGATGCTGCGAGCATCCGGGGCTTTTCATTGCACGGTGCGGGTGAGTCCCGCCCTATCCTTCCCAGTTTCTCGGCAGCCAGCGCGCAGCGAGGAACATGAAGCCTGCTGCCACCAGATAGAGGCACGAGCCGATCAGGATGGAATAGCGCAGCGATTCATCGCCAAAGGTCGGCGCCAGGAGGGTGGAGAGCTCGCCCAGCACATAGATCCCGACCCCGATGCCCAGAAGATTGTTGATCAGTAGGAAGATCGAGGACGCCACCGTGCGCATGGAGGCCGGCACAAGGTTCTGGAAGGCCGACAGGACCGGCCCCAGCCAGGCCAGTGCCAGTGCGTTCGGGATGATGAAGACGAAGAAGGCGATGGTGGCGTTCGGGGCCAGCACACCCACCGCGTAGAACGGCATGGTGAAGAGGAATGCAATCCCCGGCACCAGCGCGTACCAGGCCTTGGACTTCTTGCCGACCCAGTCGGAGATGAAGCCGCCAAGCACGATACCGGCGCTGCCGCCAATGATCAGGAGGCCGCCGAACATCCAGCCCGTCGTGACAAGATCAAGGCCGTACGAACGCGCGAGGAAGCTTGGCACCCAGAAGAACACGCCATAGCCCATCATCGACGAGCAGGCCGCGCCGAAGGTGAGGAACCAGAAGGCGGGCTTTTTCAGAAGAACACGGATGACTTCAAAGAAGCTCGGTTTGGCCGCCTTGGTGTCCATCTTCACCGTGTCGAGCTGCCCGCGCGCCGGTTCGCGCACCGTCAGGCGGAAAATCGGCGCGAGCAGAACACCGGCCACCCCGACAATGATGAACGCCCAGCGCCAGTCCAGCCCCTCGCCGATATTGCCACTGGCGATCTGTGCGCCGGCAATCACGCCAAAAGCGCTGCCCAGCGGAATGCCGAGCGAATAGAAGGCAAGCGCGCGTGCGCGTGCCTGCGGGGGGAAATAGTCCGCGATGAGTGAGTAGGAGGGCGCGACACCGCCCGCCTCCCCGACGCCAACACCGACGCGGGCGCCGAAAAGCTGCCAGAAATTCTGCGCCATGCCGCACAGCGCGGTGAATCCGCTCCAGACGCCCAGCGAGATGGTGATGATCCATACCCGGTTGGTACGGTCGGCAAGCCAGGCGATGGGCACACCCAGCACCGAATAAAGCAACGCAAAGGCGATACCGCCCAGCAGGCCGAGCTGGCGGTCATCAAGGCCCAGCTCCTCGCGAATCGGGATGGCGAGGATGGAAATGATCTGCCGGTCGAGGAAGTTGAATGCATACACGAGGAACAGCATCACCATCACATACCCGCGATACAGGTTTGATGGCGGTTTCGGCATGGTGGTAGCGGCGGCCACACCCGGCGCGCCCGGCAGCGGTTCACTCATGGATTATCCCCCTAGGCATGAAGCGTGAGGTGACTGGAAGGACTGCACGCCCGCGACAGTTTTGACGGGCTTGGCGGACGAGGCAAAACAAAAACGCCGCCGGAGCTGCAGAGCATCCGGCGGCGTCCTTTCAGCCGTCCCCCGGCCTAGTAGCGCAGGGTGATCGTCGCGGTATAGGTCCGCGGCGGCCCGTAGAAGGCGATGACGGAATTGTCGAACAGCGCCCCCGGGAAGTTGTAGCCACCGATGCGATAGGTCTCATCGGTGAGGTTACGTCCGGCCAGTGCCAGCGACCAGTTGCCATTCGGCGAATTCCAGATCGCCGTCAGGTCCACGAGCGTGTAGCCGTCCTCGTCCAGCAACGCGTTCGGGAACTCGAACTGGTTGTAGCTGGCGCGGTAGGAGACGGCCGGTGTGATCGCCAGCTCGCCGCCGAAGACCGGATTGGTCCAGGTGGCACCGAGATAGCCAGACCAGCGCGGCGCATTCTGGAACACGACCTGGTCGGAAATGTTCTCGAACTGGCCAGTGCCGATATTAAACCGGATGAACTCGTCGAATGAGGCCTCCAGGTAACCGAGCGAGACGAACGCCGTCAGGTTGTCGGCCAGGAATACGGTCGCCTCGAACTCGGCGCCGTAGATGGTCGAGGAACCGACATTGTCCACGAAGCTGGCGACGTTCGCGCCGGCCGGAACCTGCGTGGTAACCTGCTGATCGGTGTACTCCGAGTAGAAGATTGCCGAGCTGAAGTTCATCAGGCCGCCGAACGCAGAACCTTTCAGGCCAATCTCATAGCTGTCCACGGTCTCGGGATCATAGCCGTTGACGGTGTCCGGGGTCAGGCTCGCATCGCCACGCATGTCAAAACCGCCAGACTTGAAGCCCTGGCTGAACGAAGCGTAGGCGGTCAGGTCCTGGTTGATGTCGTAGGAAAGCGAGATGCGCGGCGTGAACTGATTGAACGTGCGCGTGTTGGTGTAGAGCGTGTTCTGCACCAGCGGCACCGCAGCGGGGCCACCGGTGAGCGGCGTACGCCCCGCACCCAGATAGGTTGCGCGGTTCACGAAGCCCGTCTTCTCATCTTCGGTGTAACGCGCACCGACCGACAGACGCAGATTGTCGGTGATGTTGAAGTTGAGGTCAGCAAACACCGCATAGCTGGTGGTTTCCACGAACCCGCCCGTCCCGATCGTGATGCCGGCTGCACCCAGAACGGTGTCGAACGCACCTTCCGCCGTGCCGTCAAGATAGTAGACGCCGGCCACACCCTGTACGCGGTCGGTTTCGAACAGGAGCTGGAACTCTTGGGTGAACTGCTCGTCGGCGTAATAGGCAGGAATGTCGAGGGTTGGCCCGGGCGTGCCGTCGAAGTCGATGACGGTATCGGTATTGCCCTCACGGCGCGCCGTGATCGAGCGAAGGGTGATCACGTCGTTCACCCGCCAGTCGGCGGTAAATGACAAGCCCTCGGACTCAACCGAGTTGCTGTCGCCGAGGCCAGCGCGCGTGTCATAAATCCCCGGCAGGACGCCCGAACCGGGTGTCACGCCGGCGACCAGGCGGCGGCCATGGCGGGCATTGGAATTGTCTTCGACGCGGTCATAGGCAATGCGGAAGAACAGGGCGTCGGTCGGCGTCAATTCTGCGCTGAGGCGGAAAGCCGTGACGTCCTTGTCATAATGCTCTGCGCCGGTGGTCAGGTTGGAGCCGAAACCGTCGCGGGTGTAGCGGGCAAGAGAGCCGCCGATCGCGAACTGGTCGGAAACCGGGATCGCAACGGTGCCGATCGCGTCCAGCTGGTTGAACGAGCCAACCGACAGCCGGGCTTCGGCGCGCGGCTCGGTGCCCAGGCGGCGGGTCACATACTTCACCGCACCGCCAATGGTGTTACGGCCATACAGCGTGCCTTGCGGGCCACGCAGGACCTCGATGCGCTCGACATCGAAAATGTCAAGAACGGCACCTTGCGGGCGGGCGATATATACATCGTCCACATACAGGCCGACGCCGGGCTCGAAGCCCCAGAGCGGGTCTTGCTGGCCAACGCCGCGGATAAAGCTGATCAGCGTGGAGTTGGAACCACGCGCCACCTGAACGGTGGCGTTCGGGGTCTGGGCCTGAAGGGCCGTGATGTCCACCGCACCGGTCTGCTCCAGACGGGCAGAGCTGAGGGCGGAAACCGCAACCGGAACTTCACGGAGCGATTCTTCACGACGGCGGGCCGTCACGGTAATGACATCGGTGCCCTGACCGGCGGATGCGCCGGATTCCTGAGCCATGGCAGCAGGCGTCATGAATGCCAGCGGCGATACGCTGGCGAGCACGGCGGCCGCACCGAGAGTGCGCAGATTCTTTTTCATGGTGATCCTCCCAATAGAATCGTCGGGCGCCTGGTGCCTGCCAGACGTCTCGCGTCGAATTACTTTCAACGTTGAATGAATTGTCAATCGGTATCACACTGATTGTCATCAAACGGATCGGGAGTGAGGCTATGCCGCAACAGATTGCCGTCGACGCCGGACGCAAACCGGCTAAGAGTGAGGCCATGAGCACTCAGTCCAGACCCCGCGGCCGCCCGCAGAATCGCCGCGGAGAAAAGACCCGGCAAAGCCTCCTCGACGCCGCCGAAGCCCTGTTCGCCGAAACAGGCTTCTACGCCGTCACCGTTCGTCAGATTGCACAGAAGGCGGGCGCCGACCCGGCACTGGTGACCTATTACTTCGGTGGCAAGCGCGAGCTTTTCGATGAGGTTCTGCTGCGCCGCGCGACGGAGCTGAACGCCATCCGCCTGAAGGAGCTCGAACAGCTCGAGGCCAATGCCGGTCCCGGCGGCCCGACCGTGGAAGAGATCATCAACGCATTCACCCATCCCCTGCTCGACCGCACAGCCAATGGCGGTCCGGGCTGGAAGAGCTATTTCGCCCTCATCGGCCAGATCACCAACACGCCCGAGTGGGGCGCGGCCGTAATGAACAAGTACTTTGACCCGATCGTGATGCGCTTCCTGGACGCGCTTCGTCCGAAAATTCCAGACTGTTCAGAAGAGGACCTGTTCTGGAGCTATCACTTCCTGTCGGGCGTGCTGGTGCTGACCTTCGCGCAGACGGGGCGGATCGACGTATTGTCCAAAGGCCTTTGCAGGTCGTCAGATATTGCGAGCGTGCACGAGCGCATGCCCGGCTTCATCGCCGCTGGCATCCTGTATCTGCAGGAACGCTCACGGGCGGAGAAGAAAGACGGAGCAGCCAAGCCATGAGCGGCTTTACTCAGCACTATTTCACCGCGCCGGACGGCATTCGCACAGCCTACCGGCTCTACCAGCCTGCGAGCAGCTCCGGCAAGCTGCCCGCGATCTGCCTGCACGGCCTGACACGCAACAGCCGCGACTTCCAAGATGTCGCACCGGGCATCGCTGCATCGGGCCGCCCCGTCATCGCAGTGGACGTGCGCGGGCGCGGTCTGTCGGACCGCGGCACCCCGCCCGAAAGCTATAACCCCGACGTATATGTTACCGACCTGCTTGGCCTTTTGGCTCAGGAAGACGTCCGGCGCGGCATTTTCATCGGCACCTCAATGGGCGGGATCATGACCATGATCACCGCTGCCAAGCGCCCCGAGCTGCTCGCCGGCGCCGTGCTCAACGATATCGGGCCGGAGCTGGACCCGGCAGGCCTTAACCGGATCGCCGGGTATGTCGGCCGCTCCACGGCACCGCTGGAAAACTGGCGGGAAGCCGCTGCGGCACTTCGCGCCGTCAATGGCGAGGCTTTTCCCGACGAGACGGGCGAAGCATTCTGGCTGGACTTCGCCCGGCGCACGTGCCGGGAGCTACCCGACGGGCGGATCGAGCTGGACTACGATCCGCAGATCGCTGCCCCGTTCCGGGCGCCCGGAGGGGCGGCACCGCCTGACATGTGGCCGCTGTTCGATGCACTATCCACGGTACCGGTTCTGGGCGTGCGAGGCGCGATAAGCGACCTGCTCTCCCCGCAGACATTCAGGCAGATGAGCGGGCGCCATCCGCGCTTCAGCGGTGTCGAGGTGCCGCGCGTCGGCCACGCGCCCCTGCTCACGGAGCCGGCTGCCCGCGTCGCAATTGATACATTCCTGAAGGATCTTGGCTGATGCGCAGCGCTCTCTTCACGTTCCTGGGTATCCTCATTCTGCTGGCCGTCGCCGCGGTTGCGCTTTTCGCCTGGCTGACCCGCACCCCGCCACCGGCAGCACCGCCCGCCCCGGCCTCGGGCGAACGCATGGTGGAGGCCGCCGGCATGAACTGGCGGGTGCGCGAGGAAGGCCCACGGAACGCACCGGCCATCGTCCTCATCCACGGCTTCTCACATTCACTGGAAAGCTTTGATGGCTGGGCAGATGCCCTTTCAGACGGCTACCGCGTTATCCGTTTCGACCTGCCGGGCCACGGCGTCACGGGGCCCCGCACGGACAATGCCTATTCCAACGAAGATACAGCCGCCCAGGTCGCAGACTTGATTGACACACTCGGGCTCGACCGGTTCGTCATCGGCGGCAACTCGCTCGGCGGACTTGTGGCCTGGCGCTATGCGGCAGCAAATCCGGACCGGGTCACCGCGCTCGTTCTGGTCAGCCCCGGTGGATATTCCATCAATAATGTCGGTGATGAACCGGTAGAGGTGCCGCTGCCGGTGCAGCTTTACCTGCGCCTTGCCCCCGAGGCGGGTGTGCGCATGGCCATGCAAAGCCTCTACGGCGATCCGTCACGCCTCACCGACGAGCGCGTTGCGCAGGTGGGCCAGATGATGCGTCAGCCCGGGGTCGGTGAAGCGTTGATCACCCGGCTGACCCAGTTCACCCTGCCCGATCCGGAACCGCTGCTGGCAGCTGTTTCGGCCCCGGCCCTGATCCTCTGGGGCGACAGCGACATCATCGTGCCGGCAAGCCACGGGCCACGCTTCGCCGCCGTGATACCGGACGCCCGCCTGATAACCTATCCCGGCGTGGGCCATGCTCTCGTGGAAGAGATCCCCGAAGAGAGCGCCCGGGATGTGCGGGTGTTCCTGGAAGGCCTGCGCGATAGGCCACTGCGCGGTGCACGCCTAATCCTCGAACACGATCTCGGGTGCAGGACGCTCTGCTGACCTTGCGGTCTCGAGCATCGCGCTGGCGGCGCTCGCGAAGGCTCTGGCCAGCGGACCGTCCTCCAGCGCGACAAGCCGTCCCTCGTCGCTGGCTTCCCGCAAGGAAGGGTGAAGCGGTATCTCGCCCAGGAACGGAACTCCCATCGTCTCCGCTTCGGCGCGCACACCGCCGCGCCCGAAAATCTCACTCCCCTCCCCGCAATGCGGGCACAGGAAGAAGCTCATATTCTCGATCATGCCGAGGACGGGTATCTCGGTGCGTTCGAACAGGGCCATAGCCTTGCGCGCATCGTCGAGCGCCACGGTCTGAGGCGTTGAGACCACCACTGCGCCGCTGATCGGCACGCCTTGCGCGATGGCAAGCTGGGCATCGCCGGTACCGGGCGGCATGTCGATAATGAGAACATCCAGCGGCCCGTCCCCGCCATCCCAGTCCACTTCGGTCAGGAACTGGCGAATCGCGCCCGTGACCATCGGGCCGCGCCAGACCACCGGCTCGCGCGCGCCGACCAGAAAACCGGTTGAGACCAGCTTCACGCCATGCGCCTGCAACGGCTCGATACCGCTCGATGTCTTGCGCAGGCCTGGCGCATCGGCAAGACCAAACAGGCGCGGCGCACTCGGTCCGAACACATCGGCATCCACCAGGCCGACGCGCAGGCCCTGCCGCACACAGGCGCCAGCGAGATTCGCCGCCACCGTAGACTTGCCGACGCCTCCCTTGCCCGAGCCCACCGCGATCACAAAACGGGCCGGCGGCATGGCCGGCCGGACGGGTGCCGGCGCCGGCTTCGGATGCGGCGCCCGCTCGCTTTCCACGATCACCCGGACCCGGCTGACCCCGGCAAGCGCGATCAGGCAGGCATCAATGCCGGCATGCAGGGCGCGTTCATCATCTGGCGACAGCCCTGCCGGAGACAATACCACCGTGGCCACGCCGGCCCGCACATCAAGACTTGTCAGCCGCGCGGCTACGGCCGGCAGGCGGCTTTCGAGCGCCTTGCGCGCTTCATGCAGTAGATCTTCGGACATGGAGCGGTTCATAAACCGGCGGATGCGTTCCCGCCAGTGATCGCGCTGCAGCCATCATGGTTAATTTTTTCGGATCGAATCTGCAGCACGGGCGTTTTCGCTTTCAGATCGCTGACCGCCCCGGTATGGTTAACCACCGATTAACCTGCTGGCCGATTGAGGGGACGCAACGGTCGCAGGCGGGAACGAGGGGAGTTTGAAACACCATGAACAGGGAGGGCGATTCGCGCTATTCGCGCCGGTATGACGACTCCGTCAGCCCGATCGTGGTCCTTGTCTCGGTCATCATTCTTCTCGTTATAATTGTGGTCGTCGGCTATGTGATGTGGCCATGCAGCGACCGGCCGGGAAGCTTCAAGCCCTGTCAGATAGACCGCTACATGCTGCGCACTGCCGTCGAGGATGCCTGCCGGCGCGAGGGCCAGTATTCCTATGTCGAGATGGAGCCGATCCGGGTTACCTCCCGCCATCGCGCACGCCGGCAGGGCTCGGCCTTCTTTTATGGTGACCCGGGTTTCCTCAGCCAGATGCCACCGCGCCAGACGGCCCTGACCGGGCGCATGATGCGCCAGCGCGAACCCGGCGTGATTGATTGCGCGGAAGTCGGCCGCAGCCTCGTGCCCCTGGAGGCCGAGCGTTTCAGTCTGCGGCGCAGCTCGCCCGGCTACGAGGTGGATCTGGTTCTGTACCGCCTGCTGGTCGTCGAACGCCGCCCGATCTCCTTGCGCGCCACCTATCCGTTCCTGTCCCAGATCGATGCCCAGCGGATCGAGCAGGTGCTGGCCTTCAATACCCGCGTCGCGTCCAGCCAGGGCGGCACCTACCCGCCGCGCCCCTGGTATGTGCGCTGGGACCTGTGCGGGTATGACGACGGCGACCCCCGTCGTCCACGCGCCGCGCTGTTCATCGACCCGGAGCGCGACGCGCATGAGTGCATGTCACGCGAGAATGCCTCGCGGCTTTATGCCGAAGGTGCCCGCTACTGGCTGCTGCTCGGCGATGCCGAGCTGGCCCGCAGCGATATCCAGTGCGTGTGGGACGAGGAATATGCCGGCTATTGTCCCGGCGGCTATCGTGACGGCTATGCCTTCCTGCGGACCGGACGCTTCGAGCCGGTGCCGACCGCCCTTGATCTGGCGATGCAGAACTGGCGCCGGGCATCGGACTGGGGCCGCGTCTTCGGCGCCCAGGCCTCCATCATGGCCCAGCGCCGCCTGCAGGCCCACACCGTGCAGTGCCAGAGCTCGCCGGACGGCTCCAGCCTGCGGCGCATTTCCCGCGTCGGCCCTGACGGCGTTGGCGAGGTGCTCCGCCTTGCCCTGCGCCAGCGCGCATTGACGGCACTGGGATACCATTCCGGACCGGTTGACGGCTATTACGGGCCGGAAACCCGCGAGGCTGTGCGCGGCTTCCAGCGCGAGCTCGGTTTTGACGAGACCGGCGCCCTAACCCCGCGCCAGACCACCCTGCTGATCTGCCATGCCGCCCAGACCGCGCGCGAGACCAGCGTGCAGAACACGCTCGGCATCATGTACGCCACCGGGCTGGGAGTGGAGCAGAACACGGACCTGGCTCTTGAATGGCTGGAAACGGCGGCCCGGCGCAATGACGAGGACGCCTATTTCAACCTCGCCATCATCTATGGCACCGGCGCCGTGCTGGGCAGCTACCGCCTGTGCGGACTGATCGAGAACTACGAGCGCGCCGAATCCTATCTCGCCGAAGCCGCACGCCTCGGCCATCCCGTTGCCCGCCGCTGGCGCTCCAGCCCGGAATACAACCGCCTGCCCTCACCGCGCGCGCGGTGGGAAACCATCGCCGACCGGATACGCGCGGCGGCGCTGGAAGGGGGCGGGTTCTTCTACCTGCAGTGGGAAGACCGCCATGTGCGCCTTCCCGATATCGAAACCCTGCCGCCCGGCTGCCTCGAGGCCGAGCGCTTCCAGGGGGGCTAGAGATGAGGCCTCTCCCTGCCCGTCGCCCCGCCCCCAGAGTGTCAGTTGAAGGATGGATGTCATGAGCCTGGCCCGAGTTTCCGCAACCCTTGCCAGCCTGGCGATACTGGCCAGCTGCGCGGCCCCCCAATCTGTCCCCGCGCGCGACGTCCATGCGCTGGAGACAGCCGAACGGCTGTGCAATATCGGCAGTCTGACACAGGAATATAACCGGATGCGCAACGAGGCGCGGTCCATCACCACGCCCTCGCACTGGACCTCCAACGTCTTCCTGGCCCCGTGGCGCGGCAACTATATCGACAGCCATGCCTCCACCAGTTCCTCGGTGACGCAGGACACCAGCACCCGCCCGCCCTTCGGCCCGTCCACGCCGACCATCGACCTGGTGCGCACCTTCGAGGTGGACCTGGATGCCTCCTACCGGGCCTCCACCGCATCCTGCCAGGCCTATGCGGCGTGCATGTACCAGAACCACTACAACGAGAACGCCTGCTTCCGCTCGGCCGGTGACTGGCAGATCGCCCAGGAGCGTTTCCAGAGCCTGTCCTACCGGCTTGCCGATGTACGCGTCCAGATGGCCCAGATCTGCCCGGACTGCCCGCCCTACCTTGTCATTCCGGGGCGGCCGCGCGGCGCATACGGCTATCCCCGCTATTACGATCCCTACTACCCGCCCTACCGGCGGCGCCATGATTGCCAGGACTATGTGGGCGGCGTGTTCTCCACCCGCGCCTGCCCGCGCTACTAGGCGCGGGCGGCCCGGCCGCCGCCGCACGTGCGCCGCTTTGTCAGTGCACGCGGATATATGGGCTTGATCGGAGTTTGATATAGCGGCTACACCGGCCAGTGGAGAGGTGGCCGAGTGGTCGAAGGCGCTCCCCTGCTAAGGGAGTATACGCCAAAAGCGTATCGAGGGTTCGAATCCCTTCCTCTCCGCCACTATTTCCCTATATCATTGATTGTGCTAAGACTCGTTGTGTTGCAACGGGTTGCAGGCGATCCGTAGTGTCCGTTTTGGTACAAACTGTGATACAGGATTGCTGGTGAAACGCGTCGACCGCCACCTCTCATTACGCAACGGCGTCTATCAGTATCGCCGGGCCATTGCGGAACGCGATAGGACCGCGTTTGGCGGCAAAACAGCGATTGTGCGCAGTTTGAAGACCGGGGATATCCGTGAGGCACGGACCCGGCTGCTAGAATATGAGCGCCAGTTCGAGCGCACATTGAGAGCTAGCCGGGGCGAATGGGCACCCTCACCGCTTTCACCTCACGCCGCGTCAGAGCGCCGCCTGCGTCAGCCAACCGAGGAAGAGGTCCAGCGCCATATCCGCGTTTGGCTGAAAGATTACCGCACACGGTTCTTCCGCGAGACCATGGTGGGCGTGAAGTCCCGGCGCGCGGATGACGGGCCCGAGGCGGCCCGCGAGGAACTGACAGGGGCCTTGAGCATGCTGGAGCGGGCTTACGAGCGTGAACAGCTTCCTCTCCACGCCAGATGGCTGGTGGAGCAGATGATCGAGGAAGGCGGCTACGATGCGCCCGAAGGATCACCCGCCTACAACCTGATTGGCCGCTATGTCGTCGATGGTCTGTTTGAGGCTTACCGTCAGGAGCTTGCCGCTATCAATCGCAGCCCTGAGCGAGTCCATAACCGGGACGTGTTCGGCGCTGACCGCTACAAGGATGATGAGGCCGCGCCCAAATCCGTCCCGACAATGCGCGAGATTGCTGAAGCTTGGCTGTCTGACCCGATCCGTTCGGACAACGCGAAAACGAAAGTGCTCTACCGAGGGCGCACGGAGGTCATCCTTGAAGCGCTGGGTGAAACCACCCCTGTGACGTCAGTTGACAGGGAACACTGCAGGCGCGTCCTCAACGAGGTGATCCGGGTCTATCCCGCCCATCTGTCTAATGAGGCGATCCGGTTGCCTTTACAGGCCCGGATCAAGGCGGGCCAGCGCGAGGGGCGTTCCCCGA
>ERZ869909.853-NODE-853-length-29364-cov-7.142521_pt1 | contig 29364 bp, 22 predicted proteins | sample MGYA00520892_ERZ869909 | MGnify/ENA primary metagenome ERZ869909 (study PRJEB32215, sample SAMEA104723947) | bioreactor metagenome | biome: bioreactor; feature: anaerobic bioreactor; material: water | place: China | collected 2015-03-12 ...
CCTGCCTCGTTCGGGAAGAACTTCTTCATGAGGCAACGATGTCCGTTTGGAAAGATTTATGATGAGGCAATTCGGCGAGTTGACAGTGCCACCTGCCATTCGGTACGATCTCGCCAGCCTTGCGGGATGGCCTAATTGGTAAGGCACCTGACTCTGGATCAGGGGATTCTAGGTTCGAGCCCTAGTCCCGCAGCCATCCGCGACACCCGCGTCGGGCTCTTGCTCGGCGCGTTCCATGTGGCCCGTTCATCTAGTGGTTAGGATGCAGGATTCTCAGTCCTGTCACAGGGGTTCGACTCCCCTACGGGCTACCATTGAGATACAAAACCCCTTGCATGTACTTGTACTTGCAAGGGGTTTTCTCGTTAAGCGGCATGGAAAGCCGCCGGATTACGAAAACAGCGCGCGGATCTTGGAGAGGAAGGTGCCCTCGGGCAGGTGCACCATCTTGGCGCCGGGTTGCAGCTCGTTGGCCGGGGGGGCCTTGGTGACGCGCAACAGGGCCGTGGTGATGTTGTCGGGTCCGCCATTTTGCAGGGCCTTGCCGACGAGCATCCGCCCGGCGCCCTTGATGCTCGTCATCCGGAGCATTTGCCCGATGGCGCGGTCCTCGACCACATTGGAGAGGCCGTCGGAGCACAGGAGGAGGGTGTCGCCCGCGCGCAGGCGCACGGCATACAGGTCGACTTGCAGCCGTTCCTTGGTGCCCACGGCGCGGGTGATGAGGTTCTTGAGGGCGTGCGTGCGGGCCTCGTCCTCGGAGATGATGCCGCTGCGCACCTGTTCGGCCACGATGGAGTGATCCTGCGTGACCTGATACGCCCCGCTGCCGTTGCGCGAGAGGTAGAGGCGGCTGTCGCCGACATGGGCGACATAGGCGAATTGCCCCGAGATCAGCACGGCGGTGACCGTCGTTCCCATGCCGTGGAAATCCGGCCGATTGCGTGCTTCCGCGAAGATTCGCTCGTTGGCGGTCGTCAGGGCCCGGTTGAGGCGCTCGGGGATCGAGCCTCGGTCTTGCTCGTAATAGGACTCGACCAGCGTCTCCAGCGCGAGGTGACTGGCTAGCGAGCCGCCCTTCACCCCGCCCATGCCGTCCGCCACGCAGAACAACATGCCCTTTTCACGCACGATGATCGTGTCGCGTGGGGCGCGGAAGGAGAAGGCGTCTTCGTTGTGTGTGCGTTTGCGGCCGATATCCGTCATGAAATGGGCGCGCAGGTATCCACCTTCCCACTCGTACTCGGCGTTTCCTTCGTCCGGTGGTCCACTATGCGTCTCGAGGCTTGCCGGCATTCGCTACTCCCCATGCCCCAGCTACTGCCTTTATCGCCACGGGCGTTTCATAACCCACGAACGCCCGGCGCCAGAGTGTGCATGCCCAAGGGCATGTGCTGCAAGCAGAATTCTATGTCCCCCGCAATTCCTTTGCAACTGACTCGTTCAGGGTACCATTTTTTGATTGGCCAACGCCCATTGGGTACCATCTTGCTCCGTGTGCGGTCTCGGGGGGCCGCCGGCCGAGACAAGCCCATGGGAGCCGCCTTGATATGAATGCCGAGTCCTTGCTGGACCGTGTCGATCGTTTCGCATCCGCCCGCATCCTCGTGGTGGGTGATATCTACCTCGATGAAAATGTGTACGGCGTCATGACGGGCATCAGCCTGGAGGCGCCCGTGCCCATCTTTGAGGTGCAGGAGCGCCGCCACAACCCCGGCGCGGCGGGCAATGCCGCCTGCAACGCCGCCACCCTGGGCGCACAGGTCTGGATGGCCGGGTATGTCGGGGAGGACATGAACGCCCGCATCGTGCTCGAGGAATTCCAGAAGCGCGGCGTACATACCGAATGCATCGTGCGGCATCCCACGGCCGCCACGAATACTTACGGCAAGCTCCGCGCGGGCACCTTTAATGCTCCCAGTCAGGAAATCCTGCGCACGGATACGCCCTCGCCTCAGTTGATCGCGGGCGAGGTCGAGTCGGCCATCATCGAGCAGATTAAGGCGATGGCGCCCAAGGTCGATGCCATCATGGTCGTCGATCAGGTCTCCTCCGTCGTCACCGAGGCCGTCCTCGCCGCGGTTGTCGAGGCTGCGCGCGCGCACAATCTCATCACCGTGGGGGATTCGCGCCAGCGCGCGGGCCTTTTTAAGGACTTCGAGGTCATCGTGCCCAATGATCGGGAGGCGTGCCTCGGTGCCGGCATCGAGCCGGATTCCCCCGGAGCGCTCGATGCAGCGGGCAAGGCCCTCACGACGATCGCCCGCAACGCCCTCATCACCCGCGGCCCGGACGGTATCCGCGTTTTCTCCAAGGACGGCGCCGTCACGGATGTCCGCATCGACTCTGTGCAGGCGGTGGATGTAACCGGCGCGGGCGACACCGTGACCGCCTGCGTCGCGTGTGCGCTCTGCGCCGGCGCCTCGCTCACGGATGCCGCCGTGCTGGGCAACAAGGCCGCGGGCATCGCCGTGCAACAGCAGGGCGTCGTCACGGTATCGAACGAGGAACTCAAGGCCGCCCTGAGCGGCACCCGCAACGAGGGCCTGGCGGCCGTCAAGGTAAAAGAGCGCGACGAACTCGCCGTGATTCTGTCCGAGCTGCGTGCGCAGGGCAAACGCATCGTCTGGACGAACGGCTGCTTCGACTTGCTCCACGCCGGACACCTCACCTACCTGCACAGAACTGCCCAGCTCGGCGATGTCCTCGTCATCGGCCTCAACAGCGATGCCTCCGTGCAGAAGGTCAAGGGCCCCAAGCGGCCCATCATCAACGAGCACGACCGCGCCCTCATCCTGGCCGAGCTGGAATGCGTCAGTTTCCTCACCTTTTTCGGCGAACCCACCGTTGTGCCGCTGCTCGAGACCCTCAAACCCGACATCTACGCCAAGGGTGGTGACTACACCCTCGACACCATCAATCAGGAAGAGCGTCAAGTCGTGGAGGGCTACGGCGGGCGCATCGAGCTGATCGCCGGTGTGGAGGGGCAATCGACGACGGCCCTCATCGCGCGCATCATCGAGACTGCGGGAGAGGAATACTAAAAGCCGGAATTACGGGTTCAGAATTGTGGGAAATCACCGGAATTCCGATTCCTTTTGAAATAATTCGTTGACATCATCCAACCGTTCTGTTAGCGTCAATCCACTATGAACCTCTGGGAACAGCACAAAGCCGAGCGCCGTGAGCGCATCCTTGCCGCCGCGCGGAAACTCATTACCCACGGCGGCGTCGAAGCCTTGTCCATGCGCCAGCTCGCGCGTGAGTCCCAGCTGAGTGTGGCCACCCTCTACAACCTCTACGGTTCCAAGGCGGATATCCTCTACGCGCTGCTTGACCAGGGCATGGAGGCCTTCGACCAGTCGCTCACGCGCATTCCCACGGACGACCCCATCACCTTCGCGACCTATTGCGTGGATGTGGCGACGGGAATGTTCATTTCCGAAAAGCCCTTCTACCGTCCCCTGATGGCCGCCATCAACGAGAATACCGACAAGGAACGCGACCCGATCATCGGCAAGCACGCGATGATGGACATCATCAAGGGGCTGGATACCGGCGCCGCGCACGGGCTCTTCAATGGCCATACCGAGGTGCGCCTGGTCGCGCGGGACATCTACCTCTCCCTCATGCAGGCCATGCACTTCTGGTCCGTCGAAATGTACGACGACGAGCAACTGCGTGAGCAATGCGAGTACAGCATCCTCATCTCCCTGATGGGCGTCGTGTCGGACAGCGTCCGGCCGGCCATGCTCGCGCGGGTCTCGGAATTGAGCAAGCGCCTTGAGCATGCCTTCCCGTTCTCCTCGCAGGGCGAGGAGGCCACTCCTCGCGCCGAAGTCGAGGCCGGCGGCTGATCGCATCCCTCCATCGTGATATCACGCGCCCCGCACCGGCATTCAGGCCGTTGCGGGGCGTTTTTCGTTGCAATACGGCGGGTTAAATAAGGAAGGGAGGTGGGCATCCGTGCCACACCCCCCTTCCCTCACAGGTTCCCCGCCACTACGCCAAGGCGTCGAAGCGGCTCCCCTGCGCGGGGCCGGCTATCAGAGCTGTTTGCAGCAACTTCAAGGCAGCGGTGGTGGAGGCCGTAACCTGCACCACGCCTCCGTCCTTGGAGACTGCCTGCGGGGACGCCGTCGTCCCGACCGCACTCCCCGCACTGGCCCCGACGCCAGCAATGGGTGATAAGCCAGCCATAACCAGATCCTCCGTCGGTAAGTCGGGCGGCCCGATGGGATCGTATGGATCCGTTTATCGGCGCTGACGGCATGGGGCTTTAGGGGGAGCCGAGCGTCCTCGCGAGGATAAGGCCTCCTCATGGCCCCATCCTTGCCCCCCTTCGCCAAGGCGCTACGGCGTGGGAACCTGGGGTACGCTCGGCTCCCGGGTTTCTTCCCCCTCTGTGCTCTCTGTGCCTCTGTGGTTCCATTCTCCGGAAATTAACCACAGAGACACAGAGAGCACAGAGGAAGATGCCGTGGTCAATGAAATGGGAATCGCGGGACTCTCTCCCGCTCGCCCACCGCGCCGTAGCGCCATAGCGAATGGGGGCGATTTGACGCCATGAGGGGGCCTGAACCTCGCGAGGACGCTCGGCTCCCGGGGTTTCTCCCCCTCCGTGCCCTCTGTGCCTCCGTGGTTCAATTCCACGCTTTTCCCCCGCGCGCCCGGTCGGGTACACTACGCGCTTTCCAAACACTGGAGCGCGCATCGAAATGGACCTGCCCAACACCCCTGTCGTCGGCATCATCATGGGAAGCACGAGCGATTGGGACACCATGGCCCACGCCCATGAAGCCCTCGACGAACTCGGCATTCCCCATGAGTGCAAGGTCGTTTCCGCGCACCGTACGCCGGATTGGATGGTGGAATACGCCAAAACCGCCGAGGAACGCGGCATTGAGGTCATCATCGCCGGGGCCGGCGGCGCGGCGCACTTGCCGGGCATGACCGCGTCCTGCACGACCCTGCCCGTACTCGGTGTGCCTGTCCAGAGCAAAGCTTTAAATGGGCAGGACTCGCTTCTCTCGATTGTGCAGATGCCCGCGGGCATTCCCGTGGGCACGCTGGCCATCGGTAACGCCGGCGCCACGAACGCGGCCCTGCTCGCCGCTGCCATCCTCGCGAACAAGTATCCCGCCGTGCGCGCTTCCCTCAAGGCGCGCCGCGAAGCACAGACCGATAAAGTCTTGCAGGATCGTCTCCCATGCAACGAGTGATTCCTCCCGGCTCGGCAATCGGTATTCTTGGCAGCGGCCAGCTCGGCCGCATGTTTGCCATGCACGCCCGCCGCATGGGGTACCACTGCCACACCTTCTCGCCGGAGAACGACACGCCGATGGGGCAATGCGCCGATCGCGAGTGGTGCGCCTCCTATGACGACCTCGACGCCGTGCGCGCGTTCGCAAAAAGCGTCTCCGTGGTGAGCTTCGAGTTCGAGAATGTGCCCGCGGACACCACGCACGCCGCCGAGGAGTTCTGCCCGGTGCGTCCCCATGGCTCGGTGTTGCATACGACGCAAAACCGCCTGCGTGAGAAGGGTTTCCTGCGCGAAATCGGCGTTCCTACGACGCCCTTCAGCCCGGTGCGCAGTCTCGAAGACCTTGAGGCGGCCCTCGACGCCCTTGGCACGCCCGCGATTCTCAAGACGGCCGGCTGGGGCTACGACGGCAAGGGCCAGCAACGCATCAACAGTCGGGAAGAAGCCGCCGCTGCGTTCGCGGGACTCGGGGGAGAAGAGGGCATCCTCGAGGCCATGGTCAACTTCACGCGCGAGGTCTCCGTCGTTGGCGCGCGCGCGTTGGATGGTTCGTTCGGCCACTACGGTTTGATGGAGAACATCCACCGCGACCATATCCTCGACCTGACCATCTCGCCCGCGCGTCTGCCGCAGAGCGTGGCGCGTGAAGCCACCCAGATGGCCGAGGCAATCCTGGAGGCATTGGATGTCGTCGGCGTGCTTTGCGTGGAGTTTTTCGTCAAGGCAGATGGCTCGATCTTGGTCAATGAGCTGGCGCCACGGCCGCACAACTCCGGCCATGTCACTTTCGATACCTGCGTGACCAGCCAATTCGAGCAGCAACTGCGCGCCATTTGCGGCCTGCCCCTCGGCGATACCACCCGGTTGCGGCCGGGCGTGATGGCCAACCTCCTGGGCGACCTCTGGGCGGACGGTGAGCCCAATTGGACCGCGGCCCTGCAGCATCCGAACTTGAAGCTGCACCTTTACGGCAAAGCCGAGGCCCGTCCCGGCCGCAAGATGGGCCACATGACCGCGATTGCCGACACGGTGGACGAGGCCCTCGCCGTTGTTACCGCCGCCCGCGACGCGCTTCGCGTGGCGCCCGCCGATAGGTCCGCGGACGCACTCAAGGCGTAAGCGATGGCGTGCCCGGGGGGCGAGCGTCCTCGCGAGCAGAGGGCCCACTCACCGCCCATCCTCGCGAGGACGCTCGGCTCCCGGGGTGGACAAGAAAACAATACGGCCCGGGCGCACGCGTCGCGCCCGGGCCGATTCATTCAAGCCGAAGTCCCGTCGTATCTATCCTCAGCCCAAACCCATCCGCTTGCGCATGAAGGTCGGGATATTGAGGTCGCGCGAGGTGCGCTCGGCGATTTCTTCCTCCGCGATGCGCTCGGGGTCGTCCGCATTGGCGAAGAGGTCCAATTCTTCCGGCTGCTCATCGCGAAGCGGGGTGATTTCCGCGAACACGGGCTCGGGCACGGTGAGTTCTTCCTCCAGCGTAGGGGCATCCTCTGCGTGGGCTGCCTCACGCAAGGCGGCCGCCGCCGCGAGGGCTACCTCCGCCGCGCGCTCCTGCTGTTGCTGCTCACGCCGCGCGGCCCACTCCACAATCTGAACGGGCTCCGGCTCCTCGACGCGCTCTTCCTTCGGGAAGCCCGCGGCGATCACGGTCACCTGCACTTCCTGCATCTCCTCCTCCTCGACCACCGCGCCGAAGATGATGTTGGCCTCCGGGTGCGCCGCGCGCTTGACGGCCGAGACGGCGTCCTGCACTTCCCGCATGGTGATGTCGCGCCCACCGCGCACATTGACGACCACGCCGCGTGCGCCGGTGATGTTGGACTGCTCGAGGAGTGGGCACACGATGGCTTCTTCGGCGGCCGTGGTGGCGCGGTTCTCGCCCGAGGCCCGGCCGATGCCCATCAGGGCGCGCCCGCGCAGGGACATGATCTGCTTCACATCGGCGAAGTCGAGGTTGATGAGGCCGGGCACCGTAATCAATTCGGTGACGGCCCGCACGCCGTTGTGCAGCACCTCGTCCGCCTGGCGGAAGGAATCGAGAAAACTCACATTATTTTGCGACAAGGCGGCCACGCGATCGTTCGGCACCACGATGAGGGTGTCGACATTCGGCTCGAGCTGCCGCAGGCCTTCCATCGCGTTCTGCATGCGTGGTGCGCCCTCGAATTCGAACGGCAGCGTGACGATGGCAACCGTCAGGGCGCCTTCTTCACGCGCCATCTCGGCGATGATCGGGCAGGCCCCCGTGCCTGTGCCGCCGCCCATGCCCGCGGTGAGGAAGATCATGTCCGCGCCCTTGAGCGTGGCGGCGATGCGCTCGCGATCCTCCTCCGCGGCCGTGCGGCCGATCTCCGGGTCTGCCCCGGCGCCAAGACCGCTCGTAAGGCCCGAGCCAATCTGCAGGCGCGTCTGGGCCGGCGAATGTTTCAAGGCCTGGGCGTCTGTGTTGAACGCAATGAACTCGACCCCCTCGAGTCCCTCGCTGATCATTCGGTTTACGGCGTTGTTCCCGCCCCCGCCGACACCGCATACCTTAATCGTGGCATGCTGGTCGAAAGAAGTGAATTCGTCCGACATTCCAGTCGCCATTTTGCTCGCCTCCCTGTGGTCCTGATTGACCTTCCGCGTTTCGTTTATCAAATCCATCAAAAACGGTCTGCCCTTCCGCGTTTCCGGCGGCTCACTTGCACGCCAAATCCGCGCCGAAGCGCAGGTCCAGGTATTCCTCACAACCGATGACCTTGTTCCGCGCAAGCCAGAGCCCGTCGAGGCGGCGCGCGGCGTTCTCAAAATCATCCCGCCCCCAGCGGATTTCGTAGGTCAATTCACGCGTGTACAGGCGGATGTCGTTCTCATGTTTCGCCGCAATCTCGGAAACCGTGACATGCCTAGAGAGTTCCGTCGTGGCAAAGGCGCGCAACACGGCGAGGGCATCGTGCAGCGGACGCGAATCCACCGTGTTGCCGACTGCGAGCATGTGCACATCGGGCAGGGAACTGATGAACGGGCCGATGGGCGCCTCGTAGGGCTCCAGCTCCCGCAACACCACGCCGCCCGCGTCGATCACGAAGGCCGTGTTCGCCACCAGCACCGTCGCGTAGGGGATGCGCTCGACAATGTCGATTCGCACGGTATCGGGAAAGACGCGGCTCACCGTGCAGGACGCGACCCCCGCGAGCGATTCAATCTGGTGGGCGGCCAATTCCGTGTTGAGAAACAGCAGGTTCGAGGCATCCGTGATGCCCGACGCCTCCGCGATGGCGTATTCATCCAGCCGCTCAAGCCCGTACACCTTCAATTCGCGCACGGTGAGGTTTTCCGCCTGTTGGGCGGCGGCGTAGAGGCCCGCGCCGGCGCAACCGATGAGAATCAGGGCCGCCATCGTCTCCAACGCACGGAACCAGCCGCGTTCCCGCAGGGCTGGCTTCCGCTTGCGCGTGCGCGTGGCCTGTGCCTGCCGCATGGTCACCGCGCTCATGTCACGGCCTCCAAGGCCGCCACGATGTGCGGCGCAATCCGGTTGATGTCGCCCGCGCCCAGCACGAGCACGAGGTCGCCCGGCTCCAGGCTCTCGGCCAAGGCCGACGGGACCGCGTCCTTGTCCTCGATGAGTTCCACCTGGTGCGCGCCCGCCGCCCGTGCCGCATCGACGATCAGGCCCGCGTCGACGCCCGGCAAGGGCGCCTCGCGCGCGGGGTAGATGGCCGTCACGATGGCGCGATCCGCCCGGGCCAACTCGCGGGCAAAATCCTCGCAGAAAAACTTCGTGCGGCTGTAGAGGTGCGGTTGAAACACGACAATGGTGCGCTTGGCCTCAGCCAACACCGCTGCATCCAGCACGCTCGCCACTTCGGTCGGGTGATGCGCGTAGTCCTCGACCACCGTCACGCCATCGACGACGCCCGCGACCTGCAAGCGCCGCTGCACGCCGTCGTAAGTTGCCAAACCCGCTGCGATCGTCTCGAAGGGCATGCCGAGGCAGAGCCCGACGGCGCAGGCGGCCAAGGCGTTGCACACATTGTGCTGCCCAAGCGCATGGAGCGATACCGTGCCGAGCAAACCCGTCACGCCAAGGCGCGGGTCGCGGCTGTGCACAGCGAACTCCGTGTGAAGGGAATCGAGTTGTGCCAGTTTTGGCCGCGAGGGATCCGGCGCGACGACCGCAATGTCCTCGGCGCGCAGCGAGGCGTCCTCATGCATGCCGAAGGTCAGGGCGATGCTGTCGATGTCGTTGAGAATGGCGCGGCTGTTTTCATCATCCGCACAGAGCAGCGCGCAGCCATAGAACGGCACGCGGTTGCAGAAATCCACAAAAGCCCGTTTGATGCCGTCCAGCGTGCCGTAGTAGTCGAGATGCTCCGCATCCACATTCGTAACCACGCTGATCGTCGGGTGTAGGCGCAGAAAGGCCCCGTTGTGCTCGCAGGCCTCGGCGACCAAGCATTCGCCCGTGCCCCAGCGCGCGTTCGTCCCGCTGCGGTGGAGGATGCCCCCCACGATGCTCGTCGCCCCGATGTCCGCATAATCCAGAATCGCGCTGATCATCGAGGTGACCGTCGTCTTGCCGTGCGAGCCACCCACGGCGACCGCCGTCGGCTTCAGGCGCATCAGGTCCGCCAGCAACTCCGCGCGCTCGATTACGGGAACGCCCCGGCGGTGCGCCTCGAGCACCTCGACATTTTCCTCGGAGACGGCCGCCGAGATGACCACGATGCCGGCCTCGCCGAGATTGCCCGCGGCGTGCCCTTCGTTGAACACCATGCCGAGGGATTCAAGACGCGCCGTAATGGGCGAGGCATGGAGGTCCGAGCCGGAGATGGCGTAGCCCAGATTGAGCAGGATTTCTGCCAATCCGCTCATACCGATGCCACCGACACCGACAAAATGGACGGCCCTTTGAATGCCCATTACCAACGCATGAGTACCCCTATATGTTGTGTTGCATGGAGTATATCAGAGATTATGCCCCAAGAAAAGGGGGTAGTTTGGTCGTTTTTCGGTCGATTTTTGCAAGATATTGTGGCCGTTCAGTCAATAAATTACTGGTCGCCAAGCTACTAAAAAGGGCGGGCACCCGGCAATTCCTGCCCAGGTGCCCGCCCGTAGATGTGCGGTATCGCTATCGTTTTCAGCCGTGGTCCTACTCCTGAGCCTCGAACTGGCCCGTCCCGTCGCCGAGCAGGACCACCGGGGCCTCCTCGCCAACCACGGTGACCACGAGGTCTGCGTGGCCGTCGCCATTAGTGTCTTCGACCGTCACGGATACCGGGGTGGCACCGAGGGCGATGGCCTCCTCGGCGAATAGCGCGCCGCCACCCGCACCGTAGAGGATGGACAGGTCGCCGGACACACGGTTGACGACGACGATGTCCAGCAGTCCGTCACCGTCGATGTCACCGGCGGCTAGATCGACGGGATCCTCGCCAACGGCATAGGTGAGAACGCTGCCATCGGCCAAGGCGACCGTGACCGATCCTGCTGCACTCGTGTCGATGTGATCGGCGAGGCCATCGCCGCTCAGGTCGGTTACGAGATACGCGGCGCCGGCCGAATCCTTCGCCGCCGACTTCGCGTTCGGGTTGACGATCGTGCCGCCGGTGGCAACGCTGAGGCTGACCTTGGCGGGAATTGGATCGAGGGCGGTGATGTCCACCAGTCCGTCGGTTTCCGCACGGAATACGACGCTGTCGTTGGCGCCAACGGCGGTTACGGATGCCAGAAGAGGCATCAAGACCTCGCCGCTGGTGCGGCCTCGCACCGTCAAGGTCCGGAATCCGCCGCCCGAGTCTGAATTGAAGGTGAGGCTGATCAGGTTGGCCAGCGTCAGGGTGGACGGTGTGCCGCCCTGCGCAGCCGGCAGTGTGCCCGTGGCATCAAAGGGCACCGGGTTGGCGTTGCCGATGAAGGTGTAGGTGGTCACCAGGGGCAGGCTAACCTGCGCACCGGCCTGGACGATGATGTTCAGGTTGTTGATGTTCGCCAACAGGGGCACATTGATTACCGCCTGGCTCTGCACATTCAGGCTGATGTTCGTGGCCGTGGGCGTGTAGGTGGTCAGTGCCGGCAAGGACAGCTGTGCCTCGTTCTCCAGCGTGATGTTCGTGTTGCCCAGCGTGGTGAGGTTCTCGAACTCCGCCATCGCCGTATTCCGCAGGATCATCGAGCCACCGGTGAAGGTGGTGACGCTCGGGTACGCGTTGGAGGAACTGCCCAGGAATGTCAGGCTCGTGCTGGACAACGAGGTCAGGTTCGGGATGGACAGCGTTCCGGTCACCGTGGCCGACGCATTGCTCAGGCTTGTGACCTGCGGCAGCGCCAGCGAACCGCCGCCCGTCACCGAGATGGTGCCGGTGTAGGCGCCCGTCAGCGCATCGAGGGTCAGGGTCGTGCCTCCCAGCGCACTCAGGTTGTAACCGGACGGGTCGTTCAGGCTGGTGAGCAGAACTTGCCCGTCCGAGTTGCTTTCGAACAACACGGTGTCGTTCAAACCCTGCGGATTCACGGTCACGAGTCCGCTAAGGTCCAAGATGCCCGAGTTGCGGCTCCGCGCGGTCAGGGTTCGGAAGCCGCCACCCGAGTCCGAGTTGAAGGTGAGGGTGGTCAGGTTGGCCAGCGTCAGGGTGGACGGCGTACCGCCCTGGGCAGCCGGAAGTGCGCCCGTGGCATCAAAGACAAACGGGTTGGCATTGCCGATGAAGGTGTAGCTGGTAACCAGCGGCAGGCTCAGCTGCGCACCGGCCTGGACGATGATGTTCAGGTTGTTGATGTTCGCCAACAGGGGTGCGTTGAAGGTCGCCTGGTTCTGCACATTGAGGCTGTTGTTCGTTGCCGTCGGCGAGTAGGTCGTCAGCAACGGCAGAGACAGCTCCGATTCTTCCTGCAGCGTGATGTTCGTGTTCCCCAGCGTCGTGAGGGCCCCGAACACCGTCGTGGTCGTGTTCCGCAGCGTGATCGAGCCACCGGTGAAAGTGGTGACAGCAGGGTACGCGTTGGACGAACTGCCCTGGAAGGTCAGGCTCGTGCCGGACACCGCGGTCAGGTTCGGGATGGACAGGGTGCCGGTCACCGTGGCCGACGAATTGCTCAGACTCGTGACCTGCGGCATTGACATAGTGCCACCGCCCGTTACCGTGATGGTGCCGGTGTAGGCGCCCGTCAGCGCGCCCAGCGTCATGGTCGTACCACCCAGCGCACTCAGGTTGTAACCGGACGGGTCGTTCAGGCTGGTGAGCAGGACTTGCCCGTCCGTGTTGCTCTCGAACAACGCGGTGTCGTTCAAACCCAGCGAATTCACGGTCGTGAGTCCGCTGAGGTCCAAGATGCCCGAGTTGCGGCTCCGCGCGGTCAGGGTCCGGAAGCCGCCACCCGAGTCCGAGTTGAAAGTGAGGGTGGTCAGGTTGGCCAGCGTCAAAGTAGACGGCGTACCGCCTTGCGCAGCCGGAAGTGTGCCCGTGGCATCAAAGACAAACGGGTTGGCGTTGCCGATGAAGGTGTAGCTGGTGACCAGCGGCAGGCTCAACTGCGCACCGGCCTGGACGATGATGTTCAGGTTGTTGATGTTCGCCAACAGGGGTGCGTTGAAGGTCGCCTGATTCTGCACATTGAGGCTGTTGTTCGTTGCCGTCGGCGAGTAGGTCGTCAGCAACGGCAGAGACAGCTCCGATTCTTCCTGCAGCGTGATGTTCGTGTTCCCCAGCGTCGTGAGGGCCCCGAACACCGTCGTGGTCGTGTTCCGCAGCGTGATCGAGCCACCGGTGATAGTGGTGAGAGCCGGATACGCGTTGGACGATTCTCCTTGGAATGTCAGGCTCGTACCGGACGCCGCGGTCAGGTTCGGGATGGACAGGGTGCCGGCAACCGTAACCGACGCATTGCTCAGACTCGTGACCAGCGGCATCGTGAGCGAGCCACCGCCGGTCACCGAGATCGTGCCGGTGTAGGCGCCCGTCAATCCATCCAGCGTCATGCTGGTGCCGCCGAGAGCGGAGAAATTGACATCCGCCCCCGTATTCAGGCTGTCCAGCATGATTGAGCCGCCGGTGTTGGACTGGAAGAGCACGGAATCGTTCGTCCCCAGCGTGTTTACCGTCGTGAGGCCGGAAAGGTCGAGTTCGCCGTTGCTATCCGCCCGCATCGTGAGTGTGCGGAAGCCGCCGCCCGAGTCTGAATTGAAGGTGAGTGTGGTCAGCATCGGCGCGAGCAGGCGCGAGGGCACACTGCCCTCGATTGCCGGCGAATTGCCCGACACATCGAAGACCGTCGGGTTGGCATTGCCAATGAAGGTGTACGAACTCATGTTCGGGAAGCTCACCTGCGCACCCGTACGCACAACCACCGTGTGATTGTTGATATTGACGATGCCGGACGCCTCGAAATTGGAGGTGGAGCGGTCCGCCTCGAGCCGTGCACCTTCGGTCAGCGTGAAGATGCCGTTGATGGTGACCGTGCCCCGGGCGCGCAGAATCACATTGGTGCCGGTGACGGTCAGGTTGTTGTTGTTCATGAACACATTGCCCACATTCGTGGTGCTTGTGACCAGAATCGTCGCCGGCGGGACGGTTTCCTCGACCAGCGCCGTGTCGTTCTCGCCGGGCACCTGGCCGCCTTCCCAATTGTCGGGATTGCTCCATTCACCGGTCACGCCGCCGATCCATCGAATCCCCGCGATGTCTTCCACCGTGATGAAATCCGTGCGAATGACCGAGCGCGTGGCAAATTGGTTGGTCACCACGAGCGTGACCGTGTACACGCCGGGGGATTGGTAGATGTGCACCGGATTCTGATCCGTACTGCCGTTACCATCCCCGAAGCTCCAGCTCCAGGCCGTGATCGGGCCGCCTCCCGGAGTCGAGGTGTCCGTGAACTGCACCGATAGCGGCGCCACGCCGGAAGTCGGGAACGCGGTAAAGTTTGGCAGGGGCCGTCCCACCACCAGGTCGTCATTCGGGTCCAGCGGGTCCGTACCGTCCAGGATGACCTCCTGGCCATCGCCCACACCGCCATTGTCGGTGTCAAAAACATCCGGATCCGTGCCCAGGTTCCCTTCTGCCGCGTCGACGAGGCCGTCCAGGTCCCGATCGACCGTCAGGCCCAACGCCGCGTTGATCACCAACTGCACATCAATCGCGTTGGCCTCGCCCGATGGGTCGAAGTCAATATTGGTGTAGACCGCATCCACCTGAAGGCCAAGGGCGGCGTTGATGATGAGCTGCACATCCACGGCATCGACGGCACCCGATAGGTTCACATCGCACGCGAGGATTTGTGACGAGGCCGTTTGTGGCGCGAGCAGCCCCATTGCCACGACCAACGAAAAGCCAATCGAACCCATAGTTTTTGTCATCGCGGGAACCCCTTTTCATACACCCCATCGCCCAACGGGATCACAGTTTTCGCTTGCAGTAGGATAGTACCGCTGCGGATCGTGCTAGTGACTATAGCATGTTTTGTTGACCTTGTAACTAGTGGGGCTGTGCAAAGCTTGACCCGGAGTTGGCATAAATTCTGGTATTACGGGATATGCTTCCATGAGAAATCCAGAAAATATAATCGTAGGCACTATCTTTACCTGCGATAAGGCCACGACGAGCATCGATTCTGCTTGCAGCCGCCGTGCCGCTTGCGCGAGAGTGCCTGCATGGAATACAGCGCCACATTCAAGGTCCTTGGGAAACACCAGAGTCTCGGGCGTGCCCTCGTCGAGATTGAAGGTGGTCTACTCGCCCTCCACTACGGCGTGCCCGGCTTGCAGGGGTCGATCTATTGGCCGCGCGGCGCGGTGACCGTTCAGATCCGCCCGGATGCCGAAACCGTCGAAGTCGTTATCCGTGGCAGCCACGCCCACACGGTGTATGAGTTGGCACCCCTTGCTCCCAACGACGCGCAGGCTCTGCTTGCAGCACTCGAGGCGTCCGCGGAGTTGCCCGACGGAGAAGTGCCCCGGCGCCCCGTGACGCTGGACCACCAGTGGTCCTATGCCGAGCCATGGCGCAGCGTGCGCCATATGGCCCGTGACCTGGCACGCACGACATGGGTGTCGGCATTGGTCATGCCAGCGTTGGCCCCCTATGTATTGCTTCGATTGCGGCGGGAGGCCCTTCACCACGCTCCCGAGGCCCTCGAGGGTTTCCGGCGGTACGCGGCCGGTGAGTTTGAGGCCGCCCGCGAAGCCCTGCGAACCGCCCTGGAAGCCAAGCCGGACGACTACGACGCCTTCTACCTGTTGTTGCACACCCACCTGCGCCAGTTCGCCTTTGACGACGCCCTTGCGTGCGCGGTGGAACTCGGCATGGAATCGAAACTGCGCGTCTCGCACCTCGACAACGACATCCGCCTGCTCCAAGGCTGGCACGCCCACCGCCACGAGCCGCTCTACTACCGCGAGACGAAGGACCGCGAGGGCATCGGCCTGATCGGTCAGCGTGGCGAGGCGCTCACCATGCTGCGTCCGGCGGGCAAGGTCCGCGTGGGCGAGCGCAACCTCTCCGCACGCACCCAGGGCGGTTTTGCCAGCGCCGGGGCTACCGTCACCGTCATCGGCTGGGACGGCGTCAGCGTCATCGTGGAGGCGGAAGCGACCCACGAAATTGAATAAATCCGGCATTTGGATTAGATTACGACATTGTTTTCGCCAGTGCTTTGGGGTATATCCGACCGGGTAATTGAGTATTTCCGATGCCGACAACCCACCTTTCCCACCAGCGCCCACTCCTGTGCCGCCGCGTGCATCTCATCGACGGCGATACCCTCGAGGGTCACGCCCGGGACCGGGTCGATATCGTCCTGCTCACGGATGGCGCGGCGTTTCACCTCGATGCCCCCCTTGGAACCGGCAGCATTATCATCGCGGCGCCGGGAACCCGCTACACACTGGAGCGAACGCGCGGAGTCGATGCGTATGTCCTCTCGGTGCTCGGGGATTGGCTCATGGACGAGGCGCGCGCATCGTGGCGGAATGAAGAGGGGTTGCCGGCATTCTGGACGGGCGTCCTCCTGCATCGAACGGCGTCGCTGCCGCGATTCACGCTGAGCCCCGAGACGCTGCGTGGCGTCGTTCGCGAGCTGGAGGACCTTCGAGCCGCCACCGAGGACACTGCCCCGCTCTACCTCAAAGCGACGCTGTTGAAGCTGTTGGCGATAACCGGAGCGGCATACGCGCGCGAGACGCAATCCGCAGACGATGAGGTCGCCCTTCCGCTGCCGGTGACGCGCGTGCTGGACGAGATAGAGCACAGCCTCGCGGATGGTCACCCCTTTCGCGTGGCCGATGCCGCCGCCGCGGCTGCCATCACCGCCGACCACCTCTGCCGCCTCTTCCGGGAGGCCACGGGCGAGTCCCCCCGCGCCTACTACCAGCGCCGCCGAGTGCAGGAAGCCGCCCGTCTCCTGCATGACCCCACGCGTTCCGTAGGCGCCATCGCCAAACAACTCGGCTACTGCGACGCCGCCCACTTCACCAACATCTTTAAAGGGGTGCAGGGCGTCACCCCATCCGCCTACCGCAAACGCTTCGGCCGGTGAGGGGGGGTACCCTCCCTCTCCCTCTGGGAGAGGGTCGGGGTGAGGGGGGGACTGCTATTGCCGCGTCGAGCCCATCGCACTTGATACGCCAAGACGCGCGTTTGGGGAACGCCACGCTCCCGCGTGGCAGACTCACGGCGGACGCCTAACGCACGGCTTTGCCACGGAGGACCGTGGCGTTCCGCGCCGGCATTCTTGTTGGATTCTTGACTCGCGCTTTCCCCGCACACTCACATTGACCGTGCCGCGCACTTGTGCGAGTACTGCCCTACGGCTTGTTCACCACGAGACAGCCGGCGATCATGTCGTGCAGGCCCTGCTTGCGCTCCGTGAATGCGGCCATGAAATAGCCAATCAGGAAGATGAGGCCTGAGAGAATCTTGGCGAAGTGCCGGCCCGTTGCACGCAAGAAGCTGATCCGGTACCCGTCCGTGTCCGTGACGATGATGCCGAGCGCCATCTTGCCCAGCGTGGCTTGGTACTTCGAACTCTCCATGCCAGCACCGTAGAGCCATCCGATGATGGTGCTAACCGCAAATCGTACGAGGTCAAACGCGACGACATTCTCGCTCCCCGAGGCAAGAAAGACAGCGTTGAGCGCGATTTCGACTGCAAATCCGAGGCCAAAGAGCAAGATCGTATCAATGAAGAGCGCCGCGAACCGCTTCCAGAACCCGGCATAGCCTGCGAACACCATACGGCCGGCAGCAGCAGCAGCAGCGCCTCCGCCGACGGAGGGTATGGGCGATACCGCCGGCTGGTCCATCGCGGCGTCGAAGAATTCAATTCGTGTGGAAGCGGCTGCCCACTCGCTCATGCCATCGCACCAGACCATGGTGTCGCCCGGCAATTGGCCGGACGCGAGCATGGCGGCGAGTTGTTCCTGCTGAATTGGGCCTGCCTGCACGCCATTTTGCACGAAATACCAAGCGATCATCGCGAGTTTCCCCCTCATCCACCCTCGTCACCATCCCCAAAGTGCCATGCACCCCAAACGGAGTGAATCACGAGCATAGCGCCATGTCGCTCGCGCCGCAACATCGCGAAGCGCCTCGTCACGATGGCGGCTACATGGCGTAGACGAAGGGGGCGACGACGCCGGCCTTGCCGGCCGCCAGCACGAGGAGCCCGAGCAGGGCCATCGCGATGATGATCGGGGCGAGCCAGTAACGCTTGCGCACGCGCATGAAGAGCCAGAGCTCCTGAATGAGCGAGAGGTTTTCCATCTGTCGGTCGGCCATGAATCGCACCTCTACCGGCTAGAATTGGTGCCGGTACTTTTCCATTTCGTCGGGTTGGGCCTCGGGATCTTCCCAGTAGGAGGCGGCATCGGGCTCCCACTGCTTTTTCAGCATCGGTTTGCCCGCTACACGCAGTATAACACGCATGGGCACGAACAGGATAAACCAGGCGATGGTGAGCATCACATGGGTCATGATCCAGTTGAGGATCAGGGCGAATTTCATCCACTTGTCAAAGATGGGTTTTAATGCGCGGGGCCAGACGATCGCCAGCACCAGAAACGGCGCGGCGAAGTAGAGAAACCACATGGGATAGCCGCCGGCAGTCTCGGGATGTAGCAGGTACCCGAGTCCCCAGCGGATCAACCCGAGCGCCGTGATGGCGATGGCCATCACGATGCCGAATTTGCGCTGCTCGGAGCGGTCGGAGGTATCGATATCAATCATGGGCGGTCCTCAGTAGAACGGCGGCTTAGTCCAGCTCGAATTCTTCCTGCCAGGAATCGTCGATGGGCATTTCGGGCTGTTGCTTCTTGTCGAGCAGAAACGAGCCGATGGCCAGGAAATCCATGTGGGTTCGCATGAAACAGGTGTAGGCCTCGTGCGGGGTGCACACGATCGGCTCGCCGCGCACATTGAAGGAGGTATTGATGAGCACCGGGCAGCCCGTTTCCTCGTAAAAGGCCTTCAGCAGCCCGTAATACCGGGGATGGTCGCGTTGCGTGACGGTCTGAATCCGCGCGGAGTTGTCCACATGGGTGATCGCGGGCAACTCGGAACGCACCACGCGCAGTTTGTCGAACCCGGCGCTTTCCTGCTCCTCCGGCGCGAGGGCTCGCAGGCGCTTCTCGGCCACATCGGCCACGATGAGCATGTAGGGGCTCTCGCGGTCGAGGTCGAAGTAGTCGGAGACATGCTCGGCCATGACCGACGGGGCGAAGGGCCGGAAGGACTCACGGAACTTAATTTTGAGATTGAGCTTGGACTGCATGTCGCGCGAGCGTGGATCGCCCAAAATGCTGCGAGACCCCAGCGCTCTCGGTCCAAACTCCATGCGCCCCTGGAACCAGCCGACGACATTTCCCTTGTCGATCAGCCGGGCCACGACGGTGCACAGGTCGGCCTCGCTGAGTTTCTCGTAGCGGATGCCTTGCTCGGTGAGGTACGACTCGATGGCCTCGTCGGTGAAGGCCGGGCCTAGATAGCTCGCCTTCTGGCGGAACGAATCGGCGGTGCGGGGGTTGTCCTGGAGCTGGTGCCACGCGAACAACGCGCAGCCAAGGGCGTTGCCGGCATCGCCCGCTGCGGGCTGAATCCAGATGTCGTCAAACGGTCCCTCGCGCAGAAGCTTGCCATTGGCGACGCAGTTGAGCCCTACGCCACCGGCGATGCAGAGGTTCTTCTGGCCCGTCGTCTCGTGGATGTGCCGGGCCATCTTGAGCACGACCTCCTCGGTGACGACCTGCACCGAGCGGGCGAGGTCCATCTCGCGCTGGGTGATCTTGCTTTCCGGCTTGCGCTCGGGTCCGCCGAAGAGGGAGGCGAACTTCGCGTTAGTCATGCGGCGCCCGGCGGTATAGGCGAAGTAATCCATGTTGAGGCGGAAGGAGCCATCGTCCTTGATGTCGATCAGCTCTTTCTTGATGACCTCCACGAACGAGGGCTCGCCGTAGGGCGCAAGGCCCATGAGTTTGTACTCGCCGGAGTTCACCTTGAAGCCGGTGAAGTAAGTGAAGGCCGAGTACAGCAGCCCGATCGAGTGCGGGAAGTTGATTTCCTTGTGAATCTCGATGCGGTTGCCCTTGCCCACGCCGTAGGCGGAGGTGGCCCACTCCCCCACGCCATCGAGCGTCAGGAATGCGGCCTCCTCGTAGGGCGAGGGGAAAAAGGCGGCAGCCGCATGGGATTGATGATGCGCCGTGAAGAGAACGGGGCCCTTGTACCCGGTTTTCTTCCGGATCGTGTTGGGCATCACCATCTTCTCTTTGACCCACAGCGGCATCTGGTCGTAGTATGCGCGCAAGCCGCGGGGGGCGACATCGAGAAAGGTCATGAGCAAGCGCTCGAGTTTCACCAGGGGCTTGTCGTAAAAGACGATGAAGTCGAGTTCGTCGGCAGAAATGCCGCCTTCCTCGAGGCAATACGCAATAGCCGCGTCGGGGAATGCCGCGTCATGCTTGCGCCGGGAGAAGCGTTCCTCCTGCGCAGCCGACACGATTTCCCCGTCTTGGATGAGACAAGCGGCGCTGTCGTGGTAGAAGGCGGATATGCCAAGTAGGTTCATATGCGGGTCCAGGTTGAAAGCGCGTATTGTATGCCCCAAGGAAGCCAAGGGCAAATGACTCGGAGGGGGCATTATTCTCGGCATGCTTGACACCCGGCCACCACGAATGCGGGGCGGCGAGGAGCGCCCGGTAGGCTGGGAGGCAATCCGGCCGAGCATCCCCCTGTTTTGCGCCGCTCTGGTCATCGTGGCGTGCCGTCAGGTGGCGCCGCTGGGCTCCCACGCATACCTGCTCTTGCTGCTGCCGATGTTCCCCCTGCTTCCCGCCACCTTCTACGGGGTCGTCACGGCCATGATTTTGGCAGCGGCGGCATTCACGCGCTTCGCCTTGCCCGAGGGCAACACGGCGTTTTTCTTCCTCGTGTCGGCCGCCGTATCGATGATCTTGCTGGCGGCGCACCTCGCGGCGAGTGAGCGCCCGACCCTGCACCTGTTGCCGCCGAGGTTCCGATGGCCGGGTCTCCTCCAGGCCGCGCGGCGCGGGTACGCGCTTGGCGCTGTCGGTGCAGCCGTTGCGCTCGCGTTTCGGGATATCCCCGCCGCGATGTCGGCGTCGTGGCTGCTGTTCGCCCTTCTCGCATGGCGCAGTCTCCCCCTTCCTCCGCCCATGCCATGGCGCAGGCGTGTAGCGGCGGTGATCGGCACGGCCATCATGCTCGTGGCGGGAACAGCGCTCGTGGCAGCAATCGTGGAGCTTGGGGCGCGTTCCATGCTCGAGCACTCCAACCCGCAGACGAAGCTCTACACCCTGCACCCCGAGTACTTTCGCACCCTCAGGCCAAATGCATCGGCCACGGTGGAAATTCCGCTTGGTTCCGATGAATGGAAGCCAATCCCCGTGCAGATTTCGCCGCAGGGATTTCGCGATCGCGTCTTCGGCCCGAAGCAGCCCGCGGAAACGCGCATCCTCATGCTCGGCGACTCCTTCGTGTTCGGCAATGCGACGGTGCTGGAGGAAAGCATCCCCAAGCAGCTCGAGTCCATTCTCAATGAGCGAAATCCGGGGCGCCACTACTCTGTGGTCAACGCCGGCGTCGGCGGCACGGGACCGTGGGAGCAACGGGGCTTTCTACGGTCACGCGGGTTTCAACTCGAGCCGGACATCGTGCTGCATGGGTTGTTTCCATCCAACGACATCCTCGACTGTACCCTGCCCGTCGAGGCGACCATCGAGTCTCCCAGCACATGGACACGCGAGCGCCTGTTCCTGTTCAGCAACCGCCACCGGTGGAGTGTGCGCCTGCACTTCTGGCTTGCCGCGCACAGCCACGCCTACGACTCCGTTCGGGCGCGTTGGGCATCGCGCAATTGGCTTTTCCGCATGGTGAACCGGCTGCGGTTTGTCCCCCCCGTGCGGCATCAGACAACCTACATCTGGGCACCGCGCGACTCGCACATGGAAACGAACCTCAGCGCGTGGTATCCCGGCCTGTTTGAGGGATTCCGGGTCATGACCGACGCGATCCTCGACATTGCGCGCGAAAGCGAAGAACACGGCGCGGCGTATGTTGCGTTTTGCATTCCGTCCATCGAGGATATCTTCCAGGATTACTTCATGTACAAATGGCACCTGCACGGCCCTGAGATCGAGTACGAGCGGGCGAAGGGGATTCGCAGGACGCAGCAATGGCTGGATGAGCGCGGCCTACCCTCCATTGAAATCTTCCCAATCCTCGACAACTACCCGGCCCCCTTGGACATCTACTACCCCTTGGACGGGCACTTCAACGCGGAGGGCAGCCGGCTGGTGGCCGAGTTCCTGGCGGATGCGCTGATGAATGAGTACGGTCACTTGCTGTAGCGGAACTCTTTTCAGAACTCTAATCACAACTTTGAGCAAAACCCGAAGCGGAGCAGACGCGTGACCACGGAGCAAGCCATTCACCCATCCGCGTGGGTTTGCGCGGCCCTGACCGGTTTGGCCTTCCTCGCCGCCGCGCCGGGGTGGACGGTTGTCTATTTCCTGCTCCTCGTGCCGCTGTATCTGCTGACCCCACCGCGCGTGTATGCCCCCGTAACGGCCATTCATATGCTCGGCATCATCGCCACAATGGAGTTGGGAAGCACCGGGGATACCATTTTTCTAGCCCTTTCCACGCTTGTCTCTTGGGCGGCGCTGGCAGCGCTTCGGATTCAAGGCGGTGGTGTTGTCGACAAGGAACTTGCAGACACCCTAAGGGTCAAGCTCATTCGCATCTGGTACTCCTTGGGCCTGATGCTCGCCGTGGCGGCCGTGCTGCTGCATGGTACTCCCCTCTGGTTCGCCGCGGCATGGTGCGCGTTCGCGTGGACCATGCGTAACTCGCTGCCCACATCGTCGCAGATCTCTTGGAAGCGCCGTTTTCGATGGGCAGGGGTATCGTGCGCGGCGATCATCGTCGCGCTGCTCGTAGCCGAGGGAGTCACGCGGGCGTTTGTTGTCCCGGTGCACCCGATGATCCAGTTTGTGCAGTTGCACCCGGAATACTTCAAGACCAACCGTCCACACAGCAGCGCACGGATTCCGGTCCTGGTCAACTTCAAGCAGTACCGATGGGTGGAAACGACCTTTTCATCGCAAGGGCTACGGGATCGCGAGTACGGTGCAAAGGAACCCGGCGAAATCCGCATCGCCTTGCTTGGCGACCTGCATGTGCTCGGGCATGCCACCTCGATGGAGGAATCGATTCCGCAGCAATTGGAGCGGGTTCTGGAGGAACGCCTCGGGCACGACCGCGTGCGCGTGATCAACGCGGGGATCGCCGGGAGCAGCGTGTGGGAACAGCACGGCTTCCTGCGCGACCGCGTCCTGCCGCTGGAGCCCGACATCGTGCTGCACGGATTGCAGCCGGACATGGGAATCTCGTACAGCCTCCTTCGCGACGAGACCTACCTGCACGAGGTGATGGAACTCCACGAGAACCGCACCCTCTTCTACATGAATCAGGAAAGGTGGCCCGTACGCCTCCACTTCGAACTTTGCGGCTGGAGTCATGTGTATCTATCGGCCTGTGGAACGGTGCTCCCCGTCACGGGGATCATCGCGATCTCGAATAGGCTTCGCTTCGTACCCGCCCTGCGCAGGCCCATCAAGGCTGAGCTCTCGTACCGCATGGGCGGGTTGGAGGCCTCGTTGGTGGACTGGTATCCAAAGCTGGAACAGGGCTTCGGCAACATGAAGGCAGAGATTCGGGAACTGCGAGGGAATTGCGAGGAATTCGGCGTGCCGTATGCCCCGTTCTGCATTCCTCAACTCGCGAGCCTCAGTCAAGGCTATTTTGATGCGCTCCATCGGCAATCCGACCCGGATTCGGAATACGACACGCAAAAGGCCATTCGATTGACCCAACAATTCTTCGAGGCCGAGGGGATCGACTGGATTGATTTTGCCGGGGGCATGCGCGCGCACCCGGAACCGCTCACCCTCTATTTCCCCTACGACGGGCACTTCACGCCCGAGGGCTGCCGTGTCGCGGCGGAGCTGCTCGCGGATGCCCTGCTCGAGGACTATGGAGCGCTCTTTCCAGTCTCCAACCGCTAGAGCATTTTAAGAAATGATGTAGCCATTTTCTCCAGCGCGCACCGATTCTCCGGAATGGGAAAATTAGATGGAGCGCACTTGTTTGCTCGTATGGAACCATGGAAATAACACGCGATTTCGGTCGACCTTCCGTGCCCCAACCGGGCACAACAAGAAAGCCCAGGGTAAGCCGTCGAAGCGCATCGCGCGAAGGCGGCGCAGCCCTGGGTCAAGGTTGAATTAAACACCCATGCCCTGAAAGGGTATGACAAGAGTCTGGTCATTGCCTGTCGTACCCTTTCAGGGCACGCTGGCGGGGCGACGCCTAACCCAGGGCCGCGCCTCCTGCGCTCTTCGAGCTGCGGAGGCTTACCCTGGGCTGTTTTGCGGCAGCCTTTCAGGCTGCACCTGAACCGCTTCCCAATTCCCTTTTTGCTCCCGTACATCCCGAAAATCGGCTACAGAATTAATTAAAATGCCCTAGATAATCGGCTCCGGGGGAACGACCGGCTTGTCTTCCGGCAGGGCAGGGAGGCGTGTTGCCAGCACAAGCGGGACGGCCACGAACAGGGCGCCGGCGAGAAAGCTGGCGCTCGGCCCCACGCGCCAATACGCGAGCGCAATCAGGATCGGGCCGACGACTCGGCCGAGTGAGCCGAGCGAACGGAAATCGCCCATGGCACGCCCTTGGGCTTGGGCGGGCGCGTAAAGCGACGCAAGGGCGGCGCAACAGGGCTGCACTTGGGCCGCGCCAATTCCAAGCAACAGCAGCCCTGCATAAAAGGCGAGGGGCGTCTGCGCGAAACCAATGATTGCCAGCGCGGGCAAGACGAATCCCATGCCGTGCAGGAGCATCAGCTTCGGGCTGATGCGGGTGGACATCCGGCGCACATAGCCCCCCTGCATCACGGCAAGCACGAGTCCCATGAAGACCAGCAACAGGGTGATCTGGGCGGGGCCGTATCCCAACTGTTGCGCGGCGTGAAAGGGCAGGGCGAAGGTCGTGCCGGCAAAGGCTACCTGATAGAGGAACCACGCCCAGTTGATGCGCGCGGAGCCGGGAACGCCCCCACCCTGCAAGGCCTGAAAAATGGGGCGGCGTCCGGTTGTTGTGCGGCGATCACCCTCGGGAAGCGTCTCGCCGAAGTAGAGCCACACGAGCATGAGATTGGCGAGCGTGAGCACCAGTGCCACAAGGGCGGGCATCGAGAATGGATTGATCCCGTAGGCAACGAGGCCAGGAAACAGCGCGGTGAGGTCAATCAGCGAGAACCCACCACCGAGCGCGGGTCCGAGGATGAAGCCGATACCGAACGCGACGCCAACGAGCGCCATGCCGCGGGTACGCGCGGGGCCCTCGGTGACATCGGCCACGGCGGCGCTGGCCGTGGCGATATTGGCGCTCATGACGCCGCCGAGCAGGCGCGACAACACGAGCACCCAGAAGGCCCCGGCGAACAACCACAGTCCATACGAAACAGCCATGCCGCCGATGCAGAACAGAAGGACCGGGCGGCGCCCGAGCCTGTCGGAAAGGCGCCCGGCTATGGGCGTGCACAGAAATTGCAGCCCGGCGTAGGCGGAACCGAGTACGCCCCCGAACAGGGCCGCGTCCTGCAGCGAGTGAAGGGCGCCCCCACCGGCAAGGGTTTGAAGGGCTTCCACGGCCTGCAGGACGGCCCCGATCACGAGTCCGTCAGGCTCATTCTCGAGATAGTGGAGCAACATGGCCGGATAGAGCGGGAAAATGATGGAGAATCCAACGAGATCCAGCAGCAGGGTGATGAACACCACAAGCAGAACGCGGCGTGGTGGATTTTCGGGCGTGGATGCGAGCTTGGAGGCAGTCATGCGGATACCCAGATGGCGGGCGGGTCATTTAATGGTGTGTGCGGCGAGTAGCAAAGGATAGTCCTTTGGTGCCTGAGTGCGCAATGTCAGGCATGAGGCACGGCATGGGTCCGCCCTCAAGTGACAAAATTTGTCCCCAAGCGCTGTGGAGCGGACCGGAAGCGGATGGGAAACCCACCTGCCGCACTATTCGAATTTTACCCTAACCCACTCAATCAAAATAGGTTACCATGGTCCAAGCGCAGGTTGGCACAAGTATTGAACATTGATCGCCAGTTAGCATACAAATTCCGACCCAAACGGAGGAACTTCCGATGCGTGTTCGTACCCAACAGCCCAACGGCTTCACCTTGGTCGAATTAATGGTCGTTGTGGCAGTCATCGCCATCCTCGCGGCAATCGCCATCCCCAGTCTACTGCGCTCGCGCATGGCGGCCAATGAGTCTTCGGCCATTACCGCAACGCGCGCCATCGTCACGGGCGAGGTCAGCTATCAAGCCGCCAACTACAAGGACGCCAGCGGTGATGGTCTCGGCGATTTCGCCACGCTCGAGGAGCTGCAGGACCCCATGGGGGATGGCGAACAGGGCTATATTGATGAGGGTATCGCAGGGGGAGCCCGTCAGGGATACATCTTCACGCTCAACACGGTGGATGGCGTGCCGGGTGTCCCGCCGTCGTACACCCTGAATGTCGACCCGTCCGTCCCGGGCAATACGGGTATCCGCTTCTTCTTCACGAATGAAAACGGCGTGATCCGCATCTCCACCACCGGCCCGGCCGGTCCGGATGACCCGCCTATGCAATAGGCGGTACCTCCGCCCCACTCCTGGCATCCTGCGAGTTCCTCGCTTCGCTTATGATGCATCCTTCCTCGCTTAGTGGCCCCGGACCTTCAGCCCGTCCGGGGCCACACTTTTAATTCCGATGCGAGTTCAGCTTGGCGGGCGACGCTGGTGGCCGTGGCTGGAAGCATCGGGGTTAGATTGTCGTGGCGAGCCGCGCCGTAGCGCCTTGGCGAAGGCCACGGTGCCAATTGCTGCCGGGGTCGGAAACGGCGCGAGTAGCCCCTTGGTGCCGCAACGCGGCACGACATGATAGCCCAGGGCAACGCCCTGGGTTTGGGATGCCCCCAACGTCGATGCCCTGCAAGGGCATGACAACGGCGGCACTCCGGTTTGTCGTGACCATGCAGGGCGCGGCCCATTTACTCCACGGCCGACCCCGGGGCGATGCGCCGAGCTGATATGTCACGGCCCTTAGGGCCACCGTCGCCGGCCGCCATCGTCTCCGATTCATTCGATTGCACTTTGGCATCACCCCTTGCTCACGGCTCGCAGGGACGCTCGCCCGCCCGGGAAAGCGCTCCAAGTGCGTTATTAAAACACCCAAAAAACGGTTACCCGAATGAGCATGCGCGCTTTTGGTCGCATTGGGATGACAAAAAATGTCGCGCAGGGCCGCTGAGGGAGCCCGGAATTGGGCTGGAAAGAACCTTGCCAATTGACGAAAACATGCACAACACTTTATTTTTCAACTGGTTATGCGTATTCAGAAACTCTTGGCATGCCCGTTGCCTTATCCATCCCATCAGTTGAATCGATGCTTCTCCCGGTGTGGGGGGGTAAGATTTGTGGTCAAGGGTAACCTAATCAAGGAGGGCAAGCCCATGAAGATCAAGAAGAACTCTGGTTTCACGCTCATCGAACTCATGATCGTCGTGGCGATTATCGCCATCATTGCGGCGATCGCCATTCCGAGTCTCCTGCGTTCGCGCATGGCGGCCAACGAGGCAGCCGCGCTCGGCTCGCTGCGTCAGATCACGACCGGCCAGGTCAGCTACCAGGCCGCCGTGTACTCGGATGCCAACAATGACGGCCTGGGCGACTACGGCACCCTGGCCGACCTGCTTGACCCTGCCGGCGACGGCAACGAGGGCTACATCGACGAAGTGCTCGCCGGTGGCGACAAGCAGGGTTACACCTTCGACTTGCAGACGGTTGACGGCGCTGTCGGCGTCCCGCCGGCGTTCACGGTCAACGCTGACCCGCAGGCAGTTGGTACCACCGGTATCCGCCAGTTCTTCGTGAACCAGAGCGGCGTCATCCGCTTCAATGTGGGCGGCGCGGCCGACGAGAACGACCCGCCCGTCCAGTAGGCCTGACGGCCTGAGGGCCTCACGACTAGCGTAACCACCAGCGCCCCCGGCTCCCACGAGCCGGGGGCGCGTTGTTTTAATTCCAAGGGCGAAAGAGCCCCACCTCCTCCAGACGATTCATTTGATTCTCCGCATGCTCCATGCCTTCTCGGTTTTTCCAGCCGGGAGGGCGATGTTTATTTCTCAGCGTATTGTTCACAAGTAAGAACTGCGTTGCATGTACCTACCGTTAGATCGGCTCAAATAGTTGACGAATTCACGCACCCGTGTTAATTTGGCACTGGATGCGAAGGGATGTGCCTCTCGCAACCTTGGGCAATCATGCTGTCTTCTACAACATGAGGAGAAAGGAGGCTGTAGAGGCCGGAGCGACATTCATACCCTATAGACATTAGGTACATCGTGGCGTACAGGGCGCCATGGTGAAGGTAATCCGAAGTCATATGGAGGTACGAATTATGAAAACGCATCGGGGCTTCACCTTGATCGAACTGCTGGTGGTGATCGCCATCATCGGCATCCTGGCAGCGATTCTGCTGCCGGCACTGGCACGCGCACGCGAAGCGGCCCGCCGCGCGAGTTGCCAGAACAACCTGAAGCAGTGGGGCTTGGTGTACAAGATGTACGCTGGCGAGGCTCGCGGCGAGAGCTTTCCACGCAATGCCACGGGCTTTGACCGCCTCCCCTACCTCGACACGGGCCCCAACAAGATCATGTCAGTCGCCTTGGGGCAGTCGATCTATCCCGAGTACTTGTCGGACATGAACATCTACTTCTGTCCGTCAGGCACGGACAGCCACCAGGATCCGTCCAACTTCATCGATTGCCCCGGTGGGGCTTGGTGCAGCGGCAGTCCAGGCGACCCCCTCAATCCCCCCGTGGGCGGCGATTCCCTCAATGCTCATCTCTTCGACGACCGTGACTACATCTACACGGGCTGGGTCGCACCGACTAGCGAAGTATGGGTGACGCAGCATGTGATGTTTGCGATCTGGCGATTTATTCTGCCGGAGGCTCCGCCGGTCGTGCAGGATATCGCGGATTTTGCAGACAGTGAAATGAACTTGCTGGTACCGCCAGCGGGTGTCACCACCTTGGCCCAGCTTCAGGCGGCATTCGAGGGCAACTGGCCTGTCGAAGTGTTTGCAGAGATCGGCGTCCCCATTCCTCAGATGCAGGGCATTTCGGGCAGCACTCGAATTCCCCGGCTTCGGGAGGGGATCGAGCGCTTCATGATCACCGACATCAATAATCCCGCGGGAAGCGCGATGGCCCAGAGTGACATCGTGATGATGTGGGACCGTATCGGCATGGCTGGCCGCAGTCTTTCGGGCTACTCCCACATTCCGGGCGGCGCCAACCTGCTTTACATGGATGGTCATGTCGAATTCGAGCGCTATCCTTCCCGGGATGGCTTTGTCGATGAGTACACGGCCTTTGCCGGCCGCGGCACCTGATCAAGACGACGGTGCTGCAGGGCCCTCAGGCCGACCACGCACCGTCGCAAGTTGAATGTCGCGACCGGCAGTCGCAAGACTGCCG
>ERZ869909.854-NODE-854-length-29338-cov-285.877892_pt1 | contig 29338 bp, 19 predicted proteins | sample MGYA00520892_ERZ869909 | MGnify/ENA primary metagenome ERZ869909 (study PRJEB32215, sample SAMEA104723947) | bioreactor metagenome | biome: bioreactor; feature: anaerobic bioreactor; material: water | place: China | collected 2015-03-12 ...
GAGATGACGTCCTGCTCCGGCACGTCCATGGTGATCACACGCAGGTCCACCACGCTCATCTGCTGGATGCCGGGAATGACGATGATCAACCCCGGCCCCTTGACCGACTGAAAGCGGCCGAGGAAGAAGATCACGCCGCGTTTGTACTCCGGCAGAATGCGGATCGACGCGGCGATCAGCATGAACAGCAGGACGACCGGAATGAGATATTCGAGCATCATGGTAACTCTCCTGTGTTGCGCTTGGACTCGATGAATTCCGTTACATTACCGAGCGGTTCGTTGCACGGGTTCGACGTGTAGCGTCAGGCCGTCGACCGCCACCACCCTGACCGCCTCTCCACGCCTCACGGCAACGGGGCTGTGCGCATTCCAGCGCTCCCCCCGCATGCGCACATGGCCTTCCTGCCGGAAGTCCTCCAGGGCCATGCCATGACAGCCTATCAGCTGCTCCTGGCCGGTGCGGGCCGGGCGCCGGCGCAGGCCGGTGAAGCGAATCATCACCCACAGCATGAGTCCCGCCGCCACCAGGGCGACGCCGCCGATCATCGGCAGCGAGACGGCGAGCTGGTCGGTATCCATCAGCATCACCGAGCCGATCACGAAGGCCGCGATCCCGCCCATGCCGAGGATGCCGAAGCTCGGCATCAGCGCCTCGCTCACGATCAAGCCCAGCCCCACCAGGATCAGCGCCAGGCCGGCGTAGTTGATCGGCAGCAGTTGAAAGGCGAACAGCGCGAGCAGCAGCGAGATGACGCCGATGGTGCCCGGCACCAGGGCCCCCGGATTGGAGAGTTCGAAGATCAGCCCGTAGAAGCCGATGATCATCAGGAAGTAGGCCACGTTGGGGTTGGTGATCACCTGCAGGAACTGGGTGCGCCAGTCGGGATCGAAGCGCTCGACGGTGATGTCGGCGGTGCTCAGGGTGCGCTCGCCACGCTCCATGACCACCTCGCGACCGTCGATCTGCTCCAGCAGGTCGTCGATGTCACGCGCCACCACGTCGATGACGTTGATTTCGAGCGCTTCGCGGGAGGTCAGGTTGACCGCTTCGCGTACCGCCTCCTCGGCCCAGTCGGCGTTGCGGCCATGGCGCTCGGCCAGCCCGCGAATGTAATAGACGGCGTCCTCCAGCACCTTGCGCTCCATGGCGGTCTCGCCGCGCCGACGCGTATCGGCAGGCTCGGCGGGAGCGTCGCCTTCGGCCTCCGTGGCCTCGGCATCGTTGGCCTCGTTCGCCTCGTCGGCTACCTGCTCCGCCTCGTCGTTCTCCCGTGCGTTGCGCTCCTCGGTCTCTCCCTCTTCGTCGCGCTCGTCCAGGCCGGGAAACCCACCGCCCATCTGTACCGGCGTGGCCGAGCCGAGATGGGTCGAGGGCGCCATGGCGGCCACGTGGCTGCCGTAGAGCAGATAGGTGCCGGCGCTGGCGGCCCGGGCGCCGCTGGGCGAGACGTAGATGGCCACGGGCACCGGCGAGGTGAGCATGGAACGGATCATGCTGCGCATGGTGGCATCGAGCCCGCCCGGGGTGTCCATCTGCACGATGACGAGTTCGGCATTGCGCTCGGCCGCCTTGCGCAGCCCGCGTTCGAAGTAGTCGCCGGTGGCCGGCCCGATGGCACCCTCCACCGTCATCACCAGGGCGATGCGTTCGTTCTCCTGAGCCTGGCTCTGCCAGGCCAGCAGACCACCTCCGACAGCCAGGCACAGGAAGCTGAACCACAGCACAAGACGGTGAAGCCGGGCGACACGGCGCACGCTCATGACAGACTTACCTCGCGTCGTGATATGGGTATGCTTGTAGGACCCTACTGTTGGTGATTCAGTTTCTCCTTAAATCAGGTTAGCAGGCGAAGCCGAGAAAGCCGAACCTGACACGAAGCCAACCCAGGAGCACGACGATGCGCCTTCTTGTCACTGCCATAGCCCTCTCGTTGATCCTGGTACCGCCGGCGGCGGCCGACTCATGGTCGCAGGTGCTCGACGAAGCCCGCGGCCAGAGCGTCTACTGGCACGCCTGGGCCGGCGATACGCGGGTCAACGACTATCTCGAATGGGTGAAGCGGCAAGTGCGGGACGAGCACGATATCGAGCTGGTGCATGTCAAGATCGACGATACCGGTGCCGCCGTCTCCCGGGTGCTGGCCGAGCGCAGCGCCGGCAATCACGACGACGGCAGCATCGATCTGATCTGGCTCAACGGCGAGAACTTCGCCGCCATGAAAGAGAACGACCTGCTGTTCGGCCCCTTCGCCGAGCGACTGCCCAACTTCGCGCTGACCTTTCCCGAGCACAATCCCGAGGTGGTCACCGACTTCACCCTGCCCACGGAAGGCTACGAGTCGCCCTGGGGCAAGGCACAGATCACCTTCTATTACGACGCCGGCGAAGTCGGGGACGAGCCGCCACGCAGCATGACGCAGCTGCTCACCTGGGCCGAGGCCAATCCCGGGCGTTTCACCTATCCCCGTATTCCCGACTTCCTCGGCAGCACCTTCCTCAAGCAGGCGCTCATTGCCTTGGTCGACGATAGCGATGCCCTCTATGAACCGGTGGCGCAAAGCGACTTCGAGGACGTCACGGCACCGCTGTGGGAGTATCTCGACGCCCTTCACCCTCACCTATGGCGCAGCGGGCGGCAGTTCCCCGCCAATGGCCCCGAGCTGAGGCGTCTGATGGCCGACGGCGAAGTCGCGCTGGCCTTCACCTTCAACCCGGCGGAGCCGGCCGCCGCGGTGGCCGACTTCGAGCTGCCCGAAACGACCCGCAGCTACGTACTCGACGGCGGCACCCTGGGTAACGTGCATTTCGTTGCCATTCCGTTCAACTCACCGCGCCGTGCCGCCGCCATGGTGGTGGCCGATTTCCTGCTCTCACCCGAGGCCCAGGCGCGCAAGCAGGACATCTCGGTGTGGGGCGATCCCACCGTGCTCGACGTGACGCGCCTCAATGCCGAGACCCGCGCACTCTTCGAACAGGCGCGCGACAATCCCGCCCTGCTGGCACCGGAGGCACTGACCGAGACCCTGCCGGAGCCGCACCCGAGCTGGATGACGGCGCTGCAGGACGCCTGGCAGGCGCGCTACGTCGGCCGCTAGGGACAGCCGCTGCCGATGCTGCGCCTTGCTCCGTGGCTGATCGTCATCCTGCTGGTCGGCCCGATACTGGCCGGCCTGACCATGGCGGTACTGCCTGCGTTCGGCTATTTGCCGGCGCTGGGCGGCCATGCCTTCAGCCTGGAGCCCTGGCGGCTGCTCCTGGCCCAACCGGGCCTGACCCGCTCAGTGGGTGTGAGTTTCGCCAGCGGTCTGATTACCACGGCCATCTCGCTTGCCGTGGTGCTGCTGTTTCTGGCCGGCGTATCGGGCAGCCGGCTGGACCGATGGATCCGACGCCTGGTCGCGCCGCTGCTGTCGATCCCCCACGCCGCCGCGGCCTTCGGCCTGGCCTTCCTGATCGCACCATCCGGCCTGCTGTCACGACTGGTCTCGCCGGGGCTGACCGGCTGGGAGCGTCCGCCGGACGTGCTGATCGTTCAGGACCCCTGGGGGTTCTCGCTGATGGCTGGGTTGATCATCAAGGAGATCCCCTTCCTGCTGCTGATGTGCCTTGCCGCCCTGCCCCAGCTCGACCCGGAACGGCGCGTGGCCATGGCCCGCTCGCTCGGCTATCGCCCGACCACCGCCTGGCTCAAGGTGGTGACCCCTTCGCTCTATCCGCTGATCCGACTGCCGGTCTTTGCCGTCATCGCCTATGCCACGTCGGTGGTGGACGTGGCGCTGATTCTCGGCCCGACCCTGCCGCCGACGCTGGCGGTCTCGATTCTCGTCTGGTTCAACGACCCCGATCTGAGCCGGCGCTTCATGGCCTCGGCCGGCGCCGTGCTGCAGCTCGGCGTCACGGCCGCGGCGCTCATCGCCTGGTGGTGCCTGGAACGCCTGGTCGCCCGGCTGGGGCGGCACTGGCTCGCGCGTGGCGGACGCGACAGCGGCGATTTGCCGCTGCGTCTGGCCGGCAAAGGGCTGATCGGGCTGGCCACACTCACTGCCTTCGCCGGCATCGCCGGCCTGGCGCTATATTCCATTGCCGGCTTCTGGCGCTTTCCCGATGCCCTGCCGCAAGGCCTCACCGCGGCGCACTGGCTGCGCGCCCTGCCCGCCCTTGCGGGGCCGGTCGCCACCACGGCGCTGATCGCCATCGGCGCTACGCTGATCGCTCTGGCGCTGACCCTGGCGGCGCTGGAGAACGAACAGCGAACGGGCCGGCAGCCGGCCCAGGGACGGCTGCTCTCGGCGCTCACGCTGCTCTACCTGCCGCTGATCGTGCCGCAGATCGCCTTCCTGTTCGGGCTGGTGGTGGTGATGGAGTCGCTGGGCACTCGCCCCACCCATGCGCTGGTGATCTTCGGCCACCTGCTGTTCGTGCTGCCCTACGTGTTTCTCTCCCTCGCGGAGAGCTACCGCCGCTTCGACCCGCGCTGGTCGCAGCTGGCGGTGAGTCTCGGCGCCTCGCGCAACGGCGCCTTCTGGCGGGTGCGGCTGCCGCTGCTGCTGGCGCCGCTGCTCACCGCCGCCGCCGTGGGCCTGGCCGTCAGTATCGGTCAGTACCTGCCCACCCTGCTGCTGGGTGCCGGCCGTGTGCCCACCGTGACCACCGAGGCGGTGTCGCTGGCCGCCGGTGGCAATCGTCGGGTGATCGGCGTGTGGGCGATGGTTCAGGCCAGCCTGCCGCTGGTAGGCTTCGTCATCGCCGTGGGCCTGCCACGGCTGCTGTGGCGCAATCGACGCGACATGAGGGGATCACCATGAGCACAGGTCACCGCCTGGTGCTGGACGAGGTCCGCATCGTCCTGGCGGGCAGCACACTGCTCGAACTCGGCGCCGAGATCGGTCCCGGCGAGGTCTTCACCGTGATGGGACCGTCGGGATCGGGCAAGTCGACCCTGCTGGCATACCTGGCCGGCTTCCTGGCACCTGCCTTCCAGGCCAGCGGCCGGGTACTGCTCGACGATAGCGACATCACTCGACTGCCGGCGGAGCGCCGCGGTATCGGCCTGCTGTTCCAGGACCCGCTGCTGTTCCCGCATCTCTCGGTGGCCGGTAACCTGCGCTTCGGCATGCCCCGCGCCCTACCCGACAAGGCGGCAAGGGTCGAGACGGCACTGGCGCAGGTCGGCCTGGCCGGCTTCGGGTCACGCGACCCGGCCACCCTCTCCGGCGGCCAGAAGGCCCGAGTGGCGCTGATGCGCCTGCTGCTTTCCGAACCGCGTGCCGTACTGCTCGACGAACCCTTCTCGAAGCTCGACAGGCAGCTGCGCCACGACATGCGCCGACTGGTCTTCGACCGGCTGCGCGAGGCGGGGCTGCCCAGCCTGCTGGTGACCCACGACCGCGAGGATGCCGAGGACGCCGGCGGCAGGGTGATCGAGCTGGGCCAATGAGCCGAAGACGCAACGTTGCCTCCCCGCTGCCACCGGCCTAGGCTTTCATCCATCCCCAGCGAGGAGGACGGGCTCATGCGAACTCCACTGATCTTGGCAGTCACGCTGGCAATGGCCGGCACCGCCCAGGCGATGCACCCTTCTCCCCTGGTCGAGGCCGAGTGGCTGGAAGAGCATCTGAACGCTGCAGGTCTCGTGGTGCTCGACGTGCGCTCCACCATCGACGACGGCGGCGACCGTACCGCCTTCGAGGCCGCCCGCATTCCCGGCAGCCGCTACAGCAACTACGCCGAGGATGGCTGGCGCGAAGAACGCGACGGCGTGGCCGGCCTGATGCCGGACGTGGACGATCTGGCACGGCTGATCGGCGGCCTGGGCATCGACAACGGCGACACCGTCATCGTCGTGCCGGCGGGCACCGGCCCCACCGACTTCGCCAGCGCTACCCGGGTCTACTGGACCTTCAAGACCCTGGGCCATGACGAGGTGGCGATCCTCAACGGCGGCTTCGCCGGTTGGGAACGGCAAGGGTTCGAGACCGCCAGCGGTCCGCTCGAACCGCCCGAGGCGACCGCTTTCTCCGCAACGCTGCGCGAGGAGCTGCTGGCAAGCGACGCCGAGGTCGACGCCTCACGGCAGGCCGGCGAGCAGCTGGTTGATGCCCGCCCCGAGGAGTTCTTCAGCGGAGCACGGCAGTCGCCAGCCACCCGTGCGCCGGGCACCATCCCGGACTCGGTGAACCTGCCCCATGATGATGCGCTGGTAGAGCGCGACGGCGCCTGGTACCTGGAGCCCGAACGCTTGACCGCGGCGATCGACGCCCTGGGGCTGGACCGGGAAGCCCCTACCGTCGCCTTCTGCAATACCGGTCATTGGGCCGCCAGCGGTTGGTTCCAGTTGAGCGAGGTGGGCGGCTTTACGAATGCCACCATGTACGATGGCTCCATGGCCGCCTGGACCCGAGACGACGCCCGGCCGGTGCAACTGGCCGACCGCGGCGTCATGACGGTGGGAGAAATGAGGGACTGATCCCTCTCGGGCGAAGTGCAGATCGCGAACGGACCAGGCCTGCTTCGTCCTCGCAGCGGCCGAAGCAGGCCACGATGTCCGCCTCATGCCGCCAGCAGTTCGACGTCGTAGCGCTCACCGTGACGTTCCATGTAGTCGGTCAGCCGCGCCAGCGGCAGCGGGCCCGGCAACGGGTAGCGCGCCTTTATCTTCTGCCGGGTCTCGAGGTAGTAGCGTCCCAGCGAACCGAAGTCCCGCGGGTGCAGCTCCTCGCTGACGCCGATGAACTGACCCTGCCTGCGGGCCCGCTCCAGCACCTGCCGCCAGCGGTCGATCTGCGGGAACCCCACCCCCTCGACGCCGTTGTTGAACAGCATCAGGTTGATCTCGTCGAAGGGCTCACGAGAATCGAGGTAGGACTCGATGGCGTCCACCGAGGGGTTCATGTTGAACTTCATCCAGAACGGCACCGAGCCCGTGCGCAGCGCCCAGTAGGGCTCGAGCATGATGAAGGACTCGACCAGTACCCGATTGGCCTTGAGCCCCCGTTCACGGTTCCAGTCGCGGTAGAAGTCGGCCACCATCGGGCTGAGGGAGTCCGGCTCGTCGTAGATCAGTCGCTTGACCTGATAGCCGTGCTGGGCGGCAAAGCGCAGGATGTCGTCGCGCAGCGCCGCCTCGAAGCCCCACTCCGCCTCGGGGCTCCTGCCATCCGGCTCCGGCGAGTCCCAGCGCCGTACCGGCGCATCATAGCGCTCCAGGTACTCCTCGACCCGCTCGCTGCCGTGGTGGAACTCCTCTTCGGTGGCGCCACCCAGCGCCCCGTGCTGGAAGAAGTGGCGCTCGCCGATACGGGTCGTCGGCCAGCTGCTGCCGCACTCGGTCACTATGATGGTGCCGCCCGGCTCGAGGTTCGCCTCGAGAAAGCGCTCGTAGGCCCGACCCAGGGTCAGCCGCTTGACGCGAAAGTAGTCCATGTACTCCACCATCAGGCGATCCTGATTGGCGTCGTGCATGTGATGGAGCTGCAGATCCGGATTGGCTTCGAGCAGCTTGGGGGCATAGCGACGACCGAACTCCATGGCCTTCTTCGGGTCGTCGTTGTCCCCCGTGAGGTGACGCACCGGGATGAAGAAGGTCTGCGGCAGCCAGGGGATGTCGAAGGCGGCGGAGAGATGCGTCAGCGCGCCGCTGGCCGAGCCGACCATCACCGCCTGATAGCGCCGCTGGGGATAGCGGGCGGTGATCCACTCCGCCACCTTTTCGGCATCGACCTGATCGAGCTTGTCGGGGGCGTGCCCCTCGGTCACGCCGCCCACCGCATAGACCTCTTCGCGAGCCGCCTGCGGCAGCCAGTTCGCCGCCTGCACGATGCGGCCCATGGCATGCCCCTTGCCCAGGCCGGGGTAATCCTGACCGTGCAGGTAGTTGGAGGTGGCACGCAGCATGCCGGTAGCGGAATCGAAATCGGCAATGTAGGAAGGGGAACTGGGTCGCATGAGAAACTCCTGTCTTCAGCGATGTGATTCGAAATCCCAAGGGAGCGACATCCTGTCGCTCCCGGCGGTCAGGCTTGGCAGTGAGGCGACGTCAGGTTTGACGGTGATAAGCGTACATCGCCAGCGGCACCACCACGGCCGCCAGCCCTAGTGCCAGCCCCATGCCGCTGCTGGTGCCGCCATGTTCGCGCTCGATCCAGCCGCCGCGAACGGCCCCGTCTCCGCGCGAGTGGAACAGGTTGCCCGAGCCGGGCTCGACGGGCAGGTCCTGGGCGAAGTGGTCGCTGTTCACCTTGCGTTCCATCATCTTTTCGCCGAGCGGCGGTGCCAGCGTGCGAAGCGCCGCCATCATACGCCCCGAGTTGCCGACGAAGTGTTCGCGCATCGGGTGCCTGGCCACGTGCACGATGGCCGCCGCCACCTTCTCCGGGGGATAGACAGGCGTCATGGCCTTGACCGGCTGCCCCACGTAGTTGGCCGCACGCTGAAACAGCGGTGTATCGATGGAGGCCGGCAGAATGGTGGAGACATGGATGTCCGGCGCATCGGCGAGCTCCATGCGCAGGCACTCCGACAGGCCGCGAATGCCCCATTTCGAGGTCACATAGGCACTGGTGAAGGGCTGACCGGAGTGGGCCACCATCGAGGAGACGTTGATCAGCCGCCCATGACCCTGCTCGCGAAACTGGCGAATCGCTTCCCGCGCTCCGTTGACGCAGCCCAGCAGGTTGGTCTGGATCACCTTTTCGAAGGCGTCACGCGGCGTTTCCTCCAGGCGGCCGAACAGCGTCACCGCGGCGTTGTTGATCCAGACGTCGATGCGCCCATAGCGCTCCACCGCCTTCTCGCATAGCCGCTCGACCTGATCGGCCTCGCACACGTCGGTGGGCACGACGATGCCACGGCCGCCAAGCCGCTCGCACTCCTGCAGTGTCTCCTGCAGGGCGGATTCTCGTCGGGACGCCAGCACCACAGTGGCCCCGCTGCGGGCGAAGGCATGTGCCGTGGCTCGCCCGATGCCGCTCGAGGCACCGGTGATGACCACTATGGCGTCGTGCAACTCGCTGCGTTTCATGACCTACCTCCTTGGAAAATCAACGCTGTCGAACATCTTGCCGTGATGCCGGCTCACGCTCCTGCGACTTTTGAGCCTGCGATGAGATTGAGTGCGTGGCGCCCTGCCTCTCGATCGCGCTTCTCTCACCTCATTGCGTAAATATAAAAAAATATTCCAGGCACATTTATTTACCCAAAAAGACGAAATAACAAATCGCATCGAGTTCAATATGGCACACACAGTCGCTCTCCATTGTGTCGACGGGTGAGGAAGTATTTCATGCCTGTTATCAAAAAAACCTTGCTGTTCCGACAGGTATCCTTCCATGCTCCGCCCCACCGTCTTCATGCCTGTCGAGGCGATACCTGGATTACATAGGTTAGTGAGAGATCGACTTCACCAAGGTAGATTTCATCGTCTATACCTAGGCAACGACATCAGCGTCGCACTATGTTTTTCCCGGTTGGCCGATACGGATGCGGCTCCAACCGGGTAGACAGGCTGCATGAACATTGTCTGGCCATGCCACAACAGGGAGGGTTGTCATCATGGGCAATGTGGCATTGAAGGGTATCGATTCCGATACGAAAGCGGTTCCTCGAAGTCGCGCGTTCACCACACGCCTCGAGGAGATCAGGCTCGACGATTACGTCAAGAGCGAACGCGACGCAGCCCTGCCTCGGGACAGGAACGAAGGACGACACCCGTCGCAGCGAATCCTCTTCGTCACCCCGGAAATAGCCGATTTCGTCAAGGTCGGCGGGTTGGGTGACGTCTCTTCGGCACTGCCCCGGGCGTTGGCGGCCCACCACGACATTCGCATTCTCATGCCGGCCTACCGCGAAGTTCGCAATTCGGCGCTCAACATCCGTCGCGTCGGTCGCTTGCCCGCTCACGCCGGGCTGCCGGCCTGCGAGCTTGGCGAGATGACCTGTGCCGATGGCATGGTGATCTACGTACTGCTCTGCCCCGAGCTCTACGAGCGCGATGGCGGTCCCTATGGCACCGGCCCCGGGGGCTACGGCAGCGGCGGCTGGGAAGACAACGACGTACGCTTCGCCAGGCTGTCGCTGGCTGCCGCCCAGATCGCTGCCGGCCAGGCCGGGCTCGACTGGCGGCCCCAACTGCTGCATCTGAACGATTGGTCGTGCGGCCTGGCCCCCGCCTATCTGGCGTGGATGGGACACAAGGTCCCGAGTGTCTTCACCATCCATAACCTGGCCTATCAGGGGCTCTTCGACAGATCGCGCTGCGCGGCGCTGGGCATTCCCGAAAGTGCCTTTCATATCGAAGGGGTCGAGTATTACGGCCGGCTCTCCTTCATGAAGGCGGGCATCGTCTACGCCTCCCACGTGACCACGGTGAGCGCCACCTATGCGCGGGAGATCACCACGCCGGAGTTCGGCTGCGGCCTGGATGGGCTGCTACGCTGCAAGGCGAGGCAAGGGCGGCTCAGCGGCATTCCCAACGGTATCGACGACTCCTGGGATCCGCGCACCGACGCTCATCTGGTGCAGGCCTTCTCGGCCAACGACTGGCGCGGCAAGCGCGCCAATGCCGATTACGTGCGCCACCGCTTCGGCCTGGCGCCCAGCGCCGGCCCGCTGTTCGCCATGGTCTCGCGCATGGTGCACCAGAAGGGGGTCGACCTGGTCATCGAGGCCGCCCCCAGCATCGTCCAGGCAGGTGGTCAACTGGTCTTCATCGGCAGCGGCGAGCGCCGCGTGGAGGCACAGCTGGATCGGCTGGCGGAGCGCTATCCGGGGGCCGTGGGAACCTACATCGGCTTCGACGAGTACGAAGCCCGCTGCATCTACGCCGGCAGCGACTTCCTGCTGATGCCGTCGCGCTTCGAACCATGCGGTCTCAGTCAGATGTATGCCCAGCGCTTCGGCTCGTTGCCCATCGCTCATCGCACCGGGGGGTTGGCCGATACCATCGAGAACGGCGTGACCGGGTTCCTGTTCGAGGGCGCCAATCTGGCCAGCTTCATGCAGGCGCTCCAGCAGGCCTTCTCGGTCTACCACTCCACCGAGCTGTTCTACGCCATGCGCCGGGCCGCCATGACCGGGCGCTACCACTGGCGTCAGTCTATCGCGCCTTACACGCAGCTCTATCGGCGCATCTGCAACGAAGCAGACGTGGAGGTGCAACAAGCCGGATGAACGCAGTCACTCGATTCGAATACAGCTTCGGCGCCCAGGTACTGGGCCCGCAATGGACCCGCTTCGCGCTCTGGGCGCCGAGCGCCCGCCGGGTCGAGCTGGAAGTGGAAGGGCAGGCGCCGCTCGCCATGATCCAGGCCGGCGAAGGACGCTTCGTCGGCGAGGCCGAGTGCGACCACGGCACCCGCTATCGCTATCGTATCCATCTCGACGACGACGCCGAGGGCATCCTGGTGGCCGACCCCGCCTCCCGCGCCCAGGCAGGTGGCATCGACGGGCCGAGCCTGGTCGTCGATCCTTTTCGGCATGCCTGGCGGCATGCCGACTGGCTGGGCCGGCCGTGGCACGAGACGGTGCTTTACGAGCTGCACCTGGGTGCTCTAGGCGGACTGGAGGCGGCGCGCCGGCAGCTGCCCTACCTGGCCGAGCTCGGCGTCACTGCAGTCGAGCTGATGCCGGTGGCGGCCTTTCCCGGCTCGCGCAACTGGGGCTACGACGGCGTACTGCCCTACGCCGTGGACGAGGCCTACGGCGACCCGGACGCGCTCAAGGCCTTCGTCGACGATGCTCACGGCCTGGGCCTGATGGTGTTTCTCGACGTGGTGTACAACCACTTCGGCCCCGACGGCAATTACCTGCCGCGCTACGCCGAGGCCTTCTTCCGCCACGACCGCGATACCCCCTGGGGGCCGGCCATCGACTTCCGACAGCCCATGGTGCGGCGTTTCTTCATCGAGAACGCGCTGATGTGGCTCGACGAGTACCGCTTCGACGGCCTGCGCCTCGATGCGGTACACGCCATCGGCGAGCGCGACTTCCTGGTCGAGCTGGCCGAGACGCTGCGCAGCCACCTCGACGCCAATCGTCACGTGCATCTGGTGCTGGAGAATGAGCACAACGACGCCGAGCTGCTCGGGCCGGGCCGCTTCACCGCCCAGTGGAACGACGACTGGCACAACGTCATGCACGTGCTGCTCACCGGGGAGCGCGAGGGTTACTACGGCGAATTTGCCGACGAACCGACGCAGAAGCTGGTGCGCTGCCTGAGCGAGGGCTTCGTCTATCAAGGTGACCCCACCCGCGACGGCACGCCGCGAGGCACCCCCAGCGCCCACCTGCCGCCAAGCGCCTTCGTCGCCTTCCTGCAGAATCACGACCAGGTGGGCAACCGCGCCCTGGGCGAACGTCTGACCCGGCTCGCCGAGCCCCAGGCCCTCGAAGCCGCTACGCTGCTGCTGCTGCTCTCGCCCATGGTGCCGCTGCTGTTCATGGGCGAGGAGTGGGCCAGCGAGCGGCCGTTCCTGTTCTTCACCGATCATCGTGCCGAGCTGGCCGAGGCCGTGCGCGAGGGTCGCCGCGCCGAGTTCGCCGCCTTCAGCGCCTTCCAGGACCCGGCCAGGCGGGAAGCCATCCCCGACCCCAACGCCGAGTCGACCTTCGCGGCGTCGCGCCCCGACTTCGACAGCCGGGAGACGCCACCCCATGCCGACCGGCTGGCCTACGTTCGGCACCTGCTGGCAATTCGCCATGAAGAGATCGTGCCGCGGCTCGACGGCGCCCGTGCCCTGGGCGCCGAGCCGCTGGGCGACAAGGCCGTGGTGGCCCGCTGGCAAATGAACGACGACAGCCAGTTGGTCATTTCCGTGAACCTGAGCCAGCAGGCGGTGGCCACCTCCGCCTTCGGCATCGGACGGCGCCTTTACGAGACCCGCGACGGCGCGGCGGTGGCCACCGAGAGCGGCAGCCTGCCGGCCAGCTGCGCCGTCGCCTGGCTGCGCCCTGGTCCTGGCGACGAGGAGCTTTGCGCATGAGCGAGGAACGCCTGGATGCGCTGACCGAGGCCGCCGGTCTGATCGGCGAGTGGCAGGACAGCAAAGGATGCACACACCGGCTCGACGACGCCACCCGGCGGGAGCTGTTGGCGGGCCTGGGTTTCCCCGCCGAGAATGCCAGCGAGATCGACGCCAGCCTGGAACGGTTGCGCCCTCCTGCTTCTCCCGCACATTGGCCACCGCTGATCACCGCCGAGCAGGGCAGGGGCACGGCGCTGCCTTCCGTCCTCCCTGAAGGCACTCGCTACGTTCTCGTTCTGGAAAACGGCGAGCGTCGCGAGGGGCGGCTCCCGCGAGCGGGCGAACTGCCTCCCGTCGAGACACCCGGCTACCACCGGCTGCAGATCGGCGACAGCGTGCGGACCCTGGCCGTGGCCCCGCCGCGCTGCTTCACGCTGGCCGACGCCTGCGACAGCGAGACACCGCGCCAGTGGGGCCTTGCCGCGCAGCTCTACGCCCTGCGTCGGCCCGGCGACGGCGGCATCGGCGACACCCTGGCGCTGGAGCGGCTGGTACGGCATGCCGCCGAGGCCGGTGCCGCAGCCGTGGCGATCAGCCCGACCCACGCCATGTTCAGCGCCGACGTGACGCGCTACAGCCCCTACGCCCCCTCCAGCCGGCTGCTCTACAACGTGCTGCATGCGGCACCGGAAGCCCTGCTCGGCGAGGAGCCGGTCAAGCGCGCCAAGGATATCAGCGGCGTGAACGATGCCCTGCCGCGGCTCGAAGCGGAACCGCTGCTCGACTGGCCCGCTGCGGCCATTGCCAAACTAACCTGGCTGCGGGCCTTGTGCGAGGACCTGATGCAGCGTGAGGATGCGAAGGCAGTCAGGCTTCGCCAGGCCCTGGCGGCCTTTCGCCAACGCGGGGGCTCGACGCTCGAGCACCACTGCCGCTTCGAAGCGCTGCAGCAGCGGCTCGGCATTCTCGACTGGCGCCAATGGCCCCGGGAACTACGCGACCCGACCGGTCCGGAAGTGGCGCGCTTCGCCGAGGTGGATGCTCGCGACGTCGAGTTTCACGCCTTCCTGCAATGGCTGGTAAGCGAAGGCCTCGCCCGCGCCCAGGCCTCGGCCCGGGAGGCCGGCATGACGGTGGGACTGATCGCCGACCTGGCGGTGGGCGCCGATGCAGCGGGCAGCCAGGCCTGGAGCCGCCAGGCGGAGATGCTCGAAGGCCTGTCGATCGGCGCCCCGCCGGACGCCTTCAACGTGCACGGCCAGGACTGGGGCCTTGCGCCCTTCTCGCCCCAGGGCCTGGTGCGCTCGGGGTTTCGCAGCTTCATCGACATGCTGCGCGCCGGTTTCGCCCACGCCGGGGGGCTGCGCATCGACCACGTGATGGGCCTCATGCGCCTGTGGCTGGTGCCCCACGGCAAGGCCCCTACCGCGGGCGGCTACGTGCGCTATCCGTTCGACGATCTGCTGCGGCTGGTGGCGCTGGAGTCCTGGCGTCACCGCGCCATCGTCATCGGCGAGGACCTGGGCACCGTTCCCCCCGGCTTTCGTCAGCGGCTGGCGCGCCACGGCATTCTCGGCATGCGCGTGCTGTGGTTCGAGCGCGATGACGATGGCGGTTTCCTGCCGCCGGCGCAGTGGTCGCGGGACGCCATCGCCACCAGCACGACCCACGATCTGCCCACTTTGGCGGGCTGGTGGGCGGGGCGCGACATCGAGTGGCGCGACCGCCTGGGCCTGCTGGGCGAAGGCCGTGATGCCGACGGCGAGCAGGCCGAGCGCCGCAGCGACCGGGCACGCCTGGCTCGGTCTTTCGGCCTGCTGGATCCACTGGCTTCCTCTACCGTGCTGGAAGCTACCGAGCTGCCCGTGTCGCAGGTGCTGGATGCCGGCGCGCAGCAGTTGGGGCTGACCCCGGCGCCGCTCACGCTGCTGCCGGTGGAAGACGCCCTGGGACTGGAGGAGCAGGCCAACCTGCCGGGTACCCTCGACGAGCACCCCAACTGGCGGCGGCGCCTGCCCGATGCCACCGCACGCCTGTTCGCCTCCACCGAAGTGAGAGATCGGCTGGAGCAGTTGGCCATGGCTCGCCGCCAGGCGGCGCAGGCGGTCACGACACCGGAGACTGCGGATGATGGTGGCGATGAGTGACATTCGCGCCACCGTGCGCCTGCAATTCCATCGCGGCTTCACCCTCGACGAGGCCGCCGAATGGGTCGGCTACTATGCCAGGCTCGGCATCAGTCATGTCTATGCCTCGCCGCTGCAGATGTCCCGCAGCGGCTCGCCCCATGGCTATGACGGCATCGACCCTACCCGCATCGACCCCGAACTCGGCGGCGAGGCGGCGCTGGAGCGGCTGGTATCGCGCCTGCGCGCCCACGGCATGGGCCTGATTCTGGACATCGTGCCCAACCATGTGGCGGTCGGCGGCTCGCAGAACCCCTGGTGGCAGGATGTACTGGCGTGGGGCCAGGCGAGCCCTTTCGCCGGCTTCTTCGACATCGACTGGCACTCCCCCGACCCGCTGCTGCGCGGCAAGGTGCTGCTGCCTTTCCTCGGCGAGCCCTATGCCGACGCCTTGCACGGCGGCGAGCTTTCACTGCGCCACGACCCGGAAACCAGCGCCTTCCACGTGGCCTATCACGAACATCGCTTTCCTCTCGATCCGCGCCGCTACGGCGACATCCTGGGCCTGGCCGAGCACGCTGCACTCTGGGACCTGGCACCGCGTTTCGACGCCCTGCGCCAGCGCGACGACGCCTATACCGCCGTGGCCGAGTGTCGCCGCGAGCTGCGTCAGGCACTGGCGGACCCGGCCGCCGAGCGAGCGCTGGCCCATGCCCTGGGCTTGTTCGACGGCAGCACCCGCGGCGGCGCCATTCGCCTGCACGACCTGCTGGATCAGCAACATTATCGCCTGGCCTGGTGGCGAACCGGCACCGACGAGATCAACTGGCGCCGCTTCTTCGACATCACCGAACTCGGCGGGCTGCGCATCGAGCAGCCCGAGGTGTTCGAAGCGGTGCACGCCCTGCCGCTGCGCCTGGTGGAACAGGGCTGGGTCGACGGGTTGCGCATCGACCATATCGACGGCCTGGCCGATCCACGCGGCTACTGCCGCCGTCTGCGGGCCCGCCTGGGCGAGGCCCAGAAGCGACGCCCGCCGGACGCGGTACGCCACGTGGCGATCTTCGTCGAGAAGATCCTGGCCGCCGACGAGACCCTGCACCGCGACTGGGGCGTCGACGGCACTACCGGCTACGAGCTGATGAATCAGGTCTCGGCCCTGCAGCACGACCCCGCCGGGTCCCAGCCGCTGCGCGAGCTGTGGCGCCGCATCAGCGGGCGCAGCGACGACTTTCTGGACGAGGTGCGCCAGGCCCGCCGCGAGGTGCTGCACACCCTGCTGGTCAGCGAATTCGAGGCCTGCGTTCGTGCTCTGCACGCCGTGGCCCGCCACCGCCTGGCGAGCCGCGACGTCACCCTGGCCGCCCTGCGTCGGGCGCTCGAGGCGCTGATCGTGCATTTCCCGGTCTACCGCACCTACGCCGACGATGGCGGCCGCCCGGAACTCGACGCCTGCTTCTTCGATCAGGCCATGGCCGGTGCCCGCACGGCGCTGAGCCCGCCCGATGCCGTCGTGCTGACCTGGCTCGAGCGCTGGCTGGGCGGCGAAGCCCCCGCCGACGCCGAGGACACAGAGGAGCGCTGGCTGCGCCAGCGCGCCATCGTGCGCTTCCAGCAGCTCACCTCGCCGGTGGCCGCCAAGGCCGTGGAGGACACCGCCGGTTATCGCAGCGCGGCCTTGATCTCGCGTAACGACGTCGGCTTCGACGGCGAGCATTTCAGCCACTCGCCGCGCCGGTTCCACGATGCCAACGCCTGGCGCGCGCGCCACTTCCCCCACGGCCTGGTCGCCACCGCCACCCACGATCACAAGCGCGGTGAAGACGTGCGGGCGCGTCTTGCCGCGCTGAGTGAAAACTCCGCCGCCTTCGCCACCCGCGTCGAACGCTGGCGCGAGCTGACCGCCCCGTTGCGCCAGGTGCTGCCCTCGGGCCCGGCCCCCAGCCCCGGCGATGAGCTGATTCTCTACCAGCTGCTGCTCGGCGCCTGGCCGCCGACGCTCTCGCGTCACGACGACGACGGCATGCGCGAGTTCGCCGAACGCCTGGCTCAGTGGCAGCAGAAGGCGGTGCGCGAAGCCAAGCTGCGCACCCACTGGCTGTGGCCCGACGAGGCCTACGAGAGCGCCTGCCGCGATTATCTGCAGGGCCTCCTGGCCACCCCCGAGCTGTGCCGCGAGATCGAGGCGGCGGCCCGCGAGCTCGATCTGCCGGGCGCGCTCAACGGCCTGGTTCAGACGGCGCTGCGCCTGACCGTGCCCGGCATTCCCGACCTCTATCAGGGCTGCGAATTCTGGGACTACAGCTTGGTCGATCCCGACAATCGCCGCCCGGTCGATCACGCCGCTCGCCTGGCAGCTCTCGATCAACACAGCGCCCCTCAGGCGGCGCTGGCCGACTGGGGCCACGGCGCCGTCAAGCAGACGCTGATCGCACGTCTGCTGGCGCTGCGTCACGAGCAGCGCGGGCTGTTCGTTCACGGCGACTACCAACCGCTGGCCACCACCGGCAGGCATGAGGAACGCCTGGTGGCGTTCCTGCGCCGCCACGCCGACCGACAGCTGCTGGTCGTCGTGCCACGGCTGACTGCGGGGCTGCTGACGGACGCCGACCGCCCCCTGGTGCCACCGGCGCAGTGGGGCGACAGCGGCATCTGCCTGCCCGAAGAGGCACGTGGCGCTTGGCAAAGCGCGCTGACCGGTACCACCCTGACAGTAACGATGGAGACTGTCGCCGCTGGGGAACTGCTGAGGGATTTTCCCGTCGGCGTCTACCTACGAGACACGCACAGGCAAAGGGAGAGCTAGGATGGCTGACGAAGAGCGCGTACGGAACCTGGCCTACGAAATCTGGGAATCGGAAGGACGCCCCGAAGGGCAGCAGCAGCGCCACTGGGACATGGCACTGAAGATCGTTGCCGCGGAGCAGGCCGCGGGCATGGACGCCGAGCTCGAGGAGGTCGGCGAGCCGGTTGACGAGCCCCCCATTCTCGAGAACGACCTGCCGCTGGAGGATGACGAGAGGGGCATCGATGAGAATCGGCTGCCGCTGGAGCCCCCCGACGGTGAACCCGACTTCGACGAACTGCCCTACCGCGACGACCGCGACGTGGCCCAGGACGTCCCGGTGCAGGATCGCGCTAGCCCCGGCCCGGCCCCGGACGAGCCCGAACCCACCGCGGCCTCGACCCGCCCGTTGCCGGCCGAGGAGGCGACCAGTACCGGTGCCCAGGACCAGGAGGTCGCCAATCGCGGCGGCACTGAGGCTCCGGAAGCCTCGGCGGAGCCCGGCCCGGGGCCGATGGAGCCGCTACCGCCGCAATCCGCCACGGCCAGGCGCACCCGCAAGCCGCGCCGCGAGAGCGATGGCCTGACCCAGCCCGACACCGGCGACACCGCCCAGGTGCCGGGCAAGACGGCCAAGCGGCAAAGCAAGACGACCGGGGTGGCGAAACCCAAGGCAGCAGCCGACTCGCCCGCGGGCAAGAAGGCCGCAGCGGGCAGCCGCTCGAAAACCCGCAAGAAGTGACCCCGCAAGCAAGAGAGAAAGGAAGCGGGTGATGCGTCAAGCAGCACGATAGCGGGTAAGCCGCCCACTGCGATCAAGGACGACGGACGATGAACACGAGGCAGGAGCCGCAGAAGATCGACCCCGCCGTGGCGGTCGATGAACAACCCGGGGTGATCCGGCGCTCGCGTGTGCGCGAGGGCTGGCCGTTCCCGCTGGGCGCAACCTGGGACGGCCTGGGCGTCAATTTCGCTCTCTTTTCCGCCCACGCCACCCGGGTCGAGCTGTGCCTGTTCGACGCGAGCGGCGCCCAGGAGGTGGAGCGCATCGAGCTGCCGGAGTATACCGACGAGGTGTGGCACGGCTACCTGCCCGACGCCCGCCCGGGCCAGCTCTATGCCTATCGGGTCCACGGCCCCTATGAGCCCGAGGCGGGACACCGCTTCAATCCCCACAAGCTGCTGCTCGACCCCTACGCCAAGCAGCTCGTGGGCGAGCTGGTGTGGGACGAGGCGCTGTTCGGCTACACCATCGGCCATGCCGACGGCGACCTCAGCTTCGATAGCCGTGACAGCGCTCCCTTCATGCCCCGCTGCCGGGTGATCGACCCCGCCTTCACCTGGGGCCGCTCCCGCGGCGTTCAGCAGCCCTGGGACCGCACCGTGATCTACGAGACCCACGTGCGCGGCTACACCATGCGTCACCCGGCGGTGCCCGAAGCGCTGCGCGGCACCTTCTCGGGGCTGATGGTCAACGAAGTGGTCGACTACATCCGCTCGCTGGGCGTGTCGTCGGTGGAGCTGCTGCCGATCCACGCCTTCGTCGACGACCAGCACCTGCTCGAGCGCGGGCTGCGCAACTACTGGGGCTACAATACCCTGGGCTTCTTCGCCCCCCACTCGCGCTATCTCTCCGGGTGCAACATCAACGAGTTCAAGCAGATGGTGGCCTGTTACCACGCCGCCGATCTCGAGGTAATCCTCGACGTGGTCTACAACCACACCGCCGAGGGCAACCATCTCGGCCCGACCCTCTCCTTCAAGGGCATCGACAACGCCTCCTACTATCGCCTGCTGCCCGACGAACCGCGCCACTACATCGACGACACCGGCACCGGCAACACGCTCAACCTGAGCCATCCCCGGGTGCTGCAGATGGTCACCGATTCGCTGCGCTACTGGGCCACCGAGATGCGTGTCGACGGCTTCCGCTTCGACCTGGCGACCATCCTCGGCCGCGAGCCCCACGGCTTCGACGAGGGCGGCGGCTTTCTCGACTCCTGCCGCCAGGATCCGGTGCTGAGCCAGGTCAAGCTGATCGCCGAGCCCTGGGACTGCGGCCCCGGCGGCTATCAGGTCGGCGGCTTCCCGCCCGGCTGGGCGGAGTGGAACGACCGCTTCCGCGACACCAGCCGCGCCTTCTGGCGCGGCGACGAAGGCCAGCTCGCCGAGTTCGCCTCGCGGCTGATGGGCTCGGCGGACCTGTTCGACCGTCGTGGGCGTCGTCCCTTCGCCTCGGTCAACTTCGTCACCGCCCACGACGGCTTCACCCTGCACGATCTGGTCGCCTACGACGACAAGCACAACCAGGCCAACGGCGAGGAGAACCGCGACGGCCACGACCACAACCTGTCGTGGAACCACGGCGAGGAGGGGCCCACCGATGACCCGGAGATCCATTCGCTGCGCCTGCGCCAGATCCGCAACTTCCTCGCCACGCTGCTGCTCTCCCAGGGCACGCCGATGCTGCTGGCCGGCGACGAGCTGCTGCGCACCCAGCGCGGCAACAACAACGCCTACTGCCAGGACAACGAGATCAGCTGGCTCGACTGGAACCTGGAGGGCGACGCCCACGACATGATCGAGTACCTGCGCCGGCTCATCGCCCTGCGCCTGCGCTACCCGATCCTGCGCCGCGGCCGCTTTCTCTCCGGCGAGTACAACGAGGAGATGGGGCTCAGGGAGGTCACCTGGCTCGCTCCCGACGGCAGCGAGATGGACGTGCAGCGCTGGGAGGACCCGGCGGCACGCAGCCTCGGCCTGCTGCTCGACGGTCGCGCCCGCCCCTCGGGCATTCGTCGTGCCGGCGACGACCGCTCGCTGCTGATCCTGTTCAACGCCAACCCTGAACCAAGCTCCTTCTGTCTGCCCGACGTGCCCCGCGGCAACGGCTGGGTGTGTCGGCTCGACACCAGCCGCAGCGCGGCTTCCGATGCCGACCTGCGCGCCTTCGGCGAGGAGTACGCCATGCTCGGACGCTCACTGGTCATGCTCGAACTGGAGCAGACGCCATGAACACGACCACCCCCCAACGGAAGGGCCCATGACGGAACTGATGGAGAGGAAAACGCAGCCGAATGACCGGCAAGCGAGCGCCGCCCTGCCCCGCAGCGATGCCGAGGCCCTGGCAAACGGCCGCCATCCCGACCCTTTCGCGGTGCTGGGGATGCATGCCCAGGGAGATGGGTACGCGCTCAGGGTCTACCTGCCCGGCGCCCAAGGGGTGGAGGTCCTGCGGCGGGACAGCGAGCGTATCGAGGGGCAGCTCAGCGAGCTCGGCATGCCGGGGCTGTTCGTCATCGCGCTGGACGAGGCCTTCGCCTACCGGCTGCGCATTCACTGGTCCGACGGCGTTCAGGAGACGGAAGACCCCTACAGCTTCGGTCTCCTGCTCGGTGACATCGACCTGCACCTGATCGGCGAGGGTACTCATCGCGATCTCGGCCGCTGCCTGGGTGCACAACTCATGGAGATCGACGGCGTGGCAGGCGTGCGCTTCGCCGTGTGGGCGCCCAACGCCCGGCGCGTCTCGGTGATCGGCGCCTTCAACGGCTGGGACGGCCGCCGCCATCCCATGCGCCTGCGCCACCAGGCCGGCGTGTGGGAGCTGTTCGTGCCGCGCCTGCAGCCGGGTGAAGTCTACAAGTACGAGCTGGTGAATGCCCAGGAGCAGGTGGTGCACAAGGCCGATCCGGTGGCGCTGGCCAGCGAGCTGCCACCCGGCACCGCCTCCAGAGTGGCCGACATCGAGAGCTTCGAATGGCACGACGAGGCCTGGCTCGCCCGGCGCGGCGAGACGTTAGCCCCCGACCGGCCGATCGCCATCTACGAAGTTCACGCCGCCTCGTGGCGCAAGCACGGCGGCAACGAGGGCGAGCTCTACGACTGGCGGGAGCTGGCCGAGCAGCTGATCCCCTACGTGAGCGAGATGGGCTTCACCCACATCGAGCTGCTGCCGATCATGGAGCATCCCTTCGGCGGCTCCTGGGGTTATCAGCCGCTGGGGCTGTTCGCCCCCACCGCACGCCACGGCTCGCCGGCGGATTTCGCTTACTTCGTCGACGCCTGCCACCGGGCGGGGCTAGGCGTGATCCTCGACTGGGTGCCGGCCCACTTTCCCACCGACGCCCACGGTCTGGCGCGCTTCGACGGCACCGCCCTGTACGAGTACGAGCACCCCTATGAGGGCTTCCATCAGGACTGGGACACTTACATCTACAACCTAGGCCGGCGCGAGGTGCACGGCTTCATGCTCTCTTCCGCCCTGCACTGGCTCAGGCACTACCACATCGACGCCCTGCGCGTGGATGCGGTGGCCTCGATGATCTACCGCAACTACTCGCGGCGCGACGGCGAGTGGATTCCCAATCGCCATGGCGGGCACGAGAACCTCGAGGCACTCGATTTCCTGCGTCACCTCAATGCCGTGGTCGCCGAGGAGTTTCCCGACGCCGCCGTCATCGCCGAGGAGTCGACCGCCTGGCCCGATGTGACCCGGCCGGTGGCCGAGGGCGGGCTCGGCTTCGCCTACAAGTGGAACCTCGGCTGGATGCACGACACTCTGTGCTACATGGTGGAGGATCCCTTATACCGCTGCCATGGCCACCACAACATGACCTTTCCTCAGGTCTACGCTTACTCCGAGCGCTTCGTGCTGCCGATCTCCCATGACGAGGTGGTTCACGGCAAGCGCGCGCTGCTCGACAAGATGCCCGGCGACGAGTGGCAGAAGTTCGCCAACCTACGCGCCTACCTCGCCACACTGTGGACCCAGCCGGGCAAGAAGCTGCTGTTCATGGGCTGCGAGTTCGGCCAGTGGCGTGAATGGGATCACGACCGCGAGCTCGACTGGTGGCTGCTCGACGAGCCGCGCCACGCCGGCGTCAGGCTGCTGCTGGGGGATCTCAACCGCCTGTATCGCGAGCTGCCGGCGCTGCACCAGGGCGACTGCGATCCGGCCGGTTTCGTCTGGGTCATCGGCAACGACCACGCCAACAGCGTGTTCGCCTGGCTGCGCTGCGATGCCCAGGGAGCACCGCTGCTGATAGTGGCCAACATGACCCCTGTGCCACGGCACGATTACCGGGTCGGGGTGCCGCGAGCCGGCGCCTGGGAAGAGATCATCAACAGCGACGCGGCGTGCTATGGCGGTTCGAACCTGGGCAACCTGGGCCGCCTCGAGGCCGCCGAGCAGTCGCTGCACGGCCAGCCGGCAAGCCTGGAGCTGACCCTGCCGCCGCTGGCGGTGATCATTCTGCGGCCGCTGGCGAGGTAGGGGAACACACTCACGACTTCAACACGGAAGTAAGGAGAGATGGCATGCTGGCCATGCTGCAACCGGTCCGTTCGATTCTCTGGAGCGTTGCCCTGCTGCTGCTGGGCAACGGCCTGATCAATACGCTGCTGACCCTGCGCGGCACCGACGAAGGATTCTCGTCGACCATGGTGGGCGTGATCATGTCGGCCTACTTCGTCGGCTTCACCTGCGGTACCTGGGTCAGCAGCCGCTTGATTCGGCGCGCCGGACACATTCGCACCTTCGCCTTCTGTGCCGCGCTGTGCGCCTCGGGCGCGCTGCTGCACATCATCTTCGTCGACCCCTGGGTGTGGATCGTGCTGCGCTTCTTCTACGGCCTGGCCTTCGTCACCCTGATGACGGTGATCGAGAGCTGGCTCAACGGCCAGGCGGCCAGCCACGAGCGCGGCCGCGTGTTCGCCACCTACATGCTGGTCAACCTCGGCGCGATTGCCGCTGCCCAGCAGATCCTGCGCCTGGATACGCCCGGAGGTTTTCTGCTGTTTGCCGTGACGGCCATCCTGATCAGCTGGGCGCTGCTGCCGATCACCATGACCCGGCGCCAGCAGCCCACCGTGCCTGAAAACGCCAAGAGCAGCCTCAAGGCTTTGATCGGCTTCGCGCCGCTGTCGGTCACGGCCTCGGTGCTGTCGGGGCTGGCCATGGGCGCCTTCTGGGGCATGGCGCCGCTCTATGCCCGCCAGTTGGGCTGGAGCGCCGGCGACGTGGGTACGCTGATGAGCGTGACCATCCTGGGCGGCGCGCTGCTGCAGCTGCCCATCGGCCGCTTCTCCGACAAGCACGACCGCTCTCAGGTGCTGACCTGGGTGGTGATCGCCGCCGCGGCGCTCGCCGCGCTGATGCCCTTCGCCCCCAACCAGGTCGCCCTGCTGGGCCTGTTCTTCCTGTGGGGCGGTTTCTCCTTCGCCATCTACCCGCTGGCGGTGGCGCAACTGATCGATCAGCTGCATCCCGAAGAGGTGGTTTCGGCCTCGGCCGACATGCTGGTGACCCAGGGGGCGGGCAGCGCCCTGGCGCCCATCGTCGCCGGGGCCCTGATGGGCGTGCTGGGCCCCCAGGCGCTGCCCTTGTACATCGCCGCGGTGCTGGCCGTACTCGGCGCTTATGCCCTGTATCGCCGTCGCCACGTCTCCGATCTGGTCTACGGCCATCCTGCCCACTTCGAGCCGATGACCCAGACCAGCCCGCTGGCGCTGGAGATGATCTTCGACGACTCCCAGCCCGACCTGTTCGACGACCCCAGCTTCTACGAGGAGCAGGAACGCCAGCGGCTGATCGAGGCGTACCGCCAGCGGGAATAGCGTGCTTACCCAGCCCAGCCGGTCCGAGAGCCTTCAGCCCAGGCTGTCGAAGAGCCTTCAGCTCAGGCTGTCGACAAGCCTTCAGCTCAGGCTGTTGAAAAGCCTTCAGCCCAGGCGGTCGGAAAGCGCGTCCAGATCGGTGACGGTCAGGTCCGGCTCGATGCCCCAGGGATCGAAGGGGGCATCGAGGCTGCGCCGCACCCAGGCGGCATGCAGTCCGGCATGGCGCGCGCCGATCACGTCGAAGGGGTTGCTCGAGATCAGCCAGGTATCGCCGGGAGCGACGTCGAGGCGGTTGCGCAGGTGGGCGTAGACGGCGGGGTCGGGCTTGAAGCGCTTGACCTCATCGACGCTGATCACCGCCTCGAAGCATTCGCCTATTCCGGCCTGTTCCAGCAGGCCGCTGACCGCTTCGAGGGTGCCGTTGGAAAAGGCTACGCAGCGCATGCCGCTCGCCGCCAGTCGCTTCAATGCACCGGCGGCCTCGGCAAAGGCCGGCAGACGTCCGTAGACCGACATCAGGTGGTCCTTGTCGACGTCCGACAGCTGCGTCTGCAGGGCGCGGTCGGTGAAGTCCAGCGCTTCTCGGGTGCACTGGCCGAAGGTCACGTAGGCTCCCATCAGGCCGCGGCGGAAGCTGTACTCCAGCTGCTTGTCGCGCCAGCGCCGCGAGAACTCCGCGGCCAGCTCCGCCCTGCCGCTCCTGCCGAGCCGCTCTTCCAGTTCAGCGACCACGCCATGGGTATCGATCAGGGTACCGTAGACATCGAAGGCGAGTACCGTTGCCATCCGCTGCGCTCCTCGTTGCGTTTCGTCACCCCAAGCATGGGGGCGGCTGCGTTCGGGCTCAAGGCGTGCCCGCGGAGATACCCTGCCGCTTACCCCGCCAGCCGAGAGAGGGCGAAGTTGGCAATGGCGGTGTCCTGCACGCCGGTGCCGGTGAGATCGCACACGGTGATGGTCGCCTCGGAATTCCGCAGCCGATCCCCCCGTTCGATCACCCGGCCCAGCTCGTATACCTGAAATGGCGGCTCGCGCCCCGCGTTGGCAAAGACCTTGAGTTCCCCGTTTTGCTCGCTCTGCGCCCGGCTGTCGCAGACGAAGGCGTCGGCCCGGGCCAGTACCGATTCGTCCAGCTCGCGCTTGTCGGGGCTGTCCGAGCCCATGGCGGTGACGTGCACGCCCTCGGGCAGGTCGCCGGCGTTCAACAGCGGCTCCCGCGACGGCGTGGCGGTGACGATGATGTCGGCCTGCTGGCAGGCGGTGTGCACGCTATCGCGCACGGTGACGGTGAGGCCCTGGCTGCGCATCTCCTCGGCGTAGGCCTCGGCCGCTTCGCGGCGGCGCGCCCAGACGTCCAGGGTATCGACGTTGCGCACCAGGCGCAGTGCTTCCACCTGCCGCCGCGCCTGCTCGCCGGCGCCGATCACCCCGACCCGACGGCTGTCCTCGCGGGACAGATGCTTGGCGGCGATGGCCCCGGCCAGGGCGGTGCGCACCATCGTCAGATAGCCTTCGTCGAACAGCACCGCCTCGACCCGGCCGGTCTCGGCGGAGAACAGCATCATCAGGCCGCTCAGGCTCGGCAGGCCGCGCTTGGGATTGTCGAAGGCGCCGCTGCTGACCTTGATCGCATAACGTTCCCATCCCTTGATATGGGCCGTCTTGACGTCGACCTCGCTATTGAACTCCTCCATGGCCATCGACAGGATCGGCGGCTGTACCACCTCGCCGCGCCCCAGCACGGCGAAGCCCGCCTCCACCTGGCGCAGCGCCGCGTCGTCGATACCCACCACCGCTTCGATTTCGTCACGTTGATAGAGCTTCATCTCTCCTCCTTGAAGACTGCACGTCAAACTCGACCAGCGGCGATTCGGCGCGCCCGATCCAGCGTCTCCAGCGCCACGCCGTTGCCCGACAGGATCAGCGCCACCCGCTGGCCGCGCACCTCGATACCATGCTCCGCAAGCGCCGCCAGCCCCACCGCAGCGGCCCCTTCCACCAGCAGCTTCTCGTGCTCGAGGATGTCGACCATGGCCTGGGCGATGGCCGCCTCCGAGACCTGGTAGTGCTCGTCCATTACCTCGCGCACCAGGCTGAACGTGCAGCGATTGTCGAGGCCGATACCGCCGCCCAGCGAGTCGGCCAGACTCTCCACTTCTTCGACCGCCACGGGACGCCCAGCCTGCAGGCTCTGCCACATGGCCGCGCCGCGGGAGAGGCTGACGCCGGTGATGCGGGCCTCGGGGCGGATGGCCTTCACCGCCGCGCCGATGCCCCCCAGCAGCCCACCGCCGGAGAGACCGACGATCACCCGGTCGAGATCCGGCGCATCCTCCATCAGCTCCAGGCCGATGGTGCCCTGGCCGGCTGCGATCAGCGGGTCGTCGAAGGGCGGAATCAGCGTCATGCCGCGTTCGCGGATCAGCCGCTCGACCTCGCCGAAGGCCTCGTCCTGACTCTCGCCCACGCGCCTGACCTCGGCGCCCAGCGCCTCGATGGCGGCCACCTTGTTGGCCGGTACCAGGCGCGACAGGCAGATCGTCGCGGCAATGCCGAGCTTCGATGCGGCATAGGCCACGGCACGACCATGGTTGCCGGTCGAGGCCGTGACCACCCCGGCCTCCAGGGCATCGCGCCCGTGACGCTCGATCAGCGCGGCGATCATGTTGGCGGCACCGCGCAGCTTGAACGCCCCGCTGGGCTGAAGGGTTTCCAGCTTGAGCAGGATATCGGCGTCGAAACGCTCGGAAAGTGCGTGGGAGCGGACCAGCGGGGTCCGTACCGCCTGACCGGCAATGCGGCGGCGCGCCTGGTAGACGGAAGCGAGGGTAACCCCGTGAGCAGAGGTCGACATTGGCAGATCCGGTTGCTTGGCTCGTGGCGAGAGGCTTGGCGCTTTCAGCCTAGAAGAGAAGAACGGGCCCAGCCAAGCAAAGCGCCGCGGGCATTACCCGCGGCGCTCGTGGCCAGACATACTAGGCGCTTGCCGATTCGACTCGGCAATACGGCTCAGCTCACCGACATGGCGGCCTTGACCACGCCTTCGCGCACCAGCTGGTCGGTGACCTTGTTCACCGCGCGCTCGGCGCGGGCGACGATCTCGTCGACCTCGGCGCGGGTCGCCACCAGCGGCGGCGCGAAGCCGAGGATGTCGCCCTGGGGCATGGCGCGGGCAATCAGGTTCTCGTCCAGCGCCGCCGCGGCGATGCGCGCACCGACCTTGTGCGCGGCGTCGAAGTGCGCGCGCCGGGCAGGGTCGACCGAGAACTCCAGCGCCGCCAGCATGCCCACGCCGCGCACGTTGCCGACGATGGGATGCTCGCCGAAGGCGGCCTGCATCCGCTGCTGCAGGTAGGCGCCGGTTTCGGCGGCGTTCCGGGTCAGCCCCTCGCGCTCGATGATCGCCAGGTTGGCCAGCGCCGCGGCGCAGCCCAGAGCGTGACCGGAGTAGGTCCAGCCGTGGCCGATGGGGCCGTACTGGCCGGTGCCCTGCTCCAGCACGCTCCATACGCGGTCGCCGACGATCACGCCGGAGAGCGGCTGGTAGGCGCTGGTCAGGCCCTTGGCGACGGTGATCAGGTCGGGCTTGATGCCGTAGTGGTGGCTGCCGAAATCGGCGCCGATACGACCGAAGCCGCACACCACTTCGTCAGCGATCAGCAGCACGTCGTACTTGGCCAGCACGGCCTGGATCGCCTCCCAGTAGCCTTCCGGCGGCGGCACGATGCCGCCGGTGCCGAGCACCGGCTCGCCGATGAAGGCGGCCACGGTGTCGGGGCCTTCGGCCAGGATCATCTCTTCCAGCTTCTGCGCGCAGAACTGGGAGAACTCGCGCTCGCTCATGCCCTCCTGCTCGGCTGCGCGGTGGTAGTAGTACGGCGCCTCGGTGTGCAGGATGCCGGCCAGCGGCAGGTCGAACTGGTCGTGGAACGCCTTGAGACCGGTCAGCGAGCCGGTGGCCAGACCCGAGCCGTGGTAGCCGCGCTGGCGTGAGATGACCTTCTTCTTCTGCGGGCGACCGAGCACGTTGTTGTAGTAGCGCACGATCTTGAGCTGGGTCTCGTTGGCGTCACTGCCGCCGAGGCCGTAGTAGACCTTGGACATGCCGGGGCCGGCGAGCGCGATGATCTTCTCGGAGAGCGCGATCTGCGGCTCGTTGGAGTGGCCCACGTAGGTGTGATAGTAGGAGAGCTCCAGCGCCTGCTGATAGATCGCCTCGGCCACCTCGGTGCGGCCGTAGCCGATGTTGACGCAGTACAGCCCGGCGAAGCCGTCGATGAACTCGCGGCCGTCCTTGTCGACGATGTGGATGCCCTTGCCGCCGGTGATCACCCGGCCCGGCGCATCGCCGTGGGCGAAATCGCGCAGGTGGGTGGAAGCGTGGAAGGTGACCTTGCGGTCGCGCTCGATCAGATCGCGGTGCTGCTGGTTCATTATGCTCTCTCTTCTCCAATGCCCCGCCGCAGCGGGGAGGTGTTCAAATTTATATGTCGCAGTTTGATGCCGGCATGTGCCCTCTCGCGATGCCCAAGGACGAAACCCTGGGGCTGCGCTTGCGGCTTGCGGGTCAGGCCGGATCAAGGTCCCTCTTGCCGGTCGCAGACGCGCACGTCTTAAATCGACATCCCTGTCGATTTCCCCGCGCCGCTGCGCTTACCCCAGCGTCCTTGGGTAGATATCGCTCGAGGGCCATTCCGGCCTCTTACTCGGTTAGCTCCCAGAAACAGACCCCAAAGCCCCCAGGCAGTAATACTTGGTCTCGAGATATTCATCGATCCCGGTGATGCCGCCCTCGCGGCCCAGCCCCGACTGCTTGACGCCGCCGAAGGGCACGGGCGGGCCGGT
>ERZ869909.857-NODE-857-length-29269-cov-276.994656_pt1 | contig 29269 bp, 23 predicted proteins | sample MGYA00520892_ERZ869909 | MGnify/ENA primary metagenome ERZ869909 (study PRJEB32215, sample SAMEA104723947) | bioreactor metagenome | biome: bioreactor; feature: anaerobic bioreactor; material: water | place: China | collected 2015-03-12 ...
TCAAGGTCTCGGACTTGCGCAGCTCGCCGATGACCCTCATGACTTCGCCATTCGGTTGCACGAACGTCGTGCTCACCACATTGTGCGGCCAGAAGTGCCCGAAGCCCCGCACCAGGATCAGCGCCAGCAAGCCGAACACCATGATGATGCTGATGCTCACCGCGCCGCCATTCAACCAGATCCAGGGAGATCCGCTTTTCCACCACTGTTTCATTTCAAGAGCCTCTCAGATCCGGATCAAAGGGACGCATAGCGCTTGCGCAGGCGCTGACGTACGACCTCGGCCGCCGTATTCAGGACGAAGGTGAAGGCCAGCAACACCAGCGCCGACAGGAACAACACCCGGAAGTGGGTCGATCCGACCGCGGTTTCCGGCAGTTCCACCGCAATGTTTGCGGCCAGTGTCCGCATGCCCTCGAAGATGTTGAAATTCACGATCGGGCTGTTACCCGAGGCCATCAGCACGATCATGGTCTCGCCGACGGCTCGGCCGAATCCGATCATCACAGCCGAGAAGATCCCGGGACTGGCGGTCAGCAGCACGACCCCTATCACCGTCTGCCAGGGCGTAGCGCCCAGGGCGAGCGAGCCTTGGGTGAGGTGCTTGGGCACGTTGAAAACCGCATCCTCGGCGATCGAGAAGATCGTCGGGATCACCGCAAAACCCATGGCCATGCCGACAATCAGCGCGTTGCGCTGGTCATACGGAATGCCCACATCCGTGAGCCACTGGCGCATCGAACCATCGAAGAACCAGAACTCGACCCAGGGGCTCAGGCTCACCGTGACCCAACCAAGCACGATGATGACCGGTACCAGCATCGCGGCTTCCCAGCCCGCCGAAACCGAGTTGCGGATGTTTGCCGGCATCCGGCTCCAGAGGTAACCCCAGACCAGAACCCCGGCCGGAATCAGTACCGCACCGATCACGAGGATCGGCAGGTTGTTCTCGATGTAGGGCGCCAGCCAGATACCGGCCAGGAAGCCCAGAATCACGGTCGGCAGCGCTTCCATCAGCTCGATGGACGGTTTGACGATCTTGCGCATCGGGGTGGACATGAAGTACGCAGTGTAGATCGCACCCATGATTGCCAGCGGCGTCGCAAGCAGCATCGCGAAGAAGGCCGCCTTGAGGGTGCCGATGGACAGCGGCACCAGGCTCAGCTTGGACTCGAACGCGTCGTCGGCCGACGAGGATTGCCAGATGAAGGCAGGCGCATCGCGTCCTTCGTACCACACCTTGCCCCACAATCCACTCAGCGAAGTCTGGGGATGCGGGTTGTCGATTGCCAGCACCGTGAGCGCTTCAGCATCGACCGTTTCGACCAGCGCCACGCGGTTGATGGGAGAAATCGCCAGCCGGTTTATCGGCGTATCCGCCACACTCAGGAACTTGAGACTGACCGACGAGGTGGCATAGTGGATGCCCACTGTGCCGCTGGCGTCCCCCGCAATAAAACCCTTGCGACTGTGCTCCGGCTCGATGAAGGTAATCGGCGCGTTGTGCGGTTTGAACGCCCGGATCTGGGTCAGGTTGCTTTGGCCGGTATCGTCGTTGCGTACCAGAATCCACTGCGTAAGGGATCCATCGGAGCCACCGACGATCAGCGACCGCGAACCGACCAGGAACTCGGCGACGCGGAACTCCACACCAGACGGAACCAGCGCGACCTTTTCCACCAGAACCGGCCGGCTGCGATCCACGATATCGAAGTGATGCAGGGTACCGGTCGCATCGATCGCAAACAGATTGCGCAAAGATTCATTGACGAGCAGCTGACTCACCGGTGCGCCGAGGTTGGGCAGATTGAAGTCCTGACGGCGGATTTCGACGGTACCAGTGAGCATGCTCGTCGTGGTGCTGTAAAGCGCCATCGCGATGTCGCCCGCGACAGTACCGGCCGCGATCACGTATCCGCCGCGACCATCGACGATCTCGAGCGCCGAGTACTGCGCACCTTCCTTGCCGCCGATACCGGTGGGCTCCGCGCCAAGCGGAAAGCTCAACCGCGGCGTGACCCGGCGCACCCCGTCCGGGAAGGTGATCTCGTAATCGACCTTGACCGGCAGCACCGAGCCGTCACTGAAACCATAGACGAACAGGCTCTTGCGACTTTCCGAACGACCAAAACTGGTGACGCGCTCGCCTTCCGGGATCGGCAGCTCGATCCGGGACAGGATGGCGCCGTTGCGCGCATTGAAAAAGGTAATGACCCCGGACTCGGAGAAGCGTCCCCCGATCTCTTCGAAGCGATCCAGCGTCAAATGCATGGTTGGCGTAACCGGCATCTCACCGGGCACGGCATAGGTCGTACTGACCTCCATGCTGACCGGCTTGAGCAGTGGCATCGTCTCGTAGAACAGATACACGAAGATCAGCGCGAGCGCGATGATCACCCCCAAACCGCCGGCACCGACGCCATATAGCGACAGACCGTCGCGAAACTTGCGGGTCTTGCGCAGCTTCTCGCGTTTCTCGACAGACGGCAATAGGGATCGGCTCGTCTGAACGCTGTCGGGCGAAATCGCAGCCATTTGCTCTTGCTCCAGATTCGAAAGGCTCGAAAACCTGCCTTTCGGACAAAAAAACAAGGCCCCGCCGCTTTCGCGGCGAAGCCCGTCACAACTTCAGGTTGTTGTTATTTGAGGCCTTTTTCATTCATGAAACGCTCGGCAACCGGTGCCGGCAGCGTCACGTAACCGTCACGATGCACAACTTCCTGACCTTCCTTGGAGAGCACCATGCGGAAGAACTCGCGCTCAAGCGGGTTCCAGCCGGTGTTCGGGTTGGCGTTGGCATAGACGTACAGGAAGCGGGCCAGCGGATAAGCGCCCGAAACCGCGTTCTCGCCATTCGCCTCGGCATACTCACCGCCATGCTCCTTGGCAAGCGGCACGACACGCACGCCGGAGGTCTTGTAGCCGATACCGGAGTAGCCAATACCGTTGATCGTCTGCTCAACCCCGCGCACCACGGCGGAAGAACCCGGCTGTTCGTTGATGGTGGACTTGAAGTCACCGCCACACAAGGCCATTTCCTTGAAGAAACCGTAGGTACCGGACACGGCGTTACGGCTGTACAGGGTGATGTCACGATTGGCCCAGGCACCGGTCAGACCAGCCTGGCCCCAGGTCGTGATGTCGTTGGCGTAACCGCAGGCGCGGGTCGCCGAAAAGATCGCATCGACCTGCGGGAGCGACAGACCTTCGATCGGGTTGTCCTTGTTGACATACACTGCAACCATGTCGATCGCGACCGGCACTTCGGTCGGAGCGAAACCATGGCGGTCTTCGAAAGCACGAATCTCCGAGTCACGCATCGCGCGGCTCATCGGGCCGAAGTTCGCAGTACCTTCGACCAGCGCCGGGGGCGCAGTGGAGGAGCCAGCGCCCTGAATCTGGACGTTAACGTTCGGGTAGAACTTGGCGAATTCCTCAGCCCACAGGGTCATGAGGTTGTTCAAGGTATCGGAACCGATGGAGGTCAGGTTGCCGGAAATACCCGAGACGCGCTCGTAAGCGGGCAGGGCAGGATCAACTTGGGCGGATGCGACACCGGCACCCAGACCCAGCGCGGCGGCAATACCCAGAACAAGCGGCTTCTTCAGCATCATGACAATCATCCTCTTTGGTGATGTGGATCTTGGAACCGGCCGCCCGTGTGGCGTACCGTGTCTTCCGAGAACGCATTGTCGTGATGCTTCGTTACAGAAAGATTAAATCGCGCTGCACAAATCAGAAATGTCGATCAGGCTCGGTCCTCAGGCTACCGCCTGCTCGACCACCCCGGCGATTTCCCTGGCAAGGCGCTCGACCCGCTCCGCGTCCGCCCCCTCCACCATGACCCGCAACAGCGGCTCGGTGCCGGACGGGCGCAGCAACACCCTGCCCTCGCTACCCAGCTCGGCGGCGGCCCCCGCTTCAGCCTGCGCGATCGCTGACGCCGACTGCCAGTCGAACCCTGCCGGCAGACGAACGTTGATGAGCTTTTGTGGGTAGAAGACCAGATCGCTGCACGCCTCGGCCAACGTTTGGCCATGACGTTTTAGCGCGGTGAGCACCTGGAGTGCAGAAACGATACCGTCTCCGGTGGTGTGGCAATCGAGGCAGATGATGTGCCCCGAGTTTTCGCCGCCGAGCTTCCAGCCCCGCCGGTGAAGCAGTTCGAGCACGTAGCGGTCGCCGACCTTGGCGCGGTCGAATGGCACCCCGAGCCTATCGATCGCATGTTCGAAACCGAGATTGCTCATAAGCGTTCCGACCACGCCGTCGAGCGTGCCAGCGGCCTTGCGATCCCTGGCGATGACGTAGAGCAGTTTGTCCCCGTCGTAGGTCTCTCCGGCCGCATCGACCATGATCAAGCGGTCGCCGTCGCCGTCGAGTGCGATGCCAATGTCGGCCCTGCTCTCCAGCACCGCCCGCCGCAGACTCTCTGGACGGGTTGCTCCCACGCCGTCATTGATGTTCAGGCCATTGGGCGATACCCCCACGGGAAATACCTCGGCGCCCAGTTCGTGAAACACACTTGGCGCGATGTGGTACGCGGCACCGTGCGCGCAGTCCAGCGCGATCCTCATGCCTCGCAGGTCGAGTTCATTGGGGAACGTACTCTTGCAGAACTCGATGTAGCGCCCTGCGGCATCCTCGATGCGGCGCGCCTTGCCGAGATTGGCGGAGTCCACGCAACCCATCGGTCGATCCACCCACTCCTCGATTTCGAGCTCCACCGCATCCGGCAACTTGGTGCCATTTGCCGAGAAGAACTTGATGCCGTTGTCGAAATAAGGGTTGTGAGAGGCTGAAATCACGACGCCAGCCTGCAGACGCAGCGCGCGCGTGAGATAGGCGACGGCGGGGGTCGGTACAGGCCCGGCGAGCATGACGTCCACCCCGGCCGCTGAAAAGCCGGACTCCAGAGCTGCCTCAAGCATGTAGCCCGAAATCCGGGTGTCCTTGCCGATAAGCACCGCCGGCCGCTCGCCGGCCGGCAGGTGCTCACGCCTCACCAGCGCGAGGCCCGCTGCATAACCGAGGCGCATCACGAAATCCGGTGTGATCGGGGTTTCGCCCACCTTGCCGCGCACCCCGTCGGTGCCGAAATACCTTCTCGCCATGATCGCGCCAACTTTGCCAAAAGTGGAATTATGACATCCTTGGTTTCCAGGTTTAACGCTCACGTGCGAATTCAACGACACGCTTCGAATTCAGCCAGTGCGCGGAGCACCGCCAGTGCATCGCGCGTCTCTGCGACATCATGTACACGCACGATCGCAGCGCCCCGCTCTGCCGCAAGCAGCGCGGCCGCCGCGCTCGCCGTGACACGCTCATCGATTGCGCGACCGGTAATGGCCCCGAGCATCGACTTGCGCGACAGCCCCGCAAGCACCGGATACCCCTTTGCAGCCAACCGGGGCAGTGCGGCCAGCAAGGCGAGATTGTGTTCAAGCGTCTTGCCGAAGCCGAATCCCGGATCAAGGACCACACGTGAGGCATCGACCCCAGCGGTCCGCAACACCGCAGCCCGCTCGATAAGGAATTCGGCCACCTCGCCCACCACATCGGCGTATTGCGGCGCGGACTGCATCGTGCGCGGTTCGCCCCGCATGTGCATCACGCACAGGGCCGCATCGGAGCCGACCACCGCCTCAATCGCACCTTCGGCTCGAAAACCGGCGATGTCGTTGATCATCGCTGCGCCCGCGCGGATCGCCGCCTGCATCACCTGTGGTTTGACGGTGTCCACCGACACCGGGACCGCCCAGTCGGCCAGCCGCTCGACGAGCGGCAGCACGCGATCCAACTCTTCCTGAGCACTGACTGGAGCAGCACCTGGGCGCGACGACTCGCCACCCACATCCAGAATGTCAGCGCCCGCTTCAACGGCTGCCTCTGCTTGTCGCAAGGCCTTGTCGAGACGCCCCACGAGGCCGTCGCCGGAAAAGGAGTCCGGCGTCACGTTGAGCACCGCCATGATGTGCGGTCGCGAGAGGTCGAGTTGAAACCGACCACAGTTCAACACGCAGTTTTTGATCATATGCCGAGTTGTCATGAAAGCGTCTCCAGTGTGAAACACATCCGCGGCAAACTTCACGGTCTGCATCCGCTTGAGTTGGCAGACGTTGCTCGAAGGGGAAAAAGGTTCATAATTAAATTTAAGTCATGATGCATGGCTGTATGCCCGAAGCCGCCTGCAGAGCGGGCCGGGCAGCAGTGCAATATCGCATCGTGACGGTTTGCGGAGGAGGAGTCAGCATGAGAGTTGAAGGCAAGATCGCGACCTGGCTCGACACGGTCGCGGCAACCCATTTTCACCACGCACCGGTCGAAGCCCGGTTGCATCCGATTTCGGGCAGTCAGCAATTGGGCGACGCCGACCCCGAACAACAATGCTATGCGATCTCCGTGGATGGCCGATGGCTGTGTTCGAGCAACGGTCGGATCACCATCCTGAAAGGCTTGAAAAGCGCTCGTCGCTTTCTCGACCTGCTTGACCTGTCAGGCTACCAGAACGGCGAACCGGCCCAGTTCGAGATCGACTGCACGACGAGCGCTCACTGCATGGCTTTCGACAAGCGCCGCGGCTTGCGAAACTGCACTCGGCTCTTTCAGGATCATCCAATCTGAAACCCTTCGCCTGAAAAAAGAGACCGGCCTCGGCCGGTCTCTTTTTTCTGCTGGCAAACGCGGTCAGGCGGCGGGCGCCGGGGCATTGGGTTCGGCACTGGGAGGCGCATCGTCCCTCGGACGCTTGGGCGGTTCGCCGGCCTGCTTCGGCGGGCGCGGCGGCTTACCCTCCATGATGTCGTTGATCTGCTCAGCATCGAGCGTTTCCCACTCGAGCAGGGCCTGGGTCATCGCCTCAATCTTGTCCTTGTTCTCCTCGATGAGACGACGCGCCAGCGTGTACTGCTGGTCGATGATGCGACGAATTTCGACATCGACCTTTTGCATCGTCGCCTCGGAGACGTTGCGGTGCGTGGTCACCTGGCGGCCGAGGAAGATTTCACCCTCCTCCTCGCCGTAGACCATGGGACCCAGATTGTCGGACATGCCCCACTGCGTCACCATGCGGCGCGCGAGATCCGTCGCGCGGGCAAAATCGTTCGATGCGCCAGTGGTCATCTGGTTCATGAAGATCTCTTCACAGATCCGCCCACCGAACAGAACCGCGATGGTCTGCAGGATGCGCTCGCGGTCCTGGCTGTAGCGATCGGACTCCGGCAACTGCATGGTCACACCCAGCGCCCGACCGCGCGGGATGATGGTGACCTTGTGCACCGGGTCGGTCTTGTCCAGCATCTTGGCGACAAGGACGTGACCGGATTCGTGGTAGGCGGTGTTCTTGCGCTCTTCCTCGGGCATGACCATGGAGCGGCGCTCGGCGCCCATCATGATCTTGTCCTTCGCGCGCTCGAAGTCCTCCATGTCGACCAGTCGCTTGGCGCCGCGAGCGGCGAACAGCGCCGCTTCGTTGACCAGGTTGGCCAGATCCGCACCGGAGAAACCCGGGGTGCCACGCGCAAGCACTACCGGCTCGACGTCCGGCGCAATCGGCACCTTACGCATGTGCACCTTTAGAATCTGCTCACGGCCACGGATATCCGGCAGCGGCACCACGACCTGGCGGTCGAAGCGGCCGGGACGCAGCAGCGCCGGGTCGAGAACGTCCGGGCGGTTGGTCGCTGCGATAACGATCACGCCGGTTTGACCTTCGAAGCCATCCATTTCGACGAGCAACTGGTTCAGCGTCTGCTCGCGCTCGTCGTTGCCGCCGCCCATACCGGCACCGCGCTGACGACCAACGGCGTCGATCTCGTCGATGAAGATGATGCACGGTGCGTGTTTCTTGGCCTGCTCGAACATGTCGCGCACCCGTGCGGCACCGACGCCGACGAACATTTCGACGAAGTCCGAACCGGAGATCGAGAAGAATGGCACCTTGGCCTCACCTGCGATCGCCTTGGCAAGCAGCGTCTTGCCGGTACCCGGCGAGCCGACCATCAGGACGCCCTTGGGAATGTGACCACCGAGCTTCTGGAAGCGAGACGGATCGCGCAGGAAGTCGACCAGTTCAGCCACTTCTTCCTTGGCTTCGTCGCAGCCGGCAACGTCGGCGAAAGTCAGGGAGTTGGCAGACTCGTCGAGCATTCTGGCCTTGGACTTGCCGAAGGAGAATGCCCCACCGCGGCCACCACCCTGCATCTGACGCATGAAAAAGATCCACACGCCGATCAGCAGCAGCATCGGGAACCAGGAGACGAAGATACTCATCAGGAAGGACTGGTCATCGTCCGGCTTGGCGGCGGTAACCGCAACGCCGCCGCGCATCAGATCGGACACCATCCAGATGTCCTGCACGCCCGGGGTGTAGACCGTGACCTGACGTCCGTCCTGCATTGTCGCTTTGACCACGCGACCGTCGATGGCCGCCTTGGTCACGCGGCCCGCCCGCGCTTCATCCATGAACTGCGAATACTCCATGGTGTTGGGCGCAACCTGTCGCGTGTTGAACTGGTTGAAAACCGTCATCAACACGACGCCGATCACCATCCAGATCGCAAGATTTTTGAACAGATTATTCAACGTCTTTTCCTTGTATGCCCGGCAGGGGCGGCAATGAACTGACCCATTCTATTAGCGAACGTTCCCACGAGCAAACCAATGATCGCGATCGAAAATGGTAATCGCCCTGGCATGGTGTGAATGCGCCAATGGGGCCCGGCTTGCACTTCATCCCCGAAGTCGCGCGAGGAGCGCGTCGAGCCCTGGATAGTCGTCGCGCAGAAGAACGAATTTGCGAGCGTGCTGACTCCATGATTCACCCCGCGCGAGCGATTCGACCACGCCACCGGGGTCGACGATCCAACTCCCCGCCAGCCCGTCCACCCCTCTCGAAAACAGCGGATCCGGCAGACAGCTCGCACCGGGCCCCAACAGCACGAGCCGCTCGGCCCCGCGACAGCGTCCGAGGATCGAGTCGAGGGTATCGTTCAGTAACACAGTACTGGTACATAAGACTTTGTTGCAGTTGCCGAGTTCGTCGGCATTGGCGGTCACCCGGTAGCCCTCATGCTCGCCAAGCAACTCCGTCTTGAGCTCAATGACCGTCAGGCGCGCGCCACTCGCAAGTACCCGCGGAATAAGCGGTGTGAAATGGCCGACCATGCCCACGTGATCGCCGGGCGACGGATCGATGCCGCCGAGACTGTCGGCTTTGCTGCCGGGAGCAAAACCCGCCCGATCGAACAGGCTGCGAGTCAGTGCGTTGATGGCGGCAAACCCGAGCGTCCGCGACACGTTGTCGGTCGACGCCCAGCCCCGCGCGAGCTCGAGGGCCTCGCGGCCCGTCATTGCCTCGAGCGCTGTCGAGGCATGAAGTCGCTCGAGCGTATCGTCGAGCAGCACGTAGGACAGTCCGAGCGTGCCGTCGTCGAGTTGCAGAGCGCAGAACTCACCTCGCCGGCTATCCACCACCTCTGGCCTCGGCAGACACACTCTCCGGATACGCGGACGCAGCCCGGCGTCAGCCGCGCGCTCGAAGCAGTCGATGAACGCTTCGACGATTCTCATGACACTCCTCCCTCACCGGTCGATCCACTATCGAGCGCTGTCCCACGCACCACCCGGGAGGCTTCGCTACCCGTAAGGGTGGCATTGCGCTGCCCTGCCCCGCGAAGGGCGCCGGGAAAATACTCTGCAGTAAGGCGACTACTGTGTACTGGCGAATCACTGGACGAACCGCCGAAGCGACGCCAATCCTTCACCCAATGGATATCGTCACACAATTCCAGCAGACCGATGGTTTCGCGGTCGCCAATCAGCATGCCCTGCACGCGCAGTCCAAGATCACCACGCGCCTCTTCCAACCTTGCAGCCAGCTCGGGCGTTGCACCAAACTCGCCATCGGTCACCAGCAACAGGTCCGCGAGCCGCCAATCGGCTGACTGCATGCGCGCCAGCACGGATTCGATCGGACCGCATATATCGGTCCCACCATGAAAGCTGCTTCCAAGAAAGCTCACCAACGCCGGCCAGTCCGACGCCTTGCCCCCGACGGTGATCTCCATCACCTCGCCCTCACCACCGAATGCGAACAGATGGCAGGGTCGGCGCTGAGTCAGGGCGACCCGCGCACACTCGAGTACCACGGCCTTGGCGACCGCCTCGGCACCACCGCGCATCGAGCCGCTGGTATCCACGCAAACCAGGATGGGACCAGACTCACGACGAGGCGCAGGTCGACACACCTCGCGCCAAACCGGCTCGGCGTCGAACACCGTCGAGCCGAAACGCTCGTCATCCTCGAACGCAAGCAAGGCCCGTTCGGCACGTCGCGCATGCCAGGCCAGACGCAAGCGGGGATGGCGCAACTGCATCGCCTCGACCGGAAGCATTCGCGCCACACGCCCGGAACGGTGGACTCCGCGGGTTTCGCCCGGCAGTTCGGGCACCGAAACTGTCGCCGCGGCAACCGTCACGCCGACGGGCCCGAGCTCACGCTCGGACCGGCAGGCCGCGTCATCGACCGTCTGCTCGGCATCGCGACCGCGTCCCAGGCGTCGAATGATCGCAACGAGTTCCGGCAGTCGTTCGATGAGGAGGCGGATCCGAACCACCTCCTCCCACTCGGTACTCCGCAACAGACCTTGGAGCGTATCCCAGCGGCAGTGCTTGAGAAGTTCATCGGCATCGCCAAGCACATCGATGAGGCTGTCGATCTCGCCCCGGCGTGACTCCCAGTCTGCAGCGAAGGCTTCGATCACCCTGTCCTCGGCCTCCGACTGGCTCGCACCCCGGTCTCGATAATCCACGATGAAGTCGCAGTGAAACAACAGGCTTTGCAGCAACATGTCGCTCATCTCTTCGGAGCCGGCGCAATAGCGCGGCAGGGCAAGGGAATCGATACACGCGATCAGTCCCCCGGCCAGACGCCCACCAGGCCAGCGCAAGGCAGCCTGCTTCGGCAGGCATCCTTCGAGCAGCGACTCCCGCCAGTCGAGAAGCGAATCCAGCCGCTCGGGCAGACGGCCGAGCGCGTTCGTCAAGCCACCGAGCCACAAGGCACGAGGCAATTGCTCGAGCGCTGAAAGACGCGCTTCGGCACGCTGAAACAGTTCGACTGCAACGTCCATCAGTCAGTGGTCAAAACGGGATGCGGAACCGGGTCCGGCGCGGTGCCCGGGTCCGGAAGCAGGCGCGGAAGCGCCTCGAAACCGGCACGCGCGGCAAGCAGTCGCGCCCTCAGATCACGCAGGCGCGCTCCGCTTGCATCCAGACCCGACCTCACCAGACGCAAGAAACCGGGTTCGATCCACAGACTGGCCGCCTCGAAAGCCTCGAAGTCCCGCACTTGGGTGGCAAGCTCGGCATCGTAATCACACATGCGCGACAGGGCCTCGTCGATCTGGCCCACTCGTGCATCGATGTGGGTCTGACCATAACGCCGCTTGCGCGCCGCTGTCATGCGCAACGCCCCCGCACCGCCCTTGGCATCACCCACCTCCCCGGCCAGCGCCTCGGGAGAAAAGCGCAGGCGACCGCTCTCGTCGTAGTCCAGATCGTTGGCCTCACGCTCGGCAAGCAGCTGCGCCTCAAACGCCTCAACGACGCGAGGCAGGCGCTCCGGCAGACACCGGACGCCAACCCCTAAACGGTCGAGCAGCCAATCGCTTACCGCGTGCTGCACCTGTGCGTCGGCCGAGACACAGCACGGCAGCAGCCCCAGATCCCAACGACTCACGACGGAACGACCCTCGCTCGCCGCAGCGGTGCGCAGTACATGCACGATCTTGACCCAGCGTCGGTCCGAGACGTAGCACGCCTGTGCGACCATCCAGGCGCGCAGTTCGGCAAGCAGAAACCCGACCAGTGGTTCGAGTGCGACATTCTCAGCCGCCTCGGCCAGCGCCGCACGCTCGGCCTTGTCCAGTGGCGCCACCCGGACATCAAGATTAACCCCGGTCGGCATGGCAAGCAGTGCGAGAAAACCGTCCTCGCTGACCGGCACAACCGGCACCAGCATCAGGAAGCGATCAAGAAACGCCTCCCCCACTTCGTCTTCCGGCACCGTGTTGGTCGCTCCGATCACGCTGATCAGCGGGCAGGCGATACGCCCCGCACCATTGTCGAACTCCCGTTCGTTGAGCAGTGTGAGCAAGGCATTGAGAATCGCGCTATTGGCCTTGAAAACCTCATCGATGAACGCAATCGAGGCGTCCGGCAGAAACCCGGCCACATGACGCTCATAACGATCCTGTTCGAGCGCGCTTATCGACAACGGCCCAAACAGTTCCTCCGGCACAGTGAAACGGGTCAGCAGCCGCTCAAAGTAACGCACGTCGCCGAAGGCACGCTGCAAGCGGCGAGCGAGCTCGCTCTTGGCAGTGCCGGGCGGTCCGATCAGGAGGGTGTGCTCCGCTGCAAGCGCAGCCAGCAGCGCCATGCGCAGTTCGCGCCTGCGCTCCACCAAGCCGCTCTCCAAGGCGTCCAGCAAACCGGCGAGGCGCTCCCGACCAGCCCAGGTGGTTCGTGAATCCGATGAGGAAAGCTGTTCCACCATATCCTCCTCCGCGGCGCTCGTTCGTCAGCCGAGCACCAACGACTCCAGTCCATCAGCGCCATTAAATCTCAATGATGGATCGGCGCAGATCAGCGCGCCTTGACCCTGCTCAGTCCGACAGGACTTGTCTCAGTGCGGCCCCCATTGCAGTCGCGGTCTGAGCACCGGATACTGCGATTCGTCGATCGATGATGAAGAAAGGCACCCCTGTCACACCCTGCTTCTGCACCTGGCTCGCCATCTTGCGGACAGCTTGTTCGTCGCTCGGGCCGCTCAAGTACTCGACGACCGCTTCTCGCCGGTCGCCGCACTCCGCAGCGATGTCGGCCAGTGTCTCGATACTGCCGATATCCCGCCCCTGCTGAAAATAGGCGACGAAGATCGCCTCGACAAGGGCGTCCACCCGGTCGGATCGATAGCCCAAGGATTGCGCCCGATAGCACAAGCGGTGCGCACGCAGCGTATTGGGTCGCAAGGCGATACGCTCGAAATCGAAGCTGAGCTCATCGCTGGCGGCTTGACTGACGTCGGCCAGCAATCGGTCGACCGCAGCCCGTCCGCCGAACTTGGCTTCGAGAAAAGGCCTGTAGGGCTCACCGGCGACCGGAGTGCCGGGGTTGAGGAAATACGGCAGCCAATTGACCTGAACTGCCAGCCCCGGACGCTCGGCGCGCAGGCTGGCAAGCGCCGCCTTCAGACGCCTGCGCCCCAGGAAACACCACGGACAAACGAAGTCCGACACCACGTCCACGACCAAAGCCATGCGATTACTCTCCTCAAACTCACTCAGGAGCGGAACCCGCCCCCTCAACCCTTGAAACCGGTGCCGAGCAGATAGACTTCCGGGCTGCGGTCGCGCGAGGCCTTGGGCTTGCGCACGGCCAGGGTCCGGAAATGCTGTCTTGCCTCTTCACGGAACTCCATGAAGCCCGCCCCCTGGAACACTTTGACAACGAAGGCGCCGCCCTCGCGGAGATGATTGACGGCGAAGTCAAGGGCGAGCTCGGCCAAATGGATCGAGCGCGCCTGGTCGGTCAGCTCGATGCCGGACATGTTGGGCGCCATATCAGACAACACTACATCCACCCGCGAGCCCCCGAGCCCCGCGGTGAGCTCATCGAGGACGCGGTCCTCGCTGAAATCACCCTGGATGAAGTCGACACCGGTAATCGGCTCGATAGCCAGCAGGTCAAGTGCGAAGACCCGCCCCCCAGCACAGCGCTTGACTGCCACCTGGCTCCACGAGCCAGGGGCAGCGCCAAGGTCGACGACGGTCATGCCCGGACGCAACAGGTGGTCACGGTCGTCGATCTCGAGCAGTTTGTACGCTGCGCGTGCCCGGTAGCCCTCCGCCTTGGCACGTTGCACGTAAGCGTCATTGACATGCTCCATCATCCACGCTTTGCTGGTCTTGGTTCGCTTCATCGGAGTAGAATTCGTCCTTGGCAAAAAAAATTGAGACCGAAGCGCCGTTTTCGGTCAGACGCCGACCTTTAGCTTAAGGATGTCGGCTGCCACGATACCAGCACGTGTCCCCTGTTTCCGAGAACCGCCCAGCAACGCTGAGCCGTAACGGCCCGAGCGAGCGGTCCTTTTCAAATACGAGAACCATCCATGATCGAACTCAGCCCAGCACAGCGCCGGGAACTGCGCGCCAGCGCCCACCATCTCAACCCCGTCGTCAGCATCGCCGGCAACGGCCTCACCCCAGCGGTCATGCAGGAGATCGAGCGCAGCCTGCAAGCACATGAACTCATCAAGATCAAGGTGCACGGCGTCGAGCGCAACGATCGCGAGATGCTCATGCACGAGGTCTGCAACGCTCTGGAAGCCGCCCCGGTGCAGCACATCGGCACCATTCTCGTGGTTTGGCGCAAACGCCGAGAAGAGGAAAGACCCAGCGGCGCCGCAGCCACCAAGCTCACCGGCGACAAGCGCCCCTCCAAGGCGAAATCCGCCCGGGTGTTCGCCGCCAACGCAAGGCGCTCGGCGCTGATGCGCGAGGCGGCCGAGCGCCGGCGGAAAGCGCCTCGAGGCGCCAAACCGGGCGGATCCGGTCGCAACCGTTAAACTTGGAATTAAACACAACGGGCCGCAATGTGCGGCCCGTTGTGTTTTCGCTCGCACCTCAGACGTAACGCACGTCGATGATTTCGTACTCCCGAACGCCGCCGGGCGCCCTCACCTCAGCGATATCGCCGGAATACTTGCCGATCAGCGCACGCGCGATCGGCGAGCTCACCGAGATCTTGCCGGCCTTTACGTCCGCCTCGTCGTCGCCCACGATCTGGTAGGTGACGGTATCGCCACTTTCAAGGTCCTCGAGTTCCACCGTGGCGCCAAAAACACAGCGACCGTCCGCGTCGAGCAGCTTGGGGTCGATGATCTGAGCATTGGACAGCTTGGCCTCGAGCTCCTTGATGCGCCCTTCCAGAAAACCCTGGCGTTCCTTGGCCGCGTCATACTCGGCGTTTTCGGACAGATCGCCGTGTGAACGAGCCTCGGCAATCGCGGCGATGACGTTGGGACGTTCGACGGTCTTGAGTCGATGCAACTCAGCCTTGAGCGCCTCCGCGCCATTTACGGTCAAAGGTGTCTTGTTCATGCTGCGGGGTTCAGTTGCGCGTGCAGGGATTGCAGGCTGTACACGTCGAGCCCGTCGAGGTGTCGCATGCCCATGCACGCGGCACGAGCGCCCTCGATGGTCGTAAAGACCGTGAGCTTCGCCGTCAGTGAGCTGGTGCGGATCGAGCGCGAATCCATGATTGCCTGACGTTTCTCCTCTACGGTGTTGATGACCAGCGAGACCTCACCGTTCTTGATCAGATCGACCACATGCGGCCGTCCTTCGTTGACCTTGTTCACCGCCCTGACCGGCAGGCCGGCAGCCTCGATGGTGGCAGCGGTGCCACGCGTGGCGACCAGGGTAAAACCCTGTTCGACCAGCATGCGGGCCACCTCTACCGCCACCGGGCGATCACCGTGCTTGACGCTGATGAAGGCACAACCCTTGGTCGGCAACTTGGTGCCGGCTGCGATCTGAGACTTTACGAAGGCTTCGGCGAAGCTCGGCCCGACACCCATGACCTCACCGGTCGACTTCATCTCCGGCCCGAGGATGGTGTCAACGCCGGGGAACTTGACGAAGGGGAAGACCGCTTCCTTGACCGAGTAGTACGACGGCACCACCTCGCCGGTGACGCCCTGGCTGGCGAGTGACTGGCCGGCCATGCAGCGAGCGGCAATCTTGGCCAACGGCAAACCGCAGGCCTTGGACACGAAGGGTACCGTGCGCGAGGCGCGTGGATTGACCTCGAGCACGAAGACCGTCGCGTTGTCGCCCTCGCCCTGAATCGCGAACTGCACGTTCATCAGGCCCACCACGTTCAGGCCACGAGCCATGGACTCGGTCTGACGGCGAAGCTCGTCCTGAAGCGCAACCGACAACGTATAAGGCGGCAGCGAGCATGCGGAATCGCCCGAGTGGACGCCAGCCTGCTCGATGTGCTCCATGATCCCGCCGATGATCACCTGCTTGCCGTCGGACAGCGCATCGACGTCGACCTCGGTGGCGTCGTTCAGGAAGCGGTCGAGCAGCACAGGCGACTCGTTGGACACCTTGACCGCCTCGCGCATGTAGCGCTCGAGATCACGCTGCTCATGCACGATTTCCATTGCGCGGCCACCAAGCACGTAACTCGGGCGAACCACCAGCGGATAGCCAATTTCGGCGGCGAGTCGCACGGCCTCTTCCGGTGTGCGCGCAGTGCGGTTGGGCGGCTGCTTGAGGCCGAGATCGTTGAGCAGCTTCTGGAAGCGCTCGCGATCTTCTGCAGCGTCGATCATGTCCGGGGTGGTGCCGATGATGGGCACACCGTTGGCTTCGAGCGCACGGGCACGCTTGAGCGGCGTTTGACCACCGAACTGCACGATGACGCCGACCGGCTTCTCGATGTGCACGATTTCGAGCAGGTCTTCCAACGTGATCGGCTCGAAATACAGGCGATCCGAGGTGTCGTAGTCGGTGGACACGGTCTCGGGGTTGCAGTTGACCATGATGGTCTCGTAGCCGTCCTCGCGCAGCGCAAGCGCAGCATGCACGCAGCAGTAGTCGAACTCGATGCCCTGCCCGATCCGGTTCGGTCCGCCGCCGAGCACCATGATTTTCTTCTTGTCGGTCGGCCGCGCCTCGCACTCTTCCTCGTAGGTGGAGTACATATAGGCGGTCGAAGTGGCGAACTCGGCCGCGCAGGTATCCACCCGTTTGAACACCGGGCGAACGCCCAACGCATGACGATGCAGGCGAACCGCGGTTTCATCGGAACCGAGCAGACCGGCGAGACGACGATCGGAGAAGCCCTTGCGTTTGAGCCCACGCAACTCGTCAACCTTGATCGCCTTGAGCGAACGGCCGGCGAGCGACTTCTCGGTGCGCACGATGTCCTCGATCTGGGCGAGGAACCACGGGTCGATCTTGGTCAGGTTAAAGACTTCCTCGAGGGTGTAACCCTCGCGGAAAGCCTGCCCCACATACCAGATACGCTGGGCGCCCGGGTTGATCAGCTCGTGCTCGAGATCCTCGCGGTCGGTCTCGACTTCGTCCAGACCGTAGGCGCCGACCTCGAGGCCACGCAGCGCCTTCTGCAGCGACTCCTGGAAACAGCGACCCATGGCCATGACTTCGCCCACCGACTTCATCTGGGTGGTCAGGCGGTCGTTGGCCTGCGGGAACTTCTCGAACGCGAAGCGCGGAATCTTGGTGACGACGTAGTCGATCGACGGCTCGAAGGAAGCCGGCGTTGCACCGCCGGTGATGTCGTTCTTCAGTTCGTCCAGGGTGTAGCCCACAGCGAGCTTGGCTGCGACCTTGGCGATCGGAAAGCCGGTAGCCTTGGAGGCGAGCGCGGACGAACGCGACACCCGCGGATTCATCTCGATGACGATCATGCGGCCATCGTCCGGATTGATCGCGAACTGCACGTTGGAGCCACCGGTGTCGACGCCGATCTCTCTCAGCACCGCAATCGAGGCGTTGCGCAGCAGCTGGTATTCCTTGTCGGTCAGCGTCTGCGCGGGTGCGACCGTGATCGAGTCACCGGTGTGCACACCCATCGGGTCGAGGTTCTCGATCGAGCAGACGATAATGCAGTTGTCGGCGCGGTCGCGCACGACTTCCATCTCGTATTCCTTCCAGCCGATCAGCGACTCCTCGATGAGCAGTTCGTTGGTCGGGCTGGCTTCGAGGCCGCGTTTGCAGATCTCCTCGAACTCTTCCATGTTGTAGGCGATTCCGCCACCGGTGCCGCCCAGTGTGAAGCTCGGACGGATGATCACCGGGAAGCCGATACCACCCTGCACCTGCAGCGCCTCTTCCATGCTGTGGGCAATACCCGAACGCGCCGAGCCGAGCCCGATCTTGGTCATCGCGTCCTTGAACTTGAGGCGATCCTCGGCCTTGTCGATGGCTTCACGGGAGGCACCGATGAGTTCCACACCGTATTTCTCGAGCACGCCTTCTCGGGCAAGGTCCAGCGCGCAGTTCAGCGCCGTCTGGCCGCCCATGGTCGGCAACACCGCGTTAGGCCGCTCCTTCTCGATGATCCGCTCGACCATCTGCCAGGTAATCGGCTCGATGTAGGTGACATCGGCGGTGCCAGGGTCGGTCATGATCGTCGCCGGGTTGGAGTTCACCAGAATCACCCGGTAACCCTCTTCGCGCAGGGCCTTGCAGGCCTGGGCGCCGGAGTAGTCGAATTCGCAGGCCTGACCGATGATGATCGGGCCGGCGCCGATGATGAGAATGCTTTGAATGTCTGTGCGCTTAGGCATCGCCTAACCTCGATATTGCCGTTTGAGCAGCCGCCGCGGCGGCTGCGGAAATCACTTGCGGGCTTCGATCATGCTCACAAAGCGGTCGAACAGATAAGCCACGTCGTGCGGGCCAGGGCTCGCCTCCGGATGCCCCTGGAAGCAGAACGCCGGCACGTCGGTGCGCGCAAGCCCTTGCAGGCTGCCGTCGAACAGCGAGGCGTGGGTCGCACGCAGATTGTCCGGCAGGGAATCGGGATCGACCGCGAAACCGTGGTTCTGGCTGGTAATCAGCACCTGTCCGCTGTCCAGATCCTTGACCGGGTGGTTGGCGCCGTGATGGCCGAACTTCATCTTCATCGTCCGCGCACCGGAGGCCAGGGCCATCAGCTGATGGCCAAGGCAGATACCGAACGTGGGAATGCCCTTGGCCAGGAATTCGCGGATCGCGGCGATCGCGTAATCGCACGGCTCCGGGTCGCCGGGGCCGTTCGAAAGGAAGATGCCGTCCGGATTCATCGCCAGCACGTCGGCAGCCGGGGTCTGCGCCGGCACCACGGTGAGGCGGCAACCACGACTGGCGAGCATGCGCAGGATATTGCGCTTGACGCCGAAATCGTATGCGACCACATGATGGCGCGGCGACTCGGCGCGGCCGTAGCCCTCACCAAGCACCCATTCGGTTTCGCCCCACTCGACGGTCTCGGTGCCACTGACCTCGCGTGCAAGATCCATCCCTGCCAGACCGGGAAACTCGCGAGCAGCAGCGATGGCCGCCTCGGCGCTGGGAGGACCACTCGCATCACCGGTCATGATGCAACCGGCCTGCGCCCCTTTTTCGCGCAGGATGCGAGTCAGTTTGCGGGTATCGATGTCTGCGATGGCAACGATGTTCTCGTCGCGCAAGTAGGCATCGAGCGAACGATCCATGCGGAAGTTGGACGCCAGCAGGGGCAAATCGCGAATGACGAGTCCGGCAGCATGCACGCGCGAGGCCTCGACATCTTCGGGATTCACTCCGGTGTTGCCGATGTGCGGATAGGTGAGCGTGACAATCTGCCGGCAATAGCTGGGGTCGGTAAGGATTTCCTGGTACCCGCTCATCGACGTATTGAAGACGACTTCGCCGACGGTGCGGCCGGTCGCTCCAATGCTCTTGCCCACGAAAACGGTGCCGTCGGCGAGCGCCAACAAGGCTGACTGTGATGCAGTCACGACAAACTCCTGAATTCAACCGAGTGAAGGAGGCGACGGACCGGCGGGCGCCCCCATACGTGAAAAAACGGGACGGGCCCGCCGGCCTATCCCGCTGAAACCCCTAAATTATATCGTTCGGGAAGGGGCGACGCAAACGCGTTCAGGCCCGAAGCGACTGCCGGAGAATCTTGCTGAGTCTGTCCAGATTGGTCAGAAGCTCGGTAAGCGGCGTTCCGAACACCGCGTGGTCGCCGGCACGCGCGAGCTTTTCAACCCGGGCGGCAGAGTCTGCGGCGACAGAGGCAAAGAAGACGCCTACCGACCCCTTGGTGCTGTGTGCCACTTCAGCCAGCCTCGCGAAATCCTCTTTGGCGCGACATTGGCGCAGATCCGTCATGGTCTTGTTGATGTCACGAAAATAGATCTGAAGCAGTTGCTGCAAAGCCTCTGTGTCGCCATCGAGCAACTCGAGCGTCTGCTCGAGGTCAGCATCCTCGGACTGTCCGCCCGGCGTGCTTTCGAGAAACATCAACTCATCCGAGCTCTCGAGCGATTCGGTTTCATCCGTAGCCACCCGTGTGAGCACTGCATAGAGTTCCGCAGGGCGGACCGGCTTGGTCACGAAATCGTCCATGCCAGCCTCCATGCACTGTATCCGGTCGGCATCGCTGGTATGGGCGGTCATCGCGACGATTGGCACCGGGCGCCAGTTTCCAGAAGACATGACCCAGCTATGGCGCGCCTCGCGAGCCCGTATCGCCCGGGTTGCTTCGAGCCCCCCCATGACCGGCATCTGCATGTCCATGAACACCACGTCGAAGCGGTCGCATTCGAACAAGTCGAGGGCTTCCTGGCCATCGTTGGCGACCGTCACCGAGCATCCGGCCCGCTCGAGCATCTTCACCGCGATCGTCTGATTGACGAGATTGTCCTCGACAAGCAGAACGCTGAGCTCCTGCCTGTCACCCGCGAGCGAGTCGCTGATCGTCGCCTGAGGATCGAACTTCAGAAAATCGGGAACCTCATCTTCAAGCGGCCCGTCACGCGCCAGAACGAGCGCGCCCAAGACCTCGTCCAGCATGAAAGGCTTGGCGATGCGCGCGGTGATGCCCAGCTTGTCGCAACGCGCAATCTCGTTGTTCTGCTCGTGACTGGACAACATCATCACCACGCGATCCAGCGTTGCACCCTCGCCCGCAAGTCGCTCGGCGAGAGTGAATGCGCCGTCGTCCGGCAAGGCAGCATCGAGGAGCATGAATCCGTAAGGATCGAATCCGCTACGCTCCGCGTGCAGTTGTTCGATGGCGGAGTCGACGCGGGTTGCCAGCACGGGTCGCAAACCCGCTGCAGACAACAGCGAACAAAGATGCCTGCCAAGCGGCGGATTGGGCTCGACCACCAGAACCTTGGCACGCGCAAGCGAACCGGCATTCGGTGCGCTCGCTCCGCGAACGACCTCGAAGTCGACCGAGAAGCTGAAGGTGCTGCCAGTCCCGGGACTGCTGACGAGCGCCAGGCGACCGCCCATCAGCTGAACCAGTTGCCGGCAAATGGACAAGCCGAGCCCGGTACCACCGTACTTGCGGGTCGTACTCGAATCGGCCTGGGTAAATACGTCGAAGATGGCTTCCTGCCGCTCTTCGGGAATTCCGATTCCGGAATCGCGGACCGCGAATTCGAGACGAGCACGCGAACCCTCACACTCCTCGACACGAACGCTCAGCGCGATCTCACCCTCATGAGTGAACTTGACCGCATTGCCGAGCAGATTCAGCAACACCTGCCGCAAGCGACCCGGATCACCGCGCACACGCGACGGCACGTCGCTGGCGATCTGGCAGAAGAGTTCAACGCCGCGCCTGTGTGCGTTGAGTGCCATCGCCTTGGCCAGGTCGGATGACAACTCCTGCAAAGAGAACTCGACGCTCTCGAGCTGGAGCTTGCCGGCTTCGATCTTCGAGAAGTCCAGGATGTCATTGATGATCACCAGCAGCGATTCCGCCGAAGACTTCACCGTGCGCAGGTAATCACGTTGCTCCTGAGCGAGCGTGCTGTCGAGGAGCAACTCGGTCATGCCGATGATTCCGTTCATCGGCGTCCGGATCTCGTGGCTCATGTTCGCAAGAAACTGGTCCTTGGCCTTGCTGGCCGCCTCGGCCGCCTCCTTGGCCGCCACCAGAGCCTGCTCAGCCTCCTTGCGGGCAGTCACGTCAAGAAACGTGCCGACAATCCGCTTCCAGCGGCCGTTTTCCTGCTTGCCGTCAACCCGACCGGCAACAAGCAACCAGCGCCATTCATCACCGGAGGATCTGACCCGGATATCGGACTCGAAGGCTGGCAGATCACCCTTCACATGAGCCTTGAGCAGTCGCTCGGCGCGTTCTACGTCCTCGTCGTGCAGCCAGCGCTGCCAGTCGCGTCGAACCGCATCCTTGTCACCGGCGGCAAGCGTCTCGCCAAAATGCTGCAACCAGAAAGGATCAACGTCAAAGCGCCCACTACCAAGATCGAGTTGCCAGTAGCCGGCGCCAACGGCATGCAGCCCCCGACTGAGACGATCGGTGACCTCCGCGAGGCGCTGCTCGGCGTCGACCAGAGCCGCCCGCAGGCGCGCGTTCTCGGCTTCCAGACCGGCGCGCTCATTGCTCGACGCAGAGTCGGGTTGCCAGGATTCCGACATCAGACCTCCGGTCGCGCACTCGCGCCATCAGTCCATGCAGGCGAACCAGCCTCGCTGCGAGTCATCGCAACCCCAGAACGTCCTGCATATCGAACAAGCCGTTCCGTCTCCCGGAAAGGAAGCGGGCAGCACGCATCGCGCCGACCGCGTACGGCATGCGACTGCCCGACTTGTGAGTAATCTCTATGCGCTCGCCAAGGCCGGCGAACAACACCGTGTGGTCGCCGACGATATCGCCACCACGAATCGTCGAAAAGCCGATGGTCTCGCTCTTGCGCTCGCCGGTCACACCCTCGCGGCCGTAGATGGCACAGTGTTCCAGATCACGACCCAACTCACGCGCTACGATCTCACCCATACGCAACGCGGTGCCAGACGGCGCGTCGACCTTGAAACGATGGTGCGCCTCGATCACCTCGATGTCATAGCCCTCATCGAGAATCTTCGCGGCCACCTCGAGAAGACGAAACACGGCATTGACGCCAACTGCCATGTTCGGGGCGAACACCACCGGCACGTCGCGTGATGCCTGTTCGACGGCAACCTTGTCGTCGGTCCCAAGGCCGGTCGTACCGATGACCACCGCCTTGCCCAACTCCCGCGCAAGGGCCAGATGTCGAAGCGTACCTTCCGGGCGCGTGAAATCGATCACACAGTCCGCTGCCGAGATCGCCGTCCGCGCATCGTCGCCAATAATGACACCGGTTGCCGCCCCGCTGGTTTCACCGACGTCGCGACCAACGAAGGCCGAGCCCGGTTGTTCGAATGCCGATGCCAGCTCGATCGCATCATCGTTCAGCGCAGCCTCCACCAGCATGCGCCCCATTCGTCCGGACGCACCAGCGACCGCCACGCGAACCTTGTTCATTAATCCTCTCCCGCGCGAATCCCGGCAGGACTCGTCGTCATTGCATCCACTCTTGCCTCAGCGACGTCGCTGGGGCGCTTCGATCTCGACCACCCGGCTACGCTCCGTCGTCGCGCCAACCGTCTCGCTTCCGTCGGCTGCAACCACATCACCGTCGACACGGTCGAGCAGATCATCAACGAAGAATACGCTGATCACGCGCTGCTCCGCCGGCCCACGGCCGGGCTGGAACAGATACACGTAGTCCCAGCGGTCTTCACGGAAGACATCCACGACCAGCGGAGTGCCGAGCACGAAGCGAACTTGCTCGCGGGTCATGCCGCGCCGAAGCTGGGCGACCATGGACTGATCGACATAGTTACCCTGTCGCACGTCGATTCGATAGGGGTTAACCCGGTCGGTGAGCGCATCGAAAGAGCAAGCCGTGAGCACGAGGGCCGCGGAAACCACCGCTAGTAGGGTTTTTGAGTGCATGTGACTGGCAAGAAGGTAGAAATACTTGAAGAATGGAATCGTTCTCAGAACGAGTCGAAAAATATATCATAGGGCGACTCGAGCCGGTTCGCTCATACGCAGTGCTCGCTGATGTGACCCACGGCACAGCGCCAAAGCTAACACCCCAAGGGGTTCCAATGACCGACAATTCCAAGAATCTGAAGAACATCGGCCTCAAGGCGACCTATCCCAGGCTGAAAATTCTCGACCTGTTTCAGCATTCGGAACTACGCCACCTGACCGCCGAGGACGTATACCGTTCGCTGATGTCCGAAGGCATGGATATCGGCCTGGCAACCGTTTATCGGGTGCTGACCCAGTTCGAACAGGCTGGGCTGCTCGAGCGGCACTACTTCGAGGCTGGCAAGGCTGTCTTCGAACTCAACGAAGGTGGCCACCACGACCACCTGGTTTGTCTCGGCTGCGGGCACGTCGAGGAATTTTTCGATCCCGAGATCGAGCAGCGCCAGGTGCGCATTGCAAAAGAGCGGGGTTTCGAAGTCAAGGACCACGCCCTGTATCTCTACGCCGAATGCATCAAGACGGATTGCCCGCACCGCGAAAAGGCGGATTGATCCGGGGGTCCAACGCGGTGCGTCAAACCGCACCTTTCGCCCGGCGAGACGGCTAGACCGACTCCCTGCGCAGCATCTCAGCCGCGTGGCTGCGCGTCGTGGCGGTGATATTCACGCCGCCGAGCATGCGCGCCACTTCCTCGATACGCTCCTCGTCATCGAGTTCGACAACCCTGCTGATCACGCCCTCGTCCACCTGCTGCTTGGATATGCGCCATTGCCAGTCCGCACACGCAGCCACCTGCGGCAGGTGCGTCACGCACAGGACCTGACGGTCGCGTCCCAGCCGACTTAGCATGGTGCCGACGATCTCCGCGACACCACCGCCAATTCCGACGTCCACCTCGTCGAAAATCAGTGTCGGGGTCGCGGACTCCCTGCTCGTCATCACCTGAATCGCCAGGCCGATGCGCGACAACTCGCCACCGGAGGCGACTTTCGCAAGCGATCGCAAGGGCTGGTTCGGATTGGCTGCGACCCGAAACTCGATCTGCTCGAGCCCGTTTGCGCTCCCGCTTTCGTCGGCCACCAGCGCGACCTCGAAACAGCCGCCGGTCATCGCGAGCCCTTGCATCGCCTCAGTCACCTCGCGCGACAGCGCTGCCGCTGCCGGCTTGCGTCGTGCACTCAGCTTCCTTGCGGCGACGAGATAGGCCTCATGCGCCTCGGTCTCGAGCTGCGCGAGTCTGGCCGGATCTGCCCGCTCGGTAAGTTCCGCGAGCTCATCGGCCCAGCGCGCCCTCAGGTCGGGCAAGTCTTCCGGCTGGACACGATGCTTGCGCGCAACATCCATGATTGCGCCGATACGGCGATCGAGCTCGGCAAGGCGACCCGGGTCGAGATCCAATCGGTCCCGGTATCTGCGCATGGCATGCAAGGCCTCATCGGCCTGTATCGCCGCACCGGCGACCAACTCCCTCGCCTCTTCGACAGCCGGGTCGATCTCGGCCATCGCCTCGACTCTTGCATTGAGGCTCTGCAGCATTGCCGTAATCGTGACTTCACCCTCAGCCAGAAGCGCGAGCGACGCTTCCGCTCCTTCGATCAGCGACGCGGCATGCGCGAGACGACTCTGCTCCGCATTGAGCTCGTCCCACTCCCGAGGATCGAAGGCGAGCTGCGTGATCTCCTCGAGCTGCCATTCCAGCATCTCACGCTGACGTTCGGCCGCTGCCGAATCACGCTCTGCCTCGTTGCGGCGCTGAGACGCCTTCAGCCAGGCGCGATAAAGCGCCGCAACCTCGACCGCGAGCTCGCGGGCGCCGGCATGCGCGTCCACCAGCGCGCGTTGAGCGTCCTGGCGTAGCAAGGCATGGTGGGCATGCTGGCCGTGGATGTCGGCAAGGTACTCGCCCGTTTCACGCAACTGTGCGAGTGTCGCCGGCACTCCATTGATCCATGCGCGGGAGCGCCCTCCTGCCTCGACGACGCGTCTCAACAGGACCAACCCCTCCTCCAGCGGAATATCGAAACCTTCGAGCAACTGCGCGAGCGGACCCTCGTCGGGCAGGTCGAACTCCGCAGTGATATCGGCCTTGTCCCGACCAGTGCGCACACTGGCGGCATCTGCGCGCCCTCCCAAGGCAAGTCCGAGTGCATCCAGCAGGATGGACTTGCCGGCGCCGGTCTCGCCGGTGAGCGTACCGAAGCCGGCACCAAAGTCGAGCTCTAGACGATCGACGATGACGAAATCGCGAATGGTTAGTCGTCGCAGCATGGATTACTCGGATTTCAGGAAAGGGGACGCTTCAGGGCAACCGGGGCACGGCGCTCCAGTGGAGCTTTTCGCGCAGCATCGCGAAGTAGCTGTACCCGGGCGGGTGCAGCAACCGCACCACGTTCGGCGAACGCGAAATACGCACGCAATCACCCGAGCGTGCATCGAAATGCGTCTGACCGTCGCAGTGCACTCTGGCGTCGTGCGGTGGCAACAGCGCGATATCGATTGTGCAGTTGTCCGGCAGGGTAATCGGGCGGGCGGTCAAACCGTGTGGGCAAAGCGGCACGAGCGCGATGCCTCCGACATTGGGATGAAGAATCGGTCCGTTGGCCGAGAGCGCGTAGGCCGTCGAGCCAGTAGGCGTGGTGACAATCATCCCGTCTGAGCGCTGGGTGTAGACGAATTCACTGTCGATGGAGACGTCGAACTCGATCATTCGGCCGATGTCGCCCTTATTGACGACGACATCGTTCAGCGCCAGCGTGCGAAACACCCGATCTCCATTACGCAAGACCTCGACGTTGAGCATCGAACGCCGCTCTTCCGAGTATTGGCCGGCAAGCATCTCGGTCAAGCGATCCACGGCCTCCTCACGCCCAACGTCAGTGAGAAAACCGAGCCGTCCCTGGTTTACACCGATGAGCGGCACATCGTGCTCCGCCAGTCGTCTCGCGGTATTCAACAGGGTGCCGTCACCGCCCAGCACCAGCGCCAGATCGCTGTTGGCACCGATCTCATCGTAAGTCGCCACCGCATAGCCACCGGCCATCCCGATTGAACTCGCCGTGCCCTGCTCGATCCACACCGTGAGCCCACGCTCGCGCAGAAATGCCGCAATGAGCAGCACCGCGTCGGCCACATCCCGACTCTGGTATTTGCCTACGATAGCAATGGTTTCGAAGTGCGCCTTCATGCCCGCGATTAAACCACATTAGGCGATCGCGCTGGTGCCAGGCCACTCTCGCAGCGCACGGAACCCCGACAGAGATCGGCTTGCCAGGCCGGGGCACTGATATAGAATCGTCTCTGCCATGAATGAGCTCGACACCCGGTCACGAATCCTGCTGAAGACGCTAATCGAACGCTACATCGCCGAAGGTCAGCCGGTGGGCTCTCGTGCGCTTTCCCGTCACTCCGGCCTGGAACTGTCGCCGGCGACAGTACGCAACGTGATGAGCGATCTCGAAGAGATGGGTTTCATCACCAGCCCGCACACATCGGCCGGGCGCATGCCGACCGCCCAAGGATATCGCTTCTTCGTCGACTCGCTGCTCACCGTCCAACCCCTGGAACAGAACCGGATCCTGGAGTTGCGAGGGCAACTGCAGCCCAGCCAGCCACAACGCCTCATCAGTACCGCATCGCAGCTACTGTCCGACCTCACCCATTTCGCGGGGATCGTCGTCAGCCCGCGTCACGACGTCGCTCGCATCCGGCAGATCGAGTTCATCAGCCTGTCCGAAACGCGAATCCTGTTGATCATCGTCACCACGGCGGGCGATGTGCAGAACCGCATTCTGCTCACACAGCGACCCTACAGTGCATCCGAACTGGTCGAGGCGGCGAATTACCTGACTGCGCACTTCTCGGGCTTCTCCTTCGAGGAGATGCGCGGCCGCCTGCAGCGCGAGCTGAGCCAGTTGCGCAGTGACATCAGCGAGCTGATGGCGGCGGCGGTCGAAGCAGGCAACGAGGCCATGCAGGAAACCGACGAGCGTTACGTGCTCTCCGGAGAAACCAACCTGCTCGACGTCGAGGATCTGTCGTCGAACATGACTCGCATCCGGGAGCTGTTCAAGCTCTTTGAACGGAAGACCAGCATGATGCAATTGCTCGACCTGTCGCAAAGGGCCAAGGGCGTGCAGATTTTCATCGGCGGCGAGTCCGGCCTGTCCGAACTCGACGACTGCAGCGTGGTCACTGCCAGCTACGAAATCGACGGCAAGCTGGTCGGCTCGGTTGGCGTCATCGGCCCCACGCGGATGGCCTATCATCAGGTCATCCCTATCGTGGACATCACCGCCCGCCTGCTGTCCAACGCGTTGTCCTCGCGTGACTGAGCGCTTGCACGCTGTCGCACTGACTGAATACAAGAAAGGATGATCATGGCCCGCTTCTGGCCCGAACCCGAATACACCCACGGCACGGCTCCGACGACCGGGATCGTGCTTGTCAATCTTGGCACGCCATCGACACCGACTGCTGCCGGACTTCGCCCCTACCTCAAACAGTTTCTTTCCGATCCTCGCGTCGTCGAGATTCCGAAACTCGTGTGGTGGCCGATTCTCAATGGCATCATCCTCAATCTGAGACCAGCCAAGTCAGCCGAGAAATACGCCAGCATATGGACCGACGAAGGCTCGCCGCTGAAAGCGCACACCGAGAAGCAGGCCAAGCTGCTTGCAGGTTATCTGCACAAGGCCGGACACCCCGACCTGCGTGTCGCATGGGCCATGCGCTATGGCGCTCCGTCGATTCCCGACACTCTGAACGCGCTGCGAGCCAAGGGCTGCACACGCATTCTCGTGCTGCCGCTCTACCCTCAATACGCCGCCAGCACCACCGCCAGCGTGATGGATGAAGTCGCACGCTGCCTGACCCACTGGCGCAATCTTCCGGAGCTGCGCTTCGTACGCAACTTCCACGACCATCCCGCCTACATCGCCGCGCTTGCTCAAAGCGTGCGTGACCACTGGATGGAGAACGGCCAGGGCGACAAGCTCGTGATGAGCTTTCATGGTGTTCCGCGTCGCTCGCTCGATCTCGGCGACCCGTATCACTGCGAGTGCTACAAGACGGCACGACTCGTCGCCGAAGCACTCGAACTGCCGGCCGAGCGTTGGCAGGTGACCTTCCAGTCCCGCTTCGGCAAGGCGGAATGGCTGCAGCCCTATACCGAGCCGACCCTGGAAAAGCTTGCTCATGGCGGCTTGAAGTCGGTCGACCTGATGTGCCCCGGCTTCGTCTCCGACTGCCTCGAAACGCTCGAGGAGATCGCAATGGAATGCAAATCCGCGTTCCTCGGTGCCGGCGGTGAGCGCTTCCACTACATCCCTTGTCTGAACGAGCGCCACGACTGGATCCAGGCGCTCGAAACCGTGGCGCTCGAGCACTTGGGCAACTGGCTGACACTGGCCGCCCCTGCCGAAAGCGAACTCGCAGCCGCCGCAGGTCGAGCCAAGGAACTTGGAGCAAAACAGTGACGCTCGACCCACGACTGCGTGTCGGCCTGCAGTGGCTTCTCAATGCGTTTGCGCTGATGCTGGTACCGGAGTTGGTTGCAGGTCTGGTCGTCGAAAGCTACCTGTCGGCGCTGCTGACTGCCCTGCTTCTGGGTCTGATCAACGCGCTCATCCGACCGTTGCTC
>ERZ869909.858-NODE-858-length-29269-cov-13.202213_pt1 | contig 29269 bp, 17 predicted proteins | sample MGYA00520892_ERZ869909 | MGnify/ENA primary metagenome ERZ869909 (study PRJEB32215, sample SAMEA104723947) | bioreactor metagenome | biome: bioreactor; feature: anaerobic bioreactor; material: water | place: China | collected 2015-03-12 ...
GAGACGGCCGAAGGCGCAAAGCCGCCGTTGGCCTGGAAGGCGGCGACCTGCTCGGCAGAGGGCGTCATGGCGACGGCTCCTCGTCGTCGGCGCGGTCGCGCCGGACGTAATCGCCGGCCAGCGGGACGGGATCGCGCGGCTGGGCGCGCTGGGGCACGAGGTAGTCCTGCAGGCCGGCGCGAACGCGCTTCAGGTCGGCGCGCAGCCGGGCGTAGTCGAAGTGGTAGCGGGCGCGTTCCTGCGGAGCGGTATTGGCGGCGTGCTCGGCGAGGCGGTCGATCAGATTGAGCTGGCGGGCGAGCGCGGCGATCTGCTCACGCTCCGGAGTGTCCTCGGCAATGGCGGGTTGCAGGGCCGAGAGCGACACGGCCAGCAGCACGGCCAGCGAAGGCCAGGCGGATGCGCGGCGGTTGGTCTGTCCCATCGTGCCATTCCCAAGTGAAGCGAATGGCCTTGATGCTGTGTCCCTTGCTCGGCTCGCGCCGCAATCAAACGGAACCGGTGGTCAACCGTATTTCAGAAGTGTTGCTTGATCTGCTAGCCAACGCTCTATCTACTGTCACGTAGCAGGGCAAGCAATCCCTCCTTACCCGCTTCGACCATCAAACTATTTCCTTGCTCAGTCGCTAGCCCACAACCGCTCGTCATCCTGGGTCGCCGCCCAGAAGTCATCGAACAGCGCCAGCTTCGCCTCGTCCTTGGAGGCATAGGTCTTTGCACTGAAACGGCTGTCGATCCGATATCCCCATCGCTTTGTCTTCGTCGGATGCACGCCGAGGTTATGGCCGTCGACATTCAGAAAGCTGTTGCCCTTGGCGGAGACCCGCCACTTGCGCTGTAGCCATCGAGTGCGTCGGACGGCGCGGTTGCGCAGCTTGGCCTCACGCCGCTTCGGCCCCTCGTAGTCGCCGCTCATCTTCTCGGCGCAGACGCACCCGACTTCGAAAGTCTCGTCCAGATCCGGGTGCTCCATGATGTGGACGTAGCGGATCTTCTCGTTGCCGCACATCTGGCAGGTCGCGTAATCGGTTTCGTCTGCCGGCTCGCCGTCGGCCCGCAGATCGACGACATCCACGCAGTGCCATCCCTTGTGGGGCACGCCCGGCTGGTCCCATCGATTTCCATTCACGACTGACCTCCCGATCCTGGGTCATCGAATACTGGCCTGTATGGCATTCCACGCCACATCCCAGCGTATCCGCTCCTGTTCGAGGCGGACTTGTTGACCCCAGGCATTTCCCTTGATCGACTGATAGAGCTTTTGTTCGGTACTTTTGAGTAGTGGGAGTTCTGTGGAAGAGTGCTGGTCTTTCTCTTCGACCCATAAATCACGATGACTCATCAGCGTTGACTCATCCATGAGCACAGTCTTCAGGCTAGGGATGTATGTTCTGGCTCGATTAAGAATGGAAAAGCCATGCGTATCAATGTCACCCCAGTAGATACATTGCGCCTGTTGTAGCCATGGAAGCTGTCCCAAAACGTCAACCGCGTAACCCAATCGCATGATCACAACCGCCCCTGGCAGGTCATCAAAGGCAAGTCCGGTTTGAAGGTTCTCAACAACGAAGACATTCTTTGGTCGTATGCCAATGCTTGCCACCTCCTCACAAGGAGCAGAGATATCGCCAAGACCGCCCAAACGGGCTCTCAGCTCTGGGTCTAGAACGCGCATGCGCATTAACTGCGGCTGTGCCCTCAAACCGCAGCGTCTAAAAAAGTCGCGCTCTCCTGTCGGGTCACCCTGGAGCGTCGCAACCAAGTCAGAGATGAGGCCCTTTCTAGAATCCAGCCACTTGCTGTCGGCCCCGGCAACCGGAATTTGTCGTGGGTAGAGATTCGATTTCGGATTGAGACTGATCCAATCCAGCATCTCTGCCAGCCGACTAAAATCGGCATCGCCGTAGTCAGCGAGGACATCAAAATATCTCGGCAACTGCTGCGCCAGTACCGGCCAGCGAGCAGTGAGCGTCTGATAGCGAGACTGGGCACGCACCCACCGTGCGGATTCCCCAATCCACAGGGCAACATCTTCAGGGCCTCGTAACGCCAGTTTCTCAGGCAGTCGCTGGACGCCAAGCGCTTTCCACCGGCGCTCACACCAGGACAGGGTGCCGACTCCTTGCCAGCCTTGCCATGCACTCACCCAAGCGCGAACGCCGTCGACTTGCCTTAGCGCAGCCTGTTCCGTCGGTATGCCGAGCGGAACTTCCAGCGGCCATTGGCTCTCGCCAGCATCACCGATCAACCACTCGCGGTGTTTGCTCTGAAAGCGACGGGCAAGAAACTGCCAAACATCTTCAGGAAGCTTCAACGCTAGCCTCCTCTCGAGCGTGCTCCGGCAGCTTCAACCGCTGGCGGTCACCGTCGTACTCGATCAACAGGACGCCTGACACCCGCCGGTCGCTGATATCTACGAAGCAGGCGCCACCGATGAATGGTTCGAGGGTCATGACGGACTTCAGCGGCGTAGCGACCACCATTTGAAATCCGAAATTGGTAAAGATGTTCATCGCCAAAGCGGTGAACTCGTTGTCGGCCTTGTCGAAGGCTTCATCAAGCACGACGGGCGCATACATCGGCACGCCGTGGTCGTTCCCTCCCAGCTGATACCGCAGGGCTGCGGCCAAGCACGTGGTGGCCAGCTTCTGCCGTTGACCGCCTGATTTGCCAGCACCGCTGCGGTAAATTTCGACCTCCACGCCGCTTTCATCAATCTCCCGTCCGATAAACTCAACATGCTGTCGAACGTCGAGCACAGTCTCGCGCCAGCGTTTCTGCTCGGGGTCCTGACTGGCGAGTCGATCAACAAGTCGCCGCAGGGCCAGGAACCGCGCCTCGGCAAACTCGCGATCCTCCGTCCACGCATGGCTAAGTGCCTGCTGGATCTCCTGCTTGAACTCCTTGACGTCGACAAGCTGCCGGTCACTGGCGTCGATGTGGAGATAGGTACGTTGATTGGCGCTTTGGTTGAACGGCACCTGGCCAAGACTGTCGTTGACCAGATCCATCCGCTCTAGGATGGCTTTGCGCGCATCGTTCAGGTAGGTGGACAGTGCCGCCAGATTCTGGTGGCTTTGGTTCTGCAGCAGTTCGAAGAATCGCTGCTCATAGGCGGGCAGGCCATCCGTTTCCAGTCGAACCAACTTGGCGAAAAAGTCCGCTGCGCTGGCGAGGCTCGTGTCCATGTCCACAGCATCCATTGGCCACTGCCGTTTGAAATCGGCAAAGCGTGCTTCAATTTCCTTCTCGCAATCGCCGATCTCATCTTTGATCTCACCGATTTCTGTGTTGAGCCCTCTCTCAACAGCGGTTGCTACCTTGTCGAGGCTTTCGAGCCTGATCGCGTCTGACTGCTTGGTGAATCGTTCGTCGAGCCCCTTGATCTGGTGGGGAGTCAATGGAACTCTGGAAGCATCTTGAAGGAGCGATTCAAGCTTCTGCGTGCTGTCGTTGATCTGCTTGAGAACTGAGTCATGCGCGACCTTGGCTTCTCGGAGGTCCTTGTCTGCTTGATCAACCAAGTTCTTTTGCTTGTCGATCCGCTCACTGATTTGCAGTAGGGCTGTATTGCCCTCCCGCGCTTCGCGAATCTGTTGTTCGATGGTGGAAATGCGGTCAAGCAACGGTACTACATCAATTTCCTGCCACTGGAGATTCACCAAGGTTTGGCACTGCATCGCTCGGGTCGCACGATTCTTGTCTTGGTCGGCGAGGGTTTCGATTTCTCCCCTGAGGCGCGTAATCGTCGCAGCCAGCTCCTGGGCCTGTGCTTGAAAGAGCCCAAGCTTCTCGCGGTTATCGAACCCGAGCACCCAGTTTCGTCGGTCGCCGACACTTCTCCGGTCGTCCTTCTCGTGCCGGGTTTTGCTGTGCTTGACCTGGCCCTCACGGGTGATGGCTCGATCAGCGCTCCTGAACGACTGAATGGAGTCGACGCACGCGTAATCGAATCGTTGCCGTAGCTCGGCCTGCAGCCAATCGGCATACGTACCCTCCTTGACGTTCAGCTTCAGGACGAGCGAGTTAGCGCCGATGGGCTTCGCCTGCCAGGTCTCCGAGCGGCCAGTTCGGTAGTACACCAGACGCTGCCCAAGATGGGTGTTGTTGATGTAATTGGCCAGCGCCGAATACTGGCGTTCGTCCACCAAGAGTGAGAGCGCAAATCCGTGCAGTACGCGCTCGATGGCACCTTGCCACTCGGCCTCGTCAGACTTCACCTCAATGAGTTCGCCGACGAAGGGCAGAGCCGATTCTGATATCCCAATAGCTGCGGCGATGTCTCGGCGCATTTCGAGCATATCGGCAGGAATGCTCGATGGCTGGCGCTGGAGTGCCTGCACCTCCTTCACCGCTTGCGAAAATGCCGTCTCAGCGTCTTTCTTTTGACCTGCCAAGCGGAACTGTTCTTCGCGGTTCTCGTTGCTGCGCTGCTCCCAGTTTTCGACTTCCTGCCGCGCGTTGCCCAACAGTTCAGCGAAGGCCTGAGGCGAATCCGGGAGGCTCCAGCCAAGCTTCTTGCACGCATCTTCAGCCTGGCCGCGTTTGCGCAGGCGATCCGTGCGCTGGCCCTCCAGACCAGATTTCTCTGCTTCCCATTGCTCGATCTGATCACCGCCTGCTTCACGGTGCTGTCGCTCCAGATTGCGCAAGGTTGTGGTGTGGTTATCCAGGATGCTCTGACGTCGACTTACTTCACCTTCCGAGCCGCTGGCTTGCACCTCCAGGGACTCGACATGCTGCTTGAGGAGTTCAATGCGGCGGGTTTCGCGGTAGCCATCAACGCCCAGCCGAAGCTCATCCAGCCCATTGCGTTGCAGCATCAACGAATCTCTGCGCTGATACTGCTCCCGCGCTGGCGCGAGCGTTTGAACCTGCTCGCGAGCTGTCACTACCGCCTGGTGGGCAGCATTGAGTTCACCAAATTCGCTGACCAAGCGATCCGCCACCTCGAAGGTCTCGGGCTTGTCGAGCATGAAGTCGCGCAGGAAGGTATTGAGGTCGCCGAGATTCTTGGCCGACTGGGTTTTGTGCAGCAAACGCAACGCCATTTCGCTCTCGATACCGAGCAGGCGGCAGAATCGTTCGCAATAGGGACGAAACTCGTCGCGAGCGAACGCCTCGGGGAAAGACTGCTTGAGCTTTCGGATGTCGAAGTTGGATTGACCGAAGTCCTCCAGCTCGCGCAGGTCAAAGGCCCGCTCCAGGACAAGGTAGTGGCGTTTGACGTCGGTGCTTCCATTCGCATTGCCGCGAAGCCAGAACACCTGAACCAGCACCACAGACTGGCCCAATGCGTTCTGGTAGGTCAGTGCCAGGGCAGACCACGTTGTCCCCGAGCGCAAGTAGCGGGTGGCGATCTCACCCGACTCTCCATCCTTCTGTTCGGCCCATGCCCCACGTACGTAGGTGACGAGGTTTCGGTCACGGCCACTGCGGTCAGCCTCCCGCGCGGCAGCGTTGAAGTCAATCCAGCGAGGTGGCACCAGCAACGCCGAAAAAGCGTCGAGAAGCGTCGATTTCCCAGCCCCTGATCGACCGACAAACAGAAAGCCTCGTTCGCTGATCGGTATGTCATGCAGGTCAGAAAAAGTGCCCCAGTTGTAAACCTGCAGGCGAGTCATCCGGAATTGCTCCCGGGCGAACAAGGACGCGGTTTGGGGTTCCGAGATCATTGGTCGGCCTCCTCATCGGACTCGGTCTGAGCCAGTTGCGCTGGCGTCTCACCGGCGGCCATGCGCTGATACAAGTGGGTCAGGGCTTGTATTTCTTCTGCAGAGAAGAGGAGCTTCAGCGTTGGCGAAATCTCGAAACGATCTTCACTCGAGCGAATTTTCTGGAGGATGCTGTGCTTCTTGATCTTCTCGATGGATGCATGAACACGTTTCACGAACCCTGCGCGGTCGGTGTTGGAGGCACGCTCATAGAGGGTAAGAAACTCCATGATCTCGTCAGTCGACACCACGGCACGATCGCCCTGCGAGTCCGCTTGGGTCAATCGCTGGCGAAGGTGAAGCAGCAGAATGGAGTCAATGAAGGTCAGCTGCGCGCGACGCAGCAGGAGTGGCACTTCAAGGTCGCCGGTATCAGCCTGACGGGTGAAGGCAACTTGTACGTCCCGGTCGATGACCAGTTCGAGAAACAGTTCGGCAAGGCGCCGACGTATCACCGCTTCGTCTCGCACCAATATCGGCCAGAGCTTTGGATGTCGACGTCCGTCGAGCGAAGGTCCCGCAAGTAGCTGCACCAGGGCGCGCCGGGTATCCAGCGCCAACTCGCCGCTGTCACCCATGAAAAGGGTGTTAGCAGATGCCTGCGAAGCATCTGGCGCTTGTGCTTCGGCTGGCATTGCCGCTTCGTCGTTCTCAGACCAGTTCATTGGCCCGCTCCCTCAAAAAGAAGATCTTTGGAATTCGGGCGCTACGACGCTCGTCGTCGCCTCCAACCCAGCCTACGGTTTCGCTATGGTCGGCTTTGAAACCATGCCGACTGCCCAATGCAAGCAGGCCGACGACGCTGCCCAAACCCTGTGCAGCGGGGAACTGCTCCAGCACGTCAGCGATGGATGCCTGGGACCGTTGCTCCAGGACCGCCAGCACGTTGGCCTTCAATGTTCGGAAGTCGATCTCGGACTGGGCGACCAGTTCGCTGACGGACTCCAGGTCGATTGGCGGGGCATCCCCTTCCGCCATTTGGCCGGGCAAAGCTTGTAGGGAGGGGTCGTACAGCACCCATTGAGACAAGGAGCGCAAACGGCTGCTCGTGAGCTCAAGCGTGTACTGGAGGGTTTCTGTGGCCCTGACTTCGTCCTTCAGGGCGAGTGCTGCTCGCTGAGCGTCTTTCAGAAGGTGATTGAGTCGGCGTTGCTCGAGGTATTCACGACTCTGGACGAAGTGCTTCAGGCTGCGCGCGAAGGTCTGGAGCACCTCGTGAACCATGCCGCCCTGCTCGAGAAGGGTCCGCGTCAGCCGAAGAAGGAATCGTCGCTCCTTGGCTTCGAGCTGCCCCACGAACTCCCGCGACATGACGCTATCAAGGGCCTGATCAAGCGTAGCGGCCTGTTCTGGGTCCGTAAGCAATCGCCAGAAAGCGGAGAAAGTCCTTCCGGCGTCGCTCTCTGAAATCAGGTCGATTCCGGCGAACAGTGAATCCAGCACATCCCCCCGATTGCCATCGTTGTCCATGATGCGTTCACGGAGATCTCGATTGAGCTGGTCGAACTGATCGCGGACGCGTCGGAAATCACCTGCAAGATCATCAGCCAACGTGATGATCTCCCGCGTGCGCTCCAGCGCCGTTGCGTGGGGCAGCACGCGCATCTGCCCCTTCTGGATGGCGTCTATCTCCTTATCGATGCGGGCTTGCTCGGCCATGAGCCGGTCTATGCGACGGAATTTGTCGGTGTCGGTGTCCTCGGCAAGCCGGGCTAGTGCCTCGATAACAAGCGTCAGGCGGCTTTCGGTTGCGGCTGAGTGCGGCTGCTCCAGGCCAGAGACAAATCGAATGGCTTCGACGGCGGCCGTGGAGAGTTCATATTCCTCCTCTGAAGCCCCAGCCGGGAAGCGTCGCTCCAGGTACCCATCGGCAAGCCAGCTGGCGACGTACGCTTGTGCCGTTTGGGGGAAGTCTTCGCCTTGGGCGCGTAGCTCTTCCAGATCTCTTGCGATTCGTTCGTGAAAAATGGAGGCAGGAAGACTTCGCTCACTCTCGTAAAGATGGGCCTGAAGCAGGCCAATGACGGTAGGTCCAGTGTTCGAGGCAAGCAGGCGCCACAGCGGCTGCGCCCGCATGCGCCGGTACGTCGCGATGGCTTTGTCTGCTTTCACTCCTGTGCTCCAAGTGCGCGTCTCGCCCGCCTTGTGGTTATCACAACACGACGCATACACGCATCAAAAACAACTGATAGACAGATTCTAGAGCAGACAATATACTTTCCGCAATAACCCACACAAGCATTCGCTAACCCGAACGAGCTAGCCAGGATGTCGAACGAACAGCTTGCAGATCTAACCCAGCCACAACGCGACCGGCTCGCGTTCGTGGAGTTGCGCGTGCGCTTCATCGGGGAGATACGCCGCCAGGACTTGGTGACGCGCTTCGGCATCCAGTCCGCCGCGGCATCGAGGGATCTTGCGCTTTACAAGGAATTGGCCCCCGGCAACATCGACTACGACTCCAAGGGCAAGTCCTACGTCCTTGGGCCGAGCTTTCAGTCGGTCTTCGACTTCCCCCCGGAGCGGGTGCTGTCGTGGCTGACCCAGGGCTTTGGCGATGGCGAGCCAATGCGGCTTAAGGCGTGGGTGGCCAGCGAGAGCCCGTCACGTCTCACGCATCCGGATCTGGATGTGCTGGCGAACGTGACCCGGGCGATCCACCAGGGCTGTCCGCTCGGCATTGAGTATCACTCCATCTCCAGTGGCCGCACTGAGCGGGAGATCGTCCCTTTCGCGCTGATCGATAACGGCCTTCGCTGGCACGTTCGCGCCTTCGACCGGAAGTCCCAGGAGTTCCGAGATTTCGTCATCACCCGGATCAGACGCCCCGTCGTGCTCAAGGGTCAGCCAGTGGCGCCCCACGAGCTTAGCGATCAAGACATTCAGTGGACCCGAATCGTCGAGCTGGAGTTGGTTCCGCATCCGGATCAACCCCGGCCGGAGATCACGGAAATGGACTACAGCATGCGCGACGGCGTGCTGCGGATGAAGCTGCGTGCCGCCACGGCCGGATACATCCTGCGCAAGTGGAGTGTGGACTGCTCCCCCGACCACAGCCTGCGCGGCCATGAGTACCGGCTCTGGTTGAAGGATCATCTCGCCATCTATGGGGTGCGCAATGCCGTGTTGGCTCCAGGGTATTCGGCACCCGATACCGCTGGCGCAGGGGCGGAATTTGACTGAACAACGGATACCTCTGCTTGCGTCGATCGCGCCGGGCAGAACCAACGAACAAAGAGAGATGAGATGAAGGAATCCTACCTATCGACATTGCTGCAAATGAGGTTGATCGTCGGCTTCCTTGGTGAGCGTGCTCAATGCGCTTGGTGGCCAACGGCGTTTTATGAAGCGTCAAGCAGGCTCTTCCTGGAGCCTGTCTTCTCCAAAACTTCCCGGCTCGCTCAGTACCACGGTGTGCTGGAGGCAGCTAGACGATTGCACGATGAGCATTTGAGCGTCGGCAGCTACCACCTATTCCGTTTGCCGGAAGAGATCGAACAAGACCTGCACGCGATGGTGCAAGGCGGTGGGGGCGAGGAACTCGCCAGCCAGGTTGCACAAAGCAAAGAGGCTGCAATGGATGCGTTGAAGCGCTTGGCCGCGACGAGCGGCACGCCTGGTGTGGGACCTACAGCAGTCGGCAGCATCAAGGATATCGATTCCACTGACACCCTGAAGGCCATTGCGGCAGCCTACCTGTCGGCGTTCAAGCAGAACGCCAAAACGTATCCGTATCTGGTGGGTTGATCGTGGCCGACAACAAGCCCTATACGACACAGTTACAAGCAGGCCTTGGACTCGTCAATGAGACCAAGACGCTGCTCGACCTGTGGTCGCCCGGCATGTCGGCGAACCAGTTACATCAGGCCGCGCTGGAATCGGGGCGATTCCCCACCGTCACCGCACGCCGGCTTCGCAACATCGTCGTCGAATGCTTTGCTCCGCGCTACTTGGTGGCCGGTGGCGCACCAGCCGCACACCTCAAGCGACTGTCCGCAACGGTTCCAACCGCTGACCTGATGCAGCTCATGCTCGTGTTTACGAGCCGAGCGAACCCGATTCTCGGCGACTTCGTGCGGCACGTGTACTGGACGCGGTATGCCGGTGGTTACACGCATGTCACCAATGACGACGCTCGCACCTTTGTCGAGCGCGGCATTGACGATGGCAAGACGGTCAAACACTGGTCCGAAACTACGGTGCGGCGTGTCTCCGCCTATCTGACCGGATGTTGTGCCGACTACGGAATGCTTGAACGAGGTTTGCGTTCGAGCCGTCGCATTCTGCCGTTCCGCATCTCACCATCGGTGGCCGCTTACCTTGCCTACGAGTTGCATTCTTCCGGCGTCGGTGACAACGCTCTGCTGACGCACGAAGACTGGCATCTGTTTGGCCTGGCGCGTGAAGACGTGCTGGAAGAGATCAAGCGGCTTTCGCTGAAAGGATTGCTCATCGTCCAGGCGGCGGGTGATGTGATTCGAATCAGTTGGAAACAACAAGACATGGAGGCGCTCTGCGATGTCCTCACTCAAAGCTGATTTCGACGAATTGCGCGAGCGGATCCGGCACGGGCGTGAACTCGGTCATGCGAGCTTCGAACCGATCTACTACCTCGTCTTCCCGCCGGAACAAATCCTTGAGGTGAAGCGGCAAACGCACGCTTGGGTGGCCAAGCTGCACCAGGAAGGCTGGGATGTGCACACGTTCTCCATCGCTGAACAGATCTGGGCCCTACTGAAAGATGACCCGTTCTGGTCGCTGTGCGTGATGGAGGACAAGTCAGCGCCCTTGGATTGGCCACGTACCAACAAGGCGCTGGCGGACATTCTGACGGCGGATAACGGCTTGCTGACGCGACTAGAGGATGCCCTACAGCCGCTCGAAGGCCAGCAGAGCGCGCTGCTGTTGGTAACGGACCTTGAGGCACTGCATCCGTTTATGCGCATAGGCGCCATCGAAAGCCAGCTCCAGGGCAAGTTTCACGTGCCGACGATTTTTCTGTACCCCGGCGTGCGAACCGGCAAGACACGCCTGAAGTTTCTCGGTTTCTACCCGGAAGACGGCAATTACCGCTCCGTCCACGTCGGCGGCTGAACAGACAAAAGAACCCTGGGATAAACCATATGACCATTCGCTCGCTTTTCGATCCAAGCAAGGACATCTATCGAACCATCGAGAAGGTCATCACCTATGGCGCCTCGCAAGAAGGCCGCCTCAAGGCTGAGATCTCCGAGTACGTGGTCACCGAGAGTATTGAGGAACAGTTCCGCAAGCTCCTGGATCGCATGCAGCTGGCGATGGAGTCCGGTGGCGAGAATGAAGTGGGCGTTTGGGTATCGGGCTTCTATGGTTCCGGTAAGAGCTCGTTCACTAAGTACCTCGGCCTGGCGTTCGATGATCAACGCACCATCGACGGCACTCCTTTCATCAAGTACCTGCAGGACCGCCTGCACAAGCCGCAGACCAAGGCCCTCCTCAGCACCGTGGCGCAGCGCTTCCCGGCCGCCGTGGTCATGCTGGACCTGGCGAGTGAAATGCTCGCCGGCGCCACGATGGAAGACGTCTCCACCGTCCTCTACTTCAAGGTGCTGCAGTGGGCCGGCTACTCGCGCAACCTGAAGGTTGCCGCTTTTGAGCGCATGGTCGAGAAGGACGGCCGCACGCCCGAACTCCATGAGCGCATCGCCCAGGCGCTGCCAGGTGCCACCTGGGCTCGCGTGCAGAACAACCCACTGGCCATCGATGGCTTGATCCCGAAGATCGCCCATGAGATGTACCCGGCCCTCTTCCCGGAGGCCAAGTCATTCTCGTCCAGCACCGAGGGCTTCTTCCAGTTCGAAGACCAGCGCGTGCAGGAGATGATCGACATCGTCCGCGAAAAGAGCGGCAAGCAGAACATCATCTTCATCGTCGACGAAGTGGGGCAGTACGTGGCCTCGCGCGACAACCTTATCCTTAACCTCGATGGCCTGGCCAAGAACCTCAAGCGGCTCGGCGATGGTAAGGCCTGGATCATCTCCACTGCGCAGCAGACCCTCACTGAGGACGACCCGCGCGCAGCGCTGAACTCGGACAAGCTCTACAAGCTGAAAGACCGCTTCCCGATCCAGATCGACCTGGAATCGAGCGACATCAAGGAGATCTGCTACCGCCGCCTGCTCGGCAAATCACCGGCAGGTGAGACTGAGCTCGGCAAGCTGTTCGAGGCTCACGGCCAGGCGCTGCGGCACAACACCAAGCTGCAAGACGCCAAGTATTACGACGCCGACTTCAGCAAAGAGAGCTTCATCAATCTCTACCCATTCCTGCCGGCTCACTTCGACATCCTGCTGCACTTGCTGGGCGCCCTGGCCAAGTCCACTGGCGGCATCGGCCTGCGCTCTGCGATCAAGGTGATTCAGGACGTCCTGAAAGGCGAAGGCGGCTCCAAGGCGATGGCCGATCAGCCCGTGGGCTGGCTGGCCACCACCGTCACCCTGTACGACGAGCTGGAGAAGGATATCCGTCGCGCCTTCACGTCCATCCACCAGGCGGTTGGCAAGGTCCAGATTCGCTTCCCAGACTCGCAACTCCACCAGGACATCGCCAAGTCCGTCGCCGTTCTGCAGATCCTCGGCAACCTGCCGGTGTCGGTGCAGAACGTCGCCAGCCTGATGCACCCATCGATCACTGCGTCCACGCAGCTCGATACGGTGCGCAAGACAGTGGAAGAAATGTTGGGCGACGTTCATGTGCCGCTGGGTGAGAAAGACGGCAACCTCGTCTTCCTCAGCGAGAAGCTGCGGGATATCGAACAAGAGCGCGGTGCCATTGCGCTGCGCACCGTAGACGTGAAGCGCATCTTCAACGATGCATTGCGCGAGTCCTTCGATCCGCTGCCCCGTGTCAGCCTCTACGGCACGATGGCGGTCGCTACGGGCCTGAAGGTCCAGGCCGGCAGCGCCATCACCAGCCTGGCTGGTGATCAGAGCGCCATTCAGACCGTCGTCGATTTGGTGCCTGCCAGCGACTACGACACGGCCAAGAACCGGATGCTGGATGATTCCCGCAGCCGCGCGGGCCGGAACGTCATCGGGCTCTTGGCCCGCGCCAATTCCGAACTCGACGACCTGGCAAACGAAATCTATCGCTGCCAGCGCATTGCCGAACTGCACCGCAACGAGCCCGACCAAGAGGTCAAGGACTACTGTACCGGCCAGCTCGACCGCGCCGCCAAGCTGGCGACCCAACTGCAGAGCAAGATCAAGCAAACCCTGCAGGCTGGCTCGTTTGTTTTCCGGGGCCAGGCCACAGCAGTATCGGCGCTGGACGGTGACCTACTGGAAGCAGCCAAGAAGCTGCTCTCTGATGTGGCCGACCAAGTCTTCGACCGCTATGTCGAAGCCCCAGTACGTGCCGGAACCGACACCGCCGAGAAGTTCCTCAAGGTCGCCAACCCCGCTGCCATTAGCAGTGTGCTGGACCCACTCGGCCTGGTGCAAACCGTAGCCGGCCGCGCCTCTTTCAAGACCGACCACAAGGCGATGATCAGCATCCGCGACTACATCGACAAGCGCGGCACCGTCGATGGCAAGCGCCTGCTCGACGACTTCAGCAGCGACCCATTCGGCTGGTCGCCGGACACCACGCGCTACATCGTTGCTGCCATGCTCATGGCCGGCGAGATCAAACTGAAGGTCTCGGGACGTGAAGTCACGGCCGCTGGGCAGCAGGCAATCGATGCCCTGAAGACCAACAACTCTTTCAAGCAGATCGGTGTCGCCCTGCGCGATGAGCGTCCGTCCATCGAAACGCTCGCGCGCGCCGCTGAGCGACTCACAGAGTTGGTCGGTGACATGGTCATCCCGCTGGAACAAGAGATCAGCAAGGCGGCGGCGAAGCACTTCCCGCGCTTCCAGCACGACTATGGTTCATTGGCCGAAAAACTCGGTGGCCTCGGCCTGGCGGGCAGTGACCGCATTCGCACCTTGAACCAGGACATTGCCGACGTCCTGTTCACAGACGCTTCCGACGCCCCTCAGCGTCTGGGCGCAGAAACATCAGCGATTTATGACAACCTCAAGTGGGCGCTGGAAGTGAAGCGCGTACTCGACAACGGGCTCGATGCCACCCTTCGGGATCTTCAGGCCCATCGCCGCGACATCGAGGCCTTGCCCGACACCGGCGTGCCAGGTGAGCTGCGCCGCGAACTGAGTGAAGACCTGGGCACCCTGTCGGAGCGTTTGGGCAAAGAGGACTTCTACAAGCACACCGCCGACTTCAATTCGCAGCTCACGCACCTGAAGGGCCGGGTGCGCGATGCCGTCATCACCCTGTCTGAGCAGCAGAAGCTGCGCTTGAAGGAAGGCGTCGAGGACCTGCAGCGCATCCCCGAGTGGGAAGAGCTCACGCAAGAGGAGCGCGGCAACGCCGTCAATCGACTGGATAGCCTCGCCCTTGCAGCCACGCAGGACCTGGCCGGACTCAAGAAACTCCTGGCCCGTGACTACGACATCAACAGCATCCTCGACGACCTCAAACGCTCGATTCAGCGCCAGGGCCAGGAACGCCTACGCCAGCGCATGGAAGAAGAGCGAGCCAAAACTGGCGAGAAAGGCCCGGCCAAGCTCACCAAGTCGATCGCCGTGCCGGTGAAAATGACCTGTGCGGCGGACATCGACGCGCTGATTCAACAGCTCCACGAAATCAAGGCTCAGCTCGCGCTGTATGCCGAAGTCGAAGTGTCTCTTGTCCTGGGTGAACAGCCTGGAACGGGCGGGAGCTAAGCATGGAGCTGACTGCCGAATCCAGGCAACACATCGAGCAGGTCGCCGGCGAGGCGCTCACCCAGCTCGAGAGTATCGCTACGGCTGCAAAACGCAATCTGCACGATGGGCGAACGCTGGGCTCCGATGCCTTGGCGAGCGTCAATACGATGACGTCCAGTTCGGCCATCCAGAAATTGGATCAGATCAGTCAGGCTAACAGAGAGAGCTATCAAATTTTGGCCGCCGAGCCTGCGATAGCCCGTGTCGTCGTTGTGGATGAGGAAGGCGAAGAGCGAACTTATTACATCTGTCGAACCACGCCGGTTTCGGGTTTTCAGAATCTGGCCAGTTATCGCGCCCCAGTTGGTCGTCTGGCCTCTTTGGCGATCGGGGCTGAATTCACCCTGCCCAATGGCACCGTTGTCGAGGTCTTGGAGCGCGCCCAACTCCGCCCCGCCGCGCTGGCCGATGGCTGGGATTCGCGCGACACCGTGGTGGAAGCCGAGCATTTCGGCCCACTCACTATCGAGTCGTTGCGCGCGCTACTGACTGAGGTTGCCGGAGAAGAAGTCACCGAAGACCTCCTGGGTCAACTACTGGCCGAAGAAACCGTCAAGGCCAATATCATCGACGGCGTGCGCCGCAGCGTCATCACCAAGATGGGGCTGCGCGATCAGCCCGTTCTGGATCAGTACCAGGATGAGATCTTCCGTCTTCCCCTCGACAAGCGCTTGCTGATTCTTGGCCCGCCCGGTACCGGTAAGACGACGACCCTGATCCGCCGCCTTGGCCAGAAGCTCGACACCGCCTTCCTGGAGGAAGGCGAACAACGTCTGGTTGAGATGGTAGCTACTGCCCAGGGCGTCGCGCACGCCAACAGCTGGCTGATGTTCACGCCCACCGAATTGCTCAAACAGTACCTCAAGGAGGCTTTCGCTCGTGAAGGCGTTCCCGCCTCCGATCTGCGCATCAGAACCTGGCAGGACTACCGGCGCGAGCTGGCCAGAAACGCTTTCGGCGTCCTCAGAACCGCATCGGGTAGTGGCACATTTGTCCTGAAAGACAGCCTGCCAAGCCTGAGCGCAGAGGCGCTGGATCGCCCGATTCAGTGGTTCGACGATTTCAACACATGGCAGCGCAACGCCTACGTGCAAGAGCTGCATGAAGCGGCCAACATGCTCCGCGAAGCCAAGGCGCCAGAAGTCCAGAGCTTGGGCGAGCGGCTGCGCAACATCCTGACGCAAGCAAGCGATGGCGCGCTGGCGTCCACCTTCGCATCGCTAGCAGCCGAGTTCCCCAAAGTACAGGCGCTCGTCGCCAGCCTGAAAGAAGCCTCTGACGGCAAGATCAAAGCCGCGCTCAATCTCCAACTCAACCGCAACCGGGCGTTTCTGGATGAGTTGGCGCGCTTCATCGATGGTCTGCAGCAAGTCCAAGCCAACGATGCAGACGAACAAGAGGAACTCGATGCTGATGAGGAAGAAGACAGCACGGCTCCACGCACCGGTCGTGCCGCTGCACTCAACTCCTACATGCAAGCGGTGCGCGCCCAAGCTCGGGCCGCAGCCTCAAAGCGTGCGGTCAGCAAGACGTCGCGTAACGGCAAAATCATCGAGTGGCTGGCCGATCGCGGCCTGACGGAAACCGATCGCGCGGAGGTGGGTGCGAGCCTACTGGTGCAGACCAACGCGCGCCGCTTCGTGAACCCGGTCAAGCGCTATCTCGACGGCATTCCCAAGCGCTACCGCACGTTCCGGCGCGAACGCCAGCAAGCCGAGAGCTGGTATCGCAACGAAGGCTTCGAAGCCCGCGATATCCATCCGCTCGAACTGGACATTGTGCTGCTCGCCATCCTGCGCGCCGCAGGCGACTTGATCAGCCGGCCCAACGTGCAGCGCGATATCGACAGCCCCGCTTGGTCGGCACTCCAGCCCATCCTGGGGCACTACCGCAACCAGGTTTTGGTGGATGAAGCGACCGACTTTTCGCCTATCCAGCTTGCCTGCATGGCCGCCCTGGCGCATCCACGGCTGCGCTCGTTCTTTGCTTGCGGCGATTTCAACCAGCGCCTGACCACCTGGGGTGCCCGCTCCGCCGATGAAATGAAGTGGGTCTTTGCCGACTTCGACATCAAGGAGATCACCGTCTCCTACCGGCAGAGCAAGCAACTGAACGAGCTGGCTCGCGCCATGATCCGCGCTGTCGGCGGCACCGAGCAGAATGTCAGCTTGCCCGCCCATGTGGACAGTGGCGGCGTAGCGCCCGCGCTCCTGGAGCACGCAACGGACACAGCAATCGTTGTCAGTTGGCTGGCAGATCGCATCCGAGAGATTGAGCGTTTCGTCGGCCAGCTGCCGTCCACCGCCATCTTTGTGAATGCCGAAGACGATGTGGCGCCAGTGGCTGAGGCGCTGAACGAAGCCCTGTCCGAACACAACATCCAGGTCATTGCCTGCCGCGAGGGTCAGGCGGTGGGCCAGGAAAGCAACGTGCGCGTGTTCGACATCCAGCACATCAAGGGGCTGGAGTTCGAAGCGGTGTTCTTCGTGGGCATTGACCAACTCGCCGCACTGCATCCAGCGCTCTTCGACAAATACCTGTACGTGGGCACCACGCGTGCGGCCACCTACCTGGGCGTGACCTGCGACGGCGCTTTGCCGCCCGCCATCGAGAGCCTGCGCGCTCACTTTGGCCAGGATTGGCAAGCGCCCGGTTCACTGCAAGCAGGCACAGAACAATAGGAATCGATTGATGGCATTCGACCAAACAACAAGAAACCGCCTCCAGCGCTTCGTCAACGACGCGCGGCGCGTGCTGGAAGAGGAATTCACCCGCCAGCTGCAGAACGACTATGGCATGGACCCGAACGCGGGCACCGTGGCGGAGCTGGCCAGCCTGCGCCATATCAACGACGCGCAGCGCGAAACTGCCCGCATCCTGCGCGATACCCTGGCGCACTACACCGCCAGTGGCGACATGAACGCCACGCAGGGGCTGGATCGCATCGTGCGTGAGCAGGCCTTCACTGTGCTCAACCGACTGGCGGCGCTGCGTATGGCGGAGGCACGTGGACTGCTGGTCGAGTCGGTGGGCAACGGCTTTCAGGCCAAGGGCTTTCAGCTCTATGCGCGCTTGGCCGGCACCGGCTTGGGCGAAACCGGCGATGCCTACCGCGTGTACCTGTTCAGCGTGTTTGATGAGCTGAGCCAGGACCTGCCGGGCCTGTTCGACCGCTACTCGCCCCAGGGCCGCCTGTTCCCGCGCGAGGCAGCACTGCTGCAAGTGCTGAACCTGATCAACGATGCCGACATCGCCCCGTTGTGGAGCGAGGACGAAACCATCGGTTGGATCTACCAGTACTTCAACTCCAAAGAAGAGCGCAAGGCGATGCGCGATGCCTCGCAGGCGCCGCGTAACAGCCGCGAGCTGGCTGTGCGCAACCAGTTCTTCACGCCGCGCTATGTGGTTGAGTTCTTGGTGGACAACACCCTCGGGCGTCTCTGGTTTAACGCCACAGGTGGGGCCACCGGCCTGCGCGATCGCTGCCAATACCTGCTGGTGAAACCGGACGAAACGCCCCAAGCCGCCACCAAGCTGCGCGACCCGCGCACCCTCAAGCTGCTGGACCCGGCCTGCGGTTCTATGCACTTCGGCCTGTATGCCTTCGATCTGTTTGCCGAGATTTACCGTGAGGCATGGGCATGGGAACAGCAGCATGGCCCTGGCTCCTTGGATGTTTCCACGCAGCCCCAAGCTGCGCTAAAGCCACTGAGCCAGACCTACGAAGATGAGTCGGCATTTCTGCGGGACGTGCCGCGTCTGATCATCGAGCACAACATCTATGGCGTAGACATCGACCCACGCGCCGCCCAGATCGCCTCGTTGGCGTTGTGGCTGCGGGCCCAGCGTGCCTGGCACGATGCCGGTGTCAAAGCCAAAGACCGCCCGCTGATTGGGCGGGGCCATGTGGTTGCCGCCATTGCGCCCCCGGCAGAGCGTGAGTTGCGCCAGCAGTTCGTGGCCAACCTCGATCAGCGCGACGCCGAGCTGTTCGAGAAGACCCTGCATTTGCTTAAGGGCCTGCCTGAGATGGGCGTGCTACTCCAAGTCGAGCGCGAGTTGCCGCACTTGATTCGCCAGGTCTATGTGGGCAAAGGCACCGGCCTGTTTGCCCAACAGGAGCAAGAGAACTGGCAGCAGGCGGAGGCTCGTCTGCGTACGGCGCTCACTGAATTCGCCCAGGCAGCCAAGTCGACGTATCAGGGGCGCCTGTTTGCTCAGGATGCCCTGCAAGGATTGCGGCTCATCGATCTGTGCCGTGAAGTGTTCGATGTGGTGGTGATGAATCCGCCCTTTGGCGCGCTTAGTCTTGGCGTGAAAGATGGTCTATCGAAAAGTTATCCAAACTCAAAAAACGACTTGCTAGCGATTTTCGTTGAGCGTGGTCTAGAGCTGCTCCGCGCATGTGGGCGGGTTGGTGCGATTACTTCTCGGACATGCTTCTTTCTCTCCGATTTCAAAAAGTGGCGAGAAAATGTAGTGCTGGGTCTATCCACTCCCGATGCCTTTGCTGATCTCGGTGTTGGCGTCATGGATGATGCGGCCGTTGAGGCGGCAGCCTATGTCTTGGAGAAAACGGCATGACGATATTTTTGCGCTTGATGAAGGAGAGCGACAAGCAAAGTGCAATGGTTTCGGCCATTAGCGCAAGTCGTGCTGGTTTATCCGATGATCGTGTTTTTCACGCCGATCCTATTGATTTCAAGATTATTCCAGGCGCTCCATTTTCTTATTGGGTTAATCAATCGATACGTTCGGCGTTTATAAAACACACTCGGTTTGAGTCGGAGGGGCGAACAGCAAAACAGGGGCTGGCGACTGCTGACGACAATCGATTCCTCCGTGTTTGGTGGGAGGTAATGCCGAGTGCCACCGATTGGTATTCCTTCGCCAAGGGAGGCGCACATTCTCAGCACTATGCTGACGTATATCTGATGGTCAACTGGACCAGCGATGGCGCAGAGATCAAGAACAACCTGAATGAAAAGGGCGGAATTCGCTCGAATGTTTGGATGTTGAAAGACACCGCGCCTAAATTTTTCTTCCGTCCTGGGTTAACGTGGCCACTCCGAACCAATGGATTGAGTTTCAGGGTAATACCGTCCCAATGCATTTTCGGTCATAAGGGGCCTGTGGGATTCTCAAGCTCTGATGATGAATTGTCTCTGTTGGGGTTGTCTGCTGTACTGAACTCAAAGCCGTTTGGCTACTTGGTTTCTCTGCAATTGGCACGAACTGAGCTAGCTCAATCTTATGAAGTTGGCTTGATTCAACAGACGCCAGTTCCAGAATTAAATTCGAGTCAGCAAGCCGATCTGGCTGTCTTAGCCCACCGCGCGTGGTCGCTCAAGCGCTCGCTGGATAGCATTGAAGAAACCTCTCACGCCTTCGCGCTGCCTGCTGCGCTGCGTGCTTGTCTGGGGGATTACGATCCACCCGCCATCAATGTGGAGCTGGTACGCATCCAGGCTGAGATCGACGCCATCGCCTTCGACCTCTACGGCTTTTCAGATGCCGACCGCGCTGCCGTGCAGGGCGACCAGGGTGCGGTGAATGAGGGCGATGCAGAAGTCAGCGCGGACGACGAAGGTGATGATGAGGACGATGCCCCACCCATAGATCAAACGGCAGGCCTGCTGAGTTGGGCCGTGGGCGTGGCCTTCGGTCGATTCGATTGGCGCCTTGCCACCAACGAACGCGCAGCACCTGCCGAGCCCGCCCCCTTCGACCCGTTACCAGCCAAGAGCCCCGGCATGCTCCCGGACGGTGCCGCTCCCTTCCACGCGCATGCGGGCATCCTGGTGGACGACCAAGGTCATCCCCACGATCTCGCGCGCCTGACTGAGGAGGTTCTTGCTCGTGTCGATGCGCCCGTCCCGGAGGATGTGCGCCGCTGGCAGCAGCGGGACTTCTTCGCTTTTCACCTGCAACGCTATTCCAAGAGCCGCCGCAAAGCGCCCATCTACTGGCCGCTGAGTACGATATCCGGCAGCTACACACTGTGGTTCTATTACCCCAGCCTCACCAGCCAAACGCTCTACACCGCGATCAACGATTTTGTCGAACCCAAGCTCAAGCAAGTCGGCGCTGAGGTGACGGCGCTGCGCAACAAGGGATCAAACCGCACCCGCGACGACGAAAAGCAGTTCGAAGCACTGCAAGCCTTCGAGCTGGAGCTGATTGAGCTGCGCGACACTTTGCTCAAGCTCGCACCCACCTACAAACCCAACCACGACGACGGCGTGCAGATCAGCGCCGCGCCGCTGTGGCCGCTGTTCCGTCACAAGCCCTGGCAGAAGGTGCTCAAAGACACCTGGGCCAAGCTGGAAAAAGGCGACTACGACTGGGCGCACCTGGCCATGAACTACTGGCCCGAGCGCGTTCGCGAGAAGTGCAAGACTGACAAGTCGCTTGCGATCGCGCATGGCCTGGAGGATTTGTACATCCAGCCCGAGGCAGCGCCGAAGAAGACGCGCGGCAGAAAGAAGACCGGAGGCGATGAATGATTCAGGATGTCAAAGCGCTGCCGGTCAGCTTCTACTTCAGCCCCGATGGGACCACGTCGTTCTTCATTCCCAAGTACCAACGCGAGTATGTATGGGGCGGCAAGAACTGGGACGCGCTGTTCAACGACCTGGAGGAGTCGCCCAGCGGGCACTTTTTGGGCTCCATCATCTGCGTGAACACCCAGCAAGATGGCATGGCCGGTGGCCGACTTGAGCTGATCGACGGCCAGCAGCGGTTTACCACCATCAGCCTGTTGTTCTGTGCGTTCTACGACAAGCTGAATGCCATTCCGAATCCGGATCGCCGTCTGCTGGTGGAGCTGGACAACCTGGAAAGCCGCATCTTCGTCCGCACTTCTGGCCAGTGGCGTCTGGAGCCCAGCGAGCAAGCGCAGAACAAGACAGATTTCCAGAAGGTGCTGAGCGATCTGTTTCCCAAGCAGGTGAAAGCGCCGAAGGGCTTGAGCAATTTCGGAAACCGCCGCATTGCGCGCGCCTACCGCTACTTCTGTGAGCGACTGGAAGGGCTGAGCCAGGACAGCGCACTGGCCCTGCTGGAAAAGCTCAAAGCGGCCATGCTGGTCAAGATCGAGGTGCGTAGCCATTCCGACGCATTCATGTTGTTCGAGTCGATCAACAACCGGGGCATCCCGCTCTCGGCCATCGACATCATCAAGAACAACCTGCTGGCCGAGTTGGACAAGCGCCCGGACTACGGCATTGACCGAGCGTTTGACGAGTGGAAAGACCTGATCGACCAGTTGCCCGACCCGGCGGTGCAGGAGCGCTTTCTGCGTCAGCTGTACAACATGTTCAAGTACCTCAAGCGGGTCGAGGTCAAAGGCTGCACGCGCGCCACGCGCTCGAACCTGATCACCATCTACGACACCCTGCTGCGCAAGCGCCCGGTCTGGCTGTTCGGCGCGCTGCAAGCCAAGGGCAAAACCTACTCGGCACTGCTCAACCCCGCCGTGGCGCGCGCGGAATGGGGCGACGCTGCCGCAGCGGCCTTGCAAGACCTGCAGCGCCTAGGAGCCGCGCCGGCTTACGCATTCTTGTTGTGGGCCAGCCAGGTCGCGCAGAGCCAGAAGTGGAATGAGGGCGACGCATTGAGCCGCTTGGCCGCTTTGCTCACCAAGTGGTTCTTTTGGCGGAACCTCACCGATATGCCGCCGACCCGTGAACTCGACCCGATGTTCATGGAACTGGTCAGCCACCTGCTGACGCAGATTCGCAGTGGCGAGATCACGGCGCTGGACGGCTTCATCCAGCAGAGCAGTAATTGGTTGCTGGGACGGGCAGCCCCACAAGATGTTTGCGAGTCGCGCCTCAAGGGCGATGTGTACCTGGAGAATTACGACGCCACGCGGTTCATGCTCTGCAAGCTGGAAGAGACACACCAAACCCGTGAAAACAAACGCGACCTGTGGGTGCATGACGCCAATGATCGCCCCGTTTTTACCGTCGAACACATCCTGCCGAAGACCGAAAACTTGGGGCCGGGCTGGGTGACGATGCTCGAAGGGAACCAGAAAGGCACTGCGGCTGCCATTCGCGAGCGCTGTGCTCACCAGCTCGGCAACCTGACCCTGAGTGGCTACAACTCCAAGCTCGGCACGATGGAATTCTTGAAGAAGCGCGATCGCAAGAACGATCAGGGTGATTTCATTGGCTACCGCAACGGCTTGTACCTGAATGCCGACTTGGCCAGCCGAGATGATTGGAACGAGGCCGCCATTACGGCGCGAACAGACAAGATGCTCAAGGAGGTGATGTCCATCCTGAGCCTGCGGGGGGAGCAATAGATCATGCTCGTGTATGTCAATAATTTCCTGTTTGAACCGGCACAGGGGCCGGACCAGATCGTTCAGCTCGTGGCCAAGTGGGTGGGACAGCGAGCAAAGAGTTATGTCGATACCGCGCGACTTGCCGAGGGCATCCGAGAGCTGAAGCTCAAGGATGGCAGCACGTTGACCTCACGTGCCACTTGGTCCGCCGACAAAGGGAGAACCTATCCCTTCTGGTTCTGTGCGCAGCTTAGCCACCGGGACGAAAAAATTTCGGGCAGGCGCTGGATCACCGAAATCGGTCTACACCAAGAAGCCGAGGGGCAGGCTATCGAGTGCTCTTTGCTGCTGAGGACCGACGAGGTCAGCGCACGGGTGAACACTTCAATTCAGGTGACTCGTCCGAAACTGGTCGAGCAACTCATCCAGTCATGCAACCCTCTCGGGCAAACCCCTGGGTTAAAAGTCAAACAACTGACGCTGGAAAGTGCATCAGCTTTTCTGCGAGAGGTGGAGCGCGACGAGCGGAACTATCCGATTGTGATACTGAGCACCAATCGCGATAACGAATTCCCGGTTACTCCAGAGCGCTTACGGTCAATATTGGTGGGGTTGGCCGACGTCGTTTGCGTGCCGGCAGAAGAAGACACATTTGCCATTGAAGAGCTGGTTGGACGCCGCTTCATGGCTTTTGGCGGGGCCCTCAACATTGTGTTTCCTGGCCGCCAAGGCGATCGCGGGCTCTTTTATGAAACGGTGCTGTTGCGCCCTGATGAAATTGTTGACCTTCTAGACAGCGGCCACTCGATCGAGTCCGAGGTCTTATCCACGATAACGCATCGCACCAACCTACCATGTTCATGGAGGCATATTTCGCCGGAAAAGGTGGGGCAGGCTGTATTGCGCGCTCAGTTGGCACAGATGATTGAACGGGCGAAGGCTGGCGATCAATCAGAGGAGCTGACGGAATACGTCGCTCTGCTGGAGTCTGCCGATCAGGAACTGCAGTCCAAGGACAAAGAGCTTGTACGCATTCGTTCCAACTACGAAGAAAAGGAACAAGAGGTTCGATCGCTTCAGGCGGATATCGCCAACCTCAAACACGCGTTGAGTGGCTTGCAATCAAGCGACGATGGCGGAGATGGCGTTGCGGAGATCCTGGCGCCCTTGCGCGACACTGTTGCCGCTGTTCTCAAGGGAAATCCAAGTCTCCAACAGACTGTGGATCTGATCGCCACGCTTTATTCGGACCGGATTGTCTTCCTCGAAACAGCCAAGGGTTCAGCGAAAGAGTCTGATCGTGGCGGGTTCCGTCAGGGGGCGAAGGCATTCGAGCTGTTGCAAAAGCTCGCCACAGAATATTGGCAGCAGCTTGCTGATGGCAAAAGCGATCAACAGGCCAAAGCAGTATTTGGGCAAAACGCATATGCAGCCAATGAGGCTAGTGCACTGAGCAACGACGGTAAGCGTCGACGCACCTTTAACTACCGTGGGCGCAAATTCCTTATGGAGAAGCACCTGAAGCACGGTGTGAAAGACAGCTTGGCCGAGACCTTGCGTGTGCATTTCGAGTGGCTGGCTCACGAGAAGAAGATCATCGTTGGCCATTGTGGCAAGCATCTGGATTTCTGAGGGAGTGGCTTTGAGCATTGCAGAATTTATTCGAGAAAGCGTGCTACGGCCGCGCCTGAAGCAAGCTGGGGCCTTGGTGGTGTACGACGCCGACAAGCGCTACCGCGAGCAGTGTTTCGATCTGGCGGCCGACAAGGTGCGAGTGGTGGATGCGTCTGACAGCAGCATCGAAAGCCGCGAGGCAGCGCTGCTGGCGCTGCGTGAGGTGGGGCAACCCAAGGCACCGCTGGAAGGAGTCTTGATCTATGTGCCGACCAAGCGCCCGGAAACCGACGAGCAGAAGCAAGCTGATCCATTCGCCCTGTACGCAGAATGCGGCGCGGTGTTCCCGCAAGATGATGGCGATGAATACTTGAGCCTGTGCCTACGTGCGAGGCCGGATCACGCCACTGAGATTCGGCAGGTGTTTGCGACTTCTCCCTCTGGGCCGACCTTCGCGGTGATCGATGCCATTGGCGGCGGCGTGAGCTGGCCGCAGTTGCGAGCCACTTTGCGGGTGGAATCGGGGCGCGAGATTCTGGCCGCACTGCTGGCACCCACTACCAGTCAATCCGAAGCACTCAAGGGGCAGGAAGGCTGGATGCAAGAGGCGCGCGATTTCCTCCGCGCTACCTTGGGCCTGAGCGTGAAGACGCGCGGCAAGACGTGGTCTGCCTTGGCGGATGAACTGTGGCGCTACGTGCTGTTCAGCGAGTTCGTGTTCGATTTGCCGGTGGCACTGCCAGACACATTGAAGGGCGTGCCGCACGCACCGATGGAAGCCAGACCCATTGTCGAGGATGTGTGCGACCGTCTGCGCAGTGACCCCAAATCACGCGCGGCATACATCGAACGTGCCGAGGCCATCGAGGCTGAACTCAATCTGACCGATCTTTGTGGTGCGATTGAAGACCTGGGCGAGCGCGACACCTTCCCCTTCGAGGAACGGACTTTCCTGCGCACGGCGATCAAGGGAATCGTCGCCGGCGACGCCGATGCCACACGCCGAGTGCTGACCCGTCACAAGAGTTCGGTATGGCTCGGCAAGGGCGAAAGCCAGGCCCAGTGGGAGTTGGTGCGGTCTGGCTTGAGCCTGGTTGAGGCCTGCGACGATTTTGAGCGCCAGCTACCGGATCATGCCCGCTCGCAAGCGGATCTGATCGACTTCTACCTGGGCAGCCTGCGTGAAGCAGATCGTCTGCAGCGCGAGTTTGAGCAAGCGGCGGGTGACTTCCTTGACCCACATGGCTTGATGCATGAAGTGATCAGCCAAGCACGGGCGCGCTATCGCCGGTTGGCAGAGAAGGTTCAGGGCGTGTTTGTGAAGCACGTTGAGTCCGCCGGTTGGCCACCCACTGGGCGCCTCGCCAATGCCGATGCCTTTGATCGGCTGGTGGCTGATCGACTCAAGGAAAGCGGACGCAAAGTGGCCTACCTGATGGTGGACGCCCTGCGTTACGAGCTGGGCGTGGCCCTCGAAAAGCTGCTGGCGGAGGATGGTCCCGTCGAGCTGCAAGCGGCCTATGCGCAGCTACCGACCATTACCCTGGTGGGCATGGCGAGCTTGCTGCCGGGCGCTCGCACGGGGCTGACCTTGTCGCTGGAGAGTGAGTCACTGGTACCGAAGCTGGCGGGTACTCCGGTAAGCAACGTCCCGCAGCGCATGAATGTGCTGGCCAAGCGGTATGGCGATCGGTTCGCGGAAATGCCGCTGAACGACTTTGTTCGCGGTAAGCCGAAGATTGCCGAAACCGTCGACCTGCTGGTACTGCGCTCTACGGAAATCGATAGTCAACTGGAAAGCAACCCGGAAACGACGCTGGGCTTGATCCCCGGCACACTCAAGCTGGTCCGCGTGGCACTGCATAAGCTGCGTGGCATGGGCTTCAAAGAGGCGGTCATCGTGACCGACCACGGCTTCTTCCTGAACGCGCAAGCAGAGGCTGGCGATGTGTGCGTGAAACCGCAGGGGAAATGGCCGGTGAATGCCCATGACCGCATGATGCTGGGCGACGGCACAGCAGATGGTCACAGCCTGGTCGTCAGCGCCGAAAAGGTCGGCATTCGCGGTGATTTCACGCAAGTGGCACTACCGCGCAGCATGGCTCCCTATCGCTCGGGGCACCTGTATTTTCACGGCGGGGCATCCCTGGCCGAGGCCGTTGTGCCGGTGCTGGTGGCCAGGCTGGATACCACCCCCCATGCGGAATTGCGCAAGGTGGTGGTGGAGCTGAGCTACAAGAACGGCGCCAAACGAATAACTACGCGATTGCCGGTCATCGAAGTGATACTCGTGACAGACGATATGTTCTCGCAAGACATGAGCGTGGAGATATTGCTGGAAGCGCAGGATGGCAAGGGCAATGTGGTGGGAGAGCCGCGCCCAGGCGGGGATGTTAACCCCGCGACCAGAACCGTGACCCTGATGCCAGGCCAGCGCAAGCAGATTGCGCTGCGGATGGATGATGAGTTCAGAGGCAAGTTCTCGGTCAAAGCGCTGAACCCGACAACCCTGGCGGCCTACAGCAATCTGGCGCTTGAAACCGACTATACGGAGTGAGCCCTATGGACGAACTCGACCAAAAACTAAACGCCACCTTCGACGGCAAAGTTCTTCGCAAGGACTTGCTGCATCGGATCAAAAAAGGCACTAACGTCCCGACGTTCGTCCTGGAGTTCCTGCTCGCCAAGTATTGCGCCAGCAACGACCAGGCGGAGATGGATGCCGGCATGGAGGCGGTGCTGTCCTCCTTGCAGGAGAACTACGTTCGTCCCGACGAAGCCAATGCCGCTCAGTCCAAGGTGGCCACCAAGGGCAAGCATCGCTTCATCGACAAGGTCCATGTCCGTTACGTCGAAAAGGAAAAGCGCCACTGGGCATCGCTGGAGAACTTCAACTCGCAACGCATTGCCATCGCCGAGAAGTTCTACCGGGACAACGACAGACTGCTGGAAGGCGGAATTTGGGCCGAAGTCACCCTGGCGCACAACGACATCGATGAGGACGACTACGCGTTTTCCATCGAGGACCTGCGCCCGATCCAACTGACCCGTTTCGACTTTGACCGCTATGCAGAAGGCCGGGCAGCCTTCACCCGAGATGAGTGGATCGCGGCGGTTCTGCGCTCTGTGGGTCTGGAGCCCAACAAGCTCTCGAAGCGCGTTCAGATGCATTTCATCGCCAGGCTGGCCGCTCTGGTGGAGCCCAACTTCAACTACATCGAGCTGGGCCCGCGCGGCACCGGCAAATCCTACTTCTTCAGCGAGTTTTCGCCCTACGCCACGCTGATCTCGGGTGGCCAGGCGACCAAGGCCACATTGTTCTATAACAACGCGCGTCGCAAGGTGGGCCTGGTCGGCTTTTGGGACACGGTGGCCTTTGACGAAGTTGGCGGTATCAAGGTCAAAGACCCGGACACCATCCAGATCATGAAAGACTTCATGGCTAACGGACGTTTTTCGCGCGGGGCCGAAGTCATCGCCGATGCCAGCCTGAGCTTTGTCGGCAACATCGATGTGTCTGTGCAGCAGGTGGTCAATTCCAACGAGCACGACCTGTTTCAGCCCTTGCCACCAGAGCTCGACCTGGCCGTGATGGACCGCTTCGCCGCGTACATCCCGGGCTGGGAAATGCCCAAGAACAGCAGCGACTTCCTGACCAGTAATTACGGATTCATCACCGATTACCTGGCGGAGGCCTTCCACTACCAGTTCAAGCACACGAACCGGTACGAGGAGGTCAGCAAGCGGATTCGACTCGGCAAATCGATCGAGGGACGCGACGAAAAGGGTATCAAGAAGACCGTCTGCGCATTCTTGAAGGTCTTGCATCCGAATGGGCCACCGACCGACGAAGAGTTCGAGGAATACGTGGCCTATGCGACGGAATGCCGTCGTCGTATCAAAGAGCAGATGAACAAGCGCAAGCCGGATGACGAGTTTGCGCGCATCAACCTGTCCTACTTCAAGGCCAGCGGTGAGGAAGTGGTGGTCTTCTGCCCGGAGTCGAAGGATGCGCCCGCGACGCAAGAACCGGCTCGTCGTCGTTTGAGCCAGGCGGATGGCCAGCCTGCTGAGGCAGTCGAAGTGCAGCCCGTCGCCCAGCCGGCGCCTGCTGCAGCAGTGGAACCTCCAGTGGCGCCGATGCAGACTGCTCCGACACCAACGGTGGTTGCTCCGTCATCGGTCGAGCTCAAGGAACAGCACTTCACCATCCTCTATGGCGATACCGGGTACAGCTATGAGTCGATCCTCGGCGCCTACCTGCAAGGCGCGAAGTCCGTCGTCATCGAAGACCCGTACATCCGGCTGCAGCACCAGATTCAGAACTTCGTGCGCTTCTGCGAGACGGTACTGAAGGCTGGCACCGTGAAGAAGATCAGCCTAATCACCGGCTACGACGACAAGACCCAGTTGGCCGACATCGCCGAAAAGCTCGATGAGCTGAAGCAAAGTCTGCTGGAGTTAGATGTCGAGCTAGAGGTGAAGCTCAACCCGAACATCCATGACCGCGAAATCAGACTGGATAACGGATGGATCATCAAGATTGGCCGTGGACTGGATTTTTACCAGAAGCCAGGGGGATGGTTCGAGGTTGGTGCAAACGATCTGAGTCTGCGCAAGTGCCTTGAAACCAAAGTGGATATCTTTCGGGCATGAGATTGGGGCCTGTGGTGAGCTTGTCTACAACGATTGAAGCTGCCGGAGGCCCAGCGACTGCGTTGCCCGCGAGCCCGATCGCGGCACGCTGGGACGACATTGGTTTGTTGTGTCGCTATTCCACAGGGGAAAATACTGATCCTTGGCCCGAACTTGGCACCAACTCAATATACAGGGCACTTCGT
>ERZ869909.859-NODE-859-length-29261-cov-28.997053_pt1 | contig 29261 bp, 18 predicted proteins | sample MGYA00520892_ERZ869909 | MGnify/ENA primary metagenome ERZ869909 (study PRJEB32215, sample SAMEA104723947) | bioreactor metagenome | biome: bioreactor; feature: anaerobic bioreactor; material: water | place: China | collected 2015-03-12 ...
AATTTTCAAAAAACTGCCTAAATCAAACGATTCTAATGAAATCTGATAACAAAATAACAATCGAACTCAGGTTATTACTCAAACAACCTACCCAAAAACCCGATTAATCAACTCTTCGGAACAATCGACTGCAGGAATTAACTCCAGTTGACACTCATGAATATACGCCACAAAATCACAATACTGCACCGCCAACTGAGGTTGGTGGGTACTTAGAATAATGATTTTCCCCTCATCTGCTAACTTGCGGAGTTCTTTGAACATGCGTGCGCGATTTCCTACATCCAAAAAGGCTTCGGGTTCGTCAAGTAGAATGACAGCAGCATTTTGGAAAATTGAACGAGCAATTAATCCCATTTTTTGTTCACCATCACTGAGTTCAGTGAAAATGGCTTGTGAAAATGTACGCAATCCAAATACATCTAATACTTCCAATGCTTCTTGCAATTCTTCTTTAGAAGGAAGATCTAAAAAATTTCGTGTAGCAGAACGACCTGAAAGTACCACATCAACAAGGGTGATTTGTCCAAAAACAGGTTGTTTGACAGGAACATAAGACATTCCATTAAACGGTCTGAAATGTTTACCAAATTTCATTTCACAACCGAAAAAATCAACACTCCCAGTAATTTCTTGATTAAATCCACACAAACCACGCAAAAAGGTCGATTTCCCTGAGCCATTTTTTCCCAACAACGCCGTCATTGTTCCTTTTGGAAATTCTAGGTAGTCTACACTGAACAACTGACGCTGTTTGATTGCTACGCTTATCGTGTTCAATTTCATCATAATTCCACACGGTTTTTAGATGAACGAATAATGACAAAAATAATGACAGGCGCACCAAATAAAGCCGTAATCGCATTCAACGGCAAGGGTAACCCTGCGTTGCGCAATATAAAATCAGCCAACACAGCAACTAAGGCACCTCCAATAACTGATGCAGTTAGCAACACCAAATGATGCACGCTTTTAAACAGCATGCGCACCAATTGAGGAACCGCGATACCAATGAAACTTACAGGCCCACATTGTAAAGTAACAAGCGTAATAAGGATTCCCAACGCTAGTACGATCAATAAACGTCCTTTTGTTAAGGAGAATCCAGATGCGATGACTTGTTGCTCCCCGTAAACCCAAGCATTCAACAATTTTGAAAAATAGACTATTCCAGCAATCATCACTACCAACAGGATAAATGCATACCACCAAAATGTATCGGAATCCACATTCGAAAAACTTCCAAATCCCCATTCGACATAGCGCCGTGTTTGCACATCATTAGCTAAGTTGAGTAACAAGTTCACAAAGGACGAAGCAAAAAAACTAATCATTAAACCAATAACTAGAAGCGTAACGCCTTTAATCCATTTATTGAGAATGATGAGCACCAACAATACCGCAAACGCACCGATTGCTCCTAATGCGTATTGTGAAAACAAACCCGTCCATTCTGCCACATAACCAGTTGCTAAAATTCCAGCAGCAACACCCACTGAAGCTCCACTCGACACACCCAATACGCCTGGTCCTGCCAACGGATTTCGAAAAAAGGACTGTAAAATCAACCCTGAATACGCCAACGCACCACCACTCACCGCAGCATTTAACGTGCGAAGTAAACGTTCTTCCATGATGTAACTCCACGCTCTATTATCCCCTTCTCCACCCCAAAGAATTGACCAAGCGGAAGAAAAAGGAATATGCGCATCTCCTGAAAATAGATTAGCAGCTAACATGCCGATTACCAAGAGAAAGGTTACGAATAAAAATGTTATATCGCGACGGTGAATCATTGCGACAAACTTACGGATTTTTTAAGATTTTAGTGAATTAGTTCCAACCAACTCATTATTAAAAACACGTATTTCTTCCCATGTGTAGTTCGATTGCCTAGGAGCATCTTTCAATTTATGATTGAAAAAATCCTGAACCAATTCAATAAATCGAGCTTCTGGAATAGATGATTGCTCTATGTTGCGTGTAAATGGATGGTCGTAGCGCTGTTCTTTGGAAAATGAATTGCTGTTCAAGCTTATCAATGGAGCGGTATCCGTAAATTTTTGTGCTTGCCACGTGAAACCTGATTTTTCTTCTTTATTTAGAATATCCACCAGTTCTTTAGGTTGAATACGTGGAAAACTCATTCGGGAGGCTGTGTCAATCCACGTGGTGTATTTGTATTCCAATTCGTAGCGTTGACCCGAATAGATGCTTAAAACCATGTCAGCGTGTTCTGAATGGGCATATAATGCATAATAATGAGCAGGATCGGGTGCTTTAACAATTTCCAAACGAATACTATCGTTAGTTGTTCGTTTTCCTTCTTGTTGAATCAGCAAATAGTCAAACTTCACACGATTGTATTCTTCCTGCCAATCCACTAGATAATCAAATGGATGGTGCAACACATTTCCAAAATTTGCCAAAAACCAATGGTATTTTTCCACACATAGTTGTGCTTCTTTCTGCTCGGTGAATTGTGCACCAAAAGGGGCATAGAATAATTCCTTCTCTTTTTTGTTAATCCAACATACCAATTTTAACGCCAAATCTGATTCCGGGAGATTGGGACTGTATTCTCTAAAATCTCCTATCAAAGCCATCTGACGAAAAACTGCTTCGAATTCATGCACGGTTTCGGGATGCACGACACACCACACGCCAATAAAGCCATCAATATCAAAATGGTTGTTGGTTACTACAGGATAGGTTAATTCTGGAATATTCTTTTTCACCGCATTAATGGCAATAGCCGCACTGGTATCGTCTTCCAAATCGGAGTGAATATTCGCACCACGCCAATGGGACAAGCAGAATGCTTTAGGGTGGTAACAATCTACACCCAACACGTTTGGATGATTTGATATCTCGGCAAACGGTATGAATTTTTTCATATCAATTTTAAATTAACCACAGAGCGCACAGAGAATGCACGAAGAACACAAAGTTTGTTTGTAACTTAATCTCAGCGAACTTTGTGTTTCTTTGTGCTCTCCGTGGTAAAAAAATAATTACAGTCTCAAGCGTATGTGAAACAAAAAGTGCGTCCCAGCTTGTGGATAATAATAGTTTTCTGTCATTCTTTCTCCTCCTGCAATGTAACTGAACGTATATCCGTTGTTCTCAAAGAGATTGTTAAAGATGTTATTCACCATCAAGCCAAATGTCATCTCCTTGAAAAATACATTGCGTAAGGTATAATTCACGCGGAAATTGGTGACAAAATAGGCATCAATTTGACGGTCAGGATTCGAGGTATTGTCCAAAAACTGGCGACCAACATATTTGTTGATAAATGAAATTTCCAAATCATCTACAGGCAACAAGGAGATACGAGCTCCCGCAATCACATTTGGAGAAAAAGCGATATCTGTATTGCGGTGTTCAATTACCTCTTGTGACCAATCGTCGTAATTGTCGATGTATTCATTGAATTCAATAATTTTATTCACACTAAACGCAGCATTGGCGGTAAAATGCAAATACTTAATCGGTTTATATCCCAATTCGATTTCTGTTCCAACACGGTAACTTTTGTCCACATTTGAACGAGTGTAACCACCCACATCATTGATCTGACCTGTTAACACCAACTGATCCTTATAGTACATGAAGTAATCGTTCACGTTCAGCATAAATTTCTTGTAGCGCATGCGGTAACCGAATTCGACATTGTGTAACTGCTCTGGATTCGGGCGACTGTCGGGGGTGCTTTCTGTAAAATCACGTCGTACCGGCTCACGGTTAGACATTCCATAAGAAAGATATAAGTTGTGTTTTTCATTGAAGTCGTACATCAACCCAGCTTTCGGATTGATAAAATGATAATTCACCACTTGGTCGGTTACGGTCATGATTTCGTTAACCACCGCATTTCCTTCAAATCGGAAATCAATAAAGCGATACTGGATATCTCCAAATAGAACTAACTTTTTCCATTGATACGTTGCTTTTAAGTATGAATTCGCTTCGGATTTAACCGCTTGGTTGTCATAATAGCGGTCGCGAATATCACTTTGAGAAGCAAAACGTGCCCAAATTACCTCTCCAAAATGGTCACCAATGTATTGATTAGCTCCTCCGCCCCAAACAACGTTCAACCCTTTTTGGTTGTTATAATTCAAGGAATAAACTGCACCATAAAAATGGTTGTCCAACCAACGACGGCGAATTAAATCGGTACGTGTAATCGTATCTCCATCTACTACAACGGGATTGAATCCATAAGTGCTAAAGCGATCGTTACGTCTAAATTGCTCGTAGAAACCACGCCCACGGGTGTAATGACCAGAAACATTCAAATTCAGTTTATTGGAGAATCGGTGTGAGAAATGCAATTGGTAGTGGTCTTGTTGGTAATTATCCACTTCATTGTCGTAATAGCGTTGCACACCATTTTCGTCAATATATGCTCCAGCTGAATTCATGCGGCGGTTGTCGTTCAAGTCATCTTGAAAAACGCCATTCCATGCTTGGTACGTCACTTCTTTTCCGCTAAAAATATTGAAACGTAAATTGGATTTCTTTCCGTGCCACGCTCCCGACACATAGAACGACTTCAAATCCGAAGAGGCTCTATCAATGTAGCCATCAGAGGATATCTTTGACAAGCGTGCATCCAAACTAAATTTGTTGTTAATTAATCCTGTTCCTGCTTTAATGGTATGACGCCATGTATTGAATGAACCGTATGCATTGTCGAGTTCGGCGTATGCTTCTTTATTCAACTCATTGGTTTGGATATTGATACTCGCTCCAAACGCAGCAGCTCCGTTAGTGGAAGTTCCCACACCACGCTGAATTTGCATATTGTCCACAGACGAAGCAAAATCAGGCATATTAACCCAAAAAACGCCATGCGATTCGGCATCATTCATTGGAATTCCATTTACGGTTACGTTCGTACGCGTAGGGTCTGTACCACGAATACGTACTCCTGTGTAGCCAATTCCGGCACCTGCATCAGAAGTTACAACTGTAGAAGGTGTTTCGTCGAGCAGATAGGGTAAGTCTTGTCCAAAATTACTTTTATCCAAATCCTTTTTTGTGATTTCGTTGTAGGTGGTTGGTGTACGTTCGTTGGCACGCGTGGCTTCAATAATGACATCTCCAGTCATAAAAGAAGTTGGTACAAGTTGAATTTTAACAGTTTTCGAATAGCCGTCAATTTTTACAGTATCTCGAAACTCTTCGTATCCCAAAAAACGTGCACGGAGAATATACGTGCCATTTTGAAGATTATTGAGAAGATAGTCTCCATTTTTATCGGTATGCGTACCCGAATAATAATTCTCTAATCCTACTTGTGCGCCTGTAAGAGGTTCACCGGACTCATTTTGCACCGTACCTTTAATGGCGTGTTGGGCATTAAGACTAATCGGAATGGCAAACATAGCCATCCCAACAAAAGCAAATAAACTTGTTTTCATGTTCGTAAACATTTAACAAGAACAAGGGGCTAATTCTTGGGAATTAGTAATTAAATAATGTGATATAACGTCACTCATTTCCCTGCGCCGGCATTATCCGTATCAGGTTCAATGGGTATAATCTCAGCCTGCCGAAGCAAGCACCCCTTTAGAGACGGGGCAAAGGTATGAAAGGATTTGAATTAAGCAATAGGTGTAGGAAGTATTTTTATGAGTTGTGTTAGATGGAAAGCATCCGCTGACTTCGATACGAGGTTATTGTTTTGCTTAGCGCAAAAAATAACCTCTACTCAGTCAGCTAGATAACTGCGTTAGAATAATATTACTTAGCACAATAATAACCTCTACTCAGTCAGCTGGAAAACTGCGTTGGAATAATATTACTTAGCACAATAATAACCTCATATCGAAGTCAGCTGTAAAACTGCGTTGGAATAATATTACTTAGCACAAAAACAACCTCGTATCGAATGCTGCTTATCACAACATTACCCCTATAAATGTAACTGGATACATAATAAATATTTTACAAGCTTCATTATTTAAGCAAAAAATGTTTTGCTTCCAGTAACAAACACTACATATTCCTTCTATACTGCCCTCCTACTTCGAACAACGATTGCGTAATTTGACCTAATGAGCAATATTTGGTTACTTCCATTAATTCCGCAAACATATTACGGTTGTTAATCGCTGTTTCCTGAAGGTTATTAAGCAATTCATTTACGCGAGCGGAATTGCGTTTATGCAAATCTGCTAACATGTTAATTTGATACTGCTTTTCCTCTTCGGTAGCGCGAATTACTTCTTTTGGCATAACTGTCGGAGATCCTTTCGAACTCAAGAAGGTATTTACCCCGATGATAGGGAATTCTCCTGTATGCTTTAATGTTTCGTAATACAAGGATTCTTCCTGAATTTTAGAACGTTGGTACATGGTTTCCATTGCGCCCAACACCCCGCCTCTTTCAGTAATACGGTCAAATTCAGTCAATACAGCTTCTTCTACTAAATCCGTAAGTTCTTCAATAATGAATGAACCTTGTAGTGGATTTTCGTTTTTCGCCAATCCTAATTCACGGTTGATAATTAACTGAATTGCCATCGCGCGACGCACAGATTCTTCTGTCGGTGTAGTAATCGCTTCGTCATACGCATTGGTGTGCAGCGAATTACAGTTGTCGTATATCGCATACAATGCTTGTAACGTTGTACGGATATCATTAAAATCAATTTCTTGCGCATGCAGCGATCTTCCAGAAGTTTGGATGTGATACTTCAACATTTGTGCACGTGAATTAGCACCATATTTCTTCGCCAACGCTTTCGCCCAAATTCGTCTGGCTACTCGTCCAATCACCGCATACTCAGGATCGATTCCGTTCGAGAAGAAGAACGATAAATTCGGTCCAAATGCGTTGATGTCCATTCCACGGCTAAGGTAATATTCTACGTAGGTAAATCCGTTAGCTAGTGTTAATGCCAATTGCGTAATTGGGTTCGCTCCTGCCTCGGCAATGTGATAACCTGAAATGGATACCGAATAGAAATTACGTACCGCATTTTCAATAAAATATTCTTGTACGTCTCCCATTAAACGTAATGCGAATTCGGTAGAGAAAATACACGTATTCTGCGCTTGATCTTCTTTCAAAATATCCGCCTGAACCGTTCCGCGAACTTGCTTTAGTGTTTCTGTTTTAATCTTAGCGTACACGTCAGCTGGCAAAACCTGATCTCCTGTCACACCAAGCAACAACAATCCCAATCCATCGTTACCTTCTGGCAATTCACCTTGATAACATGGGCGTTCTACTCCTTTTTCTTTGTATATCGCTGCAATTTTTGCTTCTACTTCTTTTTCTAAACCATTCTCCTTGATATACACTTCACATTCTTGGTCAATCGCTGCGTTCATAAAGAAACCTAACAGCATTGGCGCTGGACCATTGATGGTCATCGATACAGAAGTTTTCGGATCTGAAAGACGGAATCCAGAATACAGTTTCTTTGCATCATCTAAACAGCATATCGAAACACCTGAATTACCAATTTTACCATAAATATCAGGTCGAATAGCAGGGTCGTTACCATACAATGTAACCGAGTCAAAGGCTGTCGAAAGGCGTTTTGCCGGCATACCAAGGCTCACGTAATGAAAACGTCGGTTAGTTCGCTCTGGTCCACCTTCTCCAGCAAACATACGCGTTGGATCTTCACCTTCACGTTTGAACGGAAATAAACCAGATGTATATGGAAATTCACCCGGCACATTTTCTTGCAACATCCATTTTAACAAATCACCCCAAGCTTCGTATTTTGGTAGCGCCACTTTAGGAATTTGCGAATGCGACAAGGATTCTGTGTGCGTTTGAATTGACAATTCCTTGTCACGCACTATAAATTTATATAATGGCTCTTTGTACGTTGCTTTTTTAGCATCCCACGATAAAATAGCATCCCAGTTGTGTGGGTCTAAGTCCATCTTAACGCGATCAAACTCTTTTAGCAACAAACCTACTAAATCTTTATTTCCAGCAGCTACACTTAACGATTCCTCTTCTATTCCTGCCTTATTCAATACTGGTTCAGCAGATGAAAGTGTTTCTACCGTTTTGAAAATTCCATACAGTTTCTGCGCAACAGTAGCTTGATTATTTGCCCACGAATCAAATGCGCGGTTATTCTCAGAAATTTCGGATAAATAACGTGTGCGTGCTGGTGGAATAACAAAGATCTTCTCCGACATTTCGCGTGTTATCTCGAACGAAGACTGCAGATTAGCTTGCGTTTTTTCTTCCACTTTATCCATGATAACCTTGTACAAGGCGTTCATTCCAGGGTCGTTGAACTGTGAAGCGATTGTTCCGTAAACCGGAATCTCTTCGTCTTTAGCATCCCACATTTGGTGATTGCGTACAAATTGTTTTTTCACGTCACGCAATGCATCTAAGGCTCCACGTTTGTCAAATTTGTTTATCGCTACCACATCGGCAAAATCAAGCATATCGATTTTTTCCAATTGCGTTGCTGCACCAAACTCTGGTGTCATCACATAAAGCGCAACATCCGAATGATCCATAATTTCCGTATCCGACTGGCCAATACCAGATGTTTCCAAAATAATCAAATCGTAATTTGCTGCCTTTAATATCTCAACCGCTTCTGCAACATGTTTGGATAGTGCAAGATTACTCTGTCTTGTCGCCAAAGAACGCATATAGACTCTATCGTTACTGATTGCATTCATACGAATACGATCGCCTAACAACGCTCCACCAGTCTTTCGTTTAGAAGGGTCAACCGAAACAATGGCAATTTGTTTGTCTTCAAAATCAATTAAAAATCGACGTACCAATTCGTCAACCAATGAAGATTTACCTGCTCCACCTGTACCAGTAATTCCCAAAACAGGTGTTTTAGCTTCCTTAGCAATTGCGTGAATTTTATCCAACACATCTTTTGCCGCTTCAGGGAAGTTTTCGGCAGCAGAGATCAAACGAGCAATAGCAGTCACCTCTTTACTAGGCAATTTATCCAATTCGTTTGTCAATTTATCCCCTACAGGATAATCACTTCGTTGAATAAGATCATTAATCATACCTTGTAATCCCATCGCACGTCCATCATCTGGGTGATAAATACGTGTGATACCGTAGTCTTGTAATTCTTTAATTTCTTCTGGCAGAATGGTACCACCTCCACCTCCAAATATCTTAATATGACCCGCACCTTTCTCTTGTAGCAAGTCATACATATACTTAAAGTATTCCGTATGTCCACCTTGATAAGAAGTCATTGCAATCGCCTGCGCATCTTCTTGTATAGCACAATTCACCACCTCTTCTACACTTCTATCGTGTCCAAGGTGAATCACCTCACACCCTGTTGATTGGATAATACGACGCATAATATTAATTGCTGCATCGTGCCCATCAAAAAGTGAAGCTGCAGTTACAATTCTTACTTTATTCGTCGGTTTATATGGCTCTTGATTTATCATAATTGTATAATGTCTTCATTTGGATAGGTGGCAAAACTACATAATTTTTTCAACTTAATTTTTTAAAAACATTATCAAAAACTTATGTGGTTTTCATCCGACCTGTTAAAGTTTTATTTCAGATGAAGTATCTTAAAATTAGGATGAGACTTCAAAAAAAACTCAGAGATAAAAGTATTTAGTCACCGACCTATATATTAGTCCTGCACTTTAACAATTGTGATATAATGCCTTACAACGTCAACATAAATTGAAGCATATAATGACGAGGTGCTTGAATATCTCCTGGACGCGTCATATATTCTTCATTTAAAAGATTGTTCACCATGAAGTTCACACGGTATTTCTTGTTGAAATTATACCCTACGCGTGCATCAAAGACGATGTTTCCTTTATTGTTTCGCTCTCGATAACCTCTTAAGCCAGGCAATATTTCATTATTACCAGGTAATGTAGCTTCAAATACCGCATCAATGTTGCGCATATAACTATTATAACGACACGAAACTCCTAAATTAAAACCTTTATACTCTGCCTCTATATCAGCCTTTACCAAGTGATTAAATCGGTATTTTAACATGTCTGTTGTAGTATCTGAAAAAGTTGCTCGGTATGCCGAATCCCTGTTTAAACTTATAGGATTCATATAAGTATAACCTAATAAAGTTCTCAATTCAACCTGGCCAATTTTTCCTTCACTATTAAACGACACTTCAAAACCTGTAATTCGAGCATCTTCTGCATTTGTTGCCTTAAACCCTGCCCATTTCATAATATATCCTGGTGACTCAGGGTCAAACAAGTCAATTTGAATATCATCTGGATTGTAAAGTCCAAATGCAAACTCAACCATGTTCTTGTATTGGTTAATAAATCCTGCTACATCAAGCATTCCTTTCCATGAACCAATTCGAAACACTTGTCTAGCTCCAATTTCTGCAGCCCATCCTGTTTCGCGCTGTAAATCAGGATTCGGAAAAATGTTTAGCGCACCGACATTTGTAAATGTATACCGTTCTGCCACTGACGGATATCGAACCCCTTGACCATAAGATGCTCTTAAAAAAGTGGCTTTAAACAACTTATAGTTAGCAGCCATGCGATAAACTGGATAAATCGGCATCACTAATGAGTCTTTCCCAATGTAAAAATCAGAATCTCCAGACCTGCCATTTTGTTCAAAATATTCCGCTCGAATCCCACCTGTCAAGGTAAGTTTTTTGAAAAATGAGTGTTCATATTGGAGATACACAGCAGGATTCAACGAAGTATGATTCCCATATAAGTTAGCACGTACTGTTACATAAGCGGTTGAAAGACCTGTTGTCAATACACCACCGTATTTATTTTTATTTTGAAACTGATAATCCCCAAAGTATGTGGTAGAACTGTTCGCTTGATCAGGATTATTGAAGGTAAAATTATCAATGAAATAAATACGTGTGCGCAAATTGTGAATATTACCTTTATTATCCACGTATTTTAGATAAGGATCCACATTGAAACGATAGCCTCTATTGATAATCAAAGTCGATGCTGCATCTGAAGTATCTGCTCCTCCACTTGGTGTATAGGCGAGTGAATCACTTTCCCAAATTAAATACAGTCCTGCTTTTTGCCACTGAAAGTTATAACCTACTCCTGCCTTCAAATTTTTCACGTTTTGTGGTCTAAAGAACAGTGTCCCTCCAACTCTACCACGTGTTTCTTTCTCGCCTTGTCGGTAACCAGGATTAGTGTAACCATTTGCTGCAATGGTAAAGCCAAATCGCTTATACATTTTACCATAATAAACATCTGTGAATCCAAAAGTAGGGTTCGTGTTCCACCATCTTAAACTCTGCCTTCTAGGGTTGTCATAAATTCCACCTTGAAGTTTTACGCGCAATTCTCCATCAGGAGATGGCTCCCTTTCTGTCAACGCAATTACACCATTCAATGCTCCACTACCATACAATACAGATGAAGCGCCTTTTATTACTTCAATTTGAGATGCATTTTCAATCGGAATAGAATTGAACTTAATGTCTCCAATGTCTCCTGTCAATAGGGGCATTCCATTCCACAACAACATTACTCGACTTCCTACACCGTAAGCAAAACCGCTACCTCCTCGGATACTCACCTGTCCATCCATGGCGTAAACACCTGGACTTTGGTCTACCACTTGTTCTAGGTCAGCAAATCCTTTACTATCGATTAACTCTGGTTTTAATATTTCCATGGAAATGGGGACCTCCTCCAACTCTTGAGATCTTCTCCCAGCAGACACTACTATTGTTTTAAGCACGTTGTCTGATGAAATTAATTTAATTTTTACTGAACCTTCCTTTTCAACAACTGTCGTATCATTCGTGTAACCTACATAAGTTGTCACAATGGTTACTGGAAACTGAGTGATATCCATACTGAACTCCCCATCATAATTCGTAAGGGCTTTCTCACCACTTAAACTCTCTACTCGTGCTCCAACAATTGGCTCTCCGACTTTAGAATCGATTACTCGTCCTGTAATTGTTTGAGAAAAACTATAAAAATGCAATGCAGATATTGCAAATAACAATACAACTTTATTCATAAGCAACAATATGAAAGAAGCTACACTTCTTGTTTTTTGGTTTTAATTTAAGCATGTCGTGACAATCACCAACAGTAATAAGTCACGTGCAAATTAAACATTATTTTTTAATACAAAAGTAAAGGGTTAAAAAATAAATTAACTCGATTTCTCGCAACATTCTACTCCCCAAGTCTGTATTATTAGTAACCACAACTGTTTAGGGTTTCATAAAAGTTATTCACTTTTTTTAGAATACTCAGATTTATTACAAAATCTTTATTAATTTGATAAATAATGATAAATTTGACTTAAAATAATTATAATCCCATGAAAAAACTATTACTTGCACTTGTTTTAACAAGCTCTTTTTCTTTTAGTTACGCACAATGCACACCAGACCCTACATTAATCCCTGATGCATTTGGCGTATCACCTGATACCATTGTTAATTTCCCTGGTGCTGTGTTAAGTGCACCGTACACAACAGAACTACATTTCAAAGCACCTTCTGATGCAGGAGATATTGACCCAACTTTTTCTGGTGCTACAATCACTAGTTTCACGGTGACTAGTGTGACAGGAATTCCTCCTGGAATGGATTATGTATGTAATATTGTAAGTTGTCAATATTCAGGAGGCACAACAGGTTGTGCCGTAATTTCAGGTGTTTGCACAGTAGAAGGTATTTATGAAATAGAGATTAATATTTCTGCTGTAATCAATATTCCTTTTCTTGGCAATCAAACTGTGCCTCGTACTTTCACTGGTTATAAAATCTATGTGAATGAAGATGGTTCTGTAAGTGTGCATGATAAGCAAATCGAAAAACTAAACTTATTCCCTAATCCTGTAAGTGAAAAATTTACATTAACAGGCTTAACAGCTGATTATGGTGTAAATCAAATTTCTATTTTCAATATGGAAGGAAAGCTAATTCAAACTGTTGATTACGACAACCAATCTTCAATAGAAGTTGCTACTACTAAATTAGAAAACGGAATGTATTTTGTAAATATATTACATGATAATGGTACGGAAGTACTTAAGTTTATTAAAGAGTAGTTCTTGTAAAATAATTAGAAAAAAGGTGCTTCGTTGAGGCACCTTTTTTGTTTGTACACAACTATGGATTCAGTTTACTTAAAATTTCTTCTATCTGAGGTATTAAAGGAATTGTTTCATCATTGAGAATTACAAAATCTGCCAATGCCATTTTTTCGTTGTCATCCCATTGATTTTTCATTCGTTGCAACACGTGATCTTTTGAAACACCATCCCTATTCATGACGCGTTGAATTCGAATATCAGAAGGAGCGGTCACTAAAATTGTTTTGTCAAACGTCTTATAAGCACCTGTTTCAAAAAGTATTGCTGCTTCATTAAATACAATCGGTTTATCGAGATTAGTAGACACAAAATCCAAAAAAGTATTTCGAACTCGCGGATGAACTAGGGCATTAATTTGGTTTAGTAAAGAAGGGGTTTTAAAAACAACTTCAGCGATATATGATTTATTTAATTCGCCATCGAGGTAAGCTTGATTGCCTAACAAATGAATCAATTCAGCCTTCAAGCTTTTATCATGATGCATGATAGATTTTGCTTCACTATCAGAATAAAAAACGGGATAACCCATGGTCTCAAGAATCTTGCACACAAGTGACTTACCAGATCCTATTCCACCGGTTATCCCGACTTTCAACGGAAATTTCATCCTAAATTTCTTCTACTTCAATCATTTTAAAAGGAAGGGAAATAATCGCTTGATAATCCTCACCTGCTTCTTCCATATCCTCATCATCTTCTTCAAAAAACCAATTTACCTGAACTTCAGTTCCTTTTCCGTTTACTGCTTCAAGTTTTTTGAAAAAGTCAAGAATACATTTAGAGGATGATGTATTAAAATACTCCAATCGAATGTCAACAGTTGTTGCTGGTTTAGGTGAAGAACTGTATCCCTCAACCCAATCATTCAATGGCTTAAAAAAATCAATGGAATTTTCAGGAATAGACCTCCCTCTTAATACTAAAACTCCACTATCCTTATCAAAATTAACCGTAGGTGTTTTTGCTGTTCCTTCGATAACTAAATTTTCCATTTTTATTGTATTAAAAACTATTATGCAATTTTAACATTCAAACAAAAGAAGCTATCTACCGTATTAATCCTACCGTATTAATCGGTAAAAACTCGTATTCTAATTTGTTTCCAGATTTTCTGGCAATATCTATCATCCCAAGTCCTGCAGTTCCCTTCTCTGACAACTCTCCACCACTTAAAACTAATTTATAGTATTCTTTCAATTCTTCTTTAGTCATTGAATTAATAAGTTCAAGCTTCTCCCTCAACGAACTAACTTGTTCAGCAGGAATATAATTACCTGTTTTTATTTCATAACTATCCACGTTTCGCGAAATCATAAACAATGCAGATTCTGATTCTAAGAAGTCACCAGATTTTGGATTATCAGGGTCGATGTGGTGATATAAGTTCTGTAAACACTCCACCAATACATTGTAGACTTTCTTGCGAATTTTGGGAGATTCCTCTATGTGCTCCATCTTGGATTCCATAATTTGCAGGACAGAAGACAATAACTCTGATGTCACTAACCCTTTAAAAGACAACATAATGTTATCTCTTTCCATGGTTTTATACAAATCATAAATATTTTCCAATGATTTCAAGTCGAGTATCTTTGAGTGTACGACAAATATAAATATTTGTTCGTCAAAACAAATATTCTATCGAAAAAATCGCAATTAAATTTGTCTAAATGTTAAATTATCCCTAAATGCTATTCATTAATTACGATGTGTACAACTACGATGACAGCTTATTTTTGTTATTTTCGTGAAATTTTAAGCAAGATTCATATGTCAAATAGAATTACTGAATTATTTAAAATTAACTATCCTATTATTCAAGCTGGAATGATCTGGTGTTCGGGGTGGGAACTTGCTTCGGCTGTCTCCAACGCAGGCGGATTAGGGATCATTGGTTCAGGCTCAATGTACCCAGACGTTCTCGAAAGTCACATTATCAAATGTAAAGCAGCTACTGACAAACCATTTGCGGTAAACCTCCCTATGCTTTATCCAGACATTGATAAACATATTGAAACAATCATAAAACATAAAGTTCCCATAGTGTTTACTTCTGCAGGCAATCCTAAAACATGGACAGCACATCTGAAAGAAAATGGTATCACAGTTGTACATGTGGTGTCTTCGGTAAAGTTTGCGTTAAAAGCACAAGAAGCAGGTGTTGATGCAGTTGTGGCAGAGGGATTTGAAGCAGGCGGACACAATGGACGTGACGAAACAACTACGCTTTGCCTTATTCCTATGGTGAAAAAAGTGTTACGTATTCCGTTGATTGCAGCAGGAGGAATTGGAACAGGACGAGGTGTGCTTGCCGCAATAGCACTTGGTGCAGATGCTGTTCAAATTGGTAGTCGATTTGTAGCATCCATAGAATCCAGTGCTCATCAAGCATTCAAAGATTCGGTAGTTCAAGCGCAAGAAGGTGACACGATGCTTACATTGAAAGAAATTACCCCCGTTAGGTTAATCAAAAACCCATTTTATCATCAAGTTGAAAATGCGTATCAACAATGTGCCGGAATTGATGAAATGAAAGCATTATTGGGACGTGGAAGAGCTAAAAAAGGAATGTTTGAGGGAGATTTAGTGGAAGGAGAATTGGAAATTGGACAGATATCGGGCTTAATCGATCACATCAAACCCGCAAAAGATATTGTCAATGAAATTCTTGAAGAATATCGACAAGCACGTCAAGAATTAAGTTCTTCAAAATTTGACTGGTAATGATACATTACGAAAAATTCAAATTAGCAAATGGATTACGTGTCATTTTTCACAAAGACACCTCTTCTCCAATGGCGGTTGTTAATACCTTATATGATGTAGGAGCTCGTGATGAAGATGAATCACAAACTGGCTTTGCTCATTTATTTGAACACTTGATGTTTGGAGGCTCTGTCAATATTCCTGATTTTGATGCCCCACTTCAACGCGCAGGGGGAGAAAGCAATGCGTTTACTTCTAATGATATTACCAATTACTACGATGTGGTTCCCGCTCAAAATATTGAAACGGCTTTGTGGCTCGAATCTGACAGAATGCTTAGTCTTGCATTTACAGAAAAAAGCCTAGAAGTACAACGCAATGTAGTCATTGAAGAATTTAAACAGCGATATCTTAACCAGCCTTATGGTGATGTGTGGTTACAACTTCGTCCCTTAGCCTTCAAGGTTCACCCTTATAAATGGGCTACCATAGGAAAGGAAATCAGCCACATTGAGAATGCTAAAATGGAAGATGTTCGCGCATTTTTTACTAAGTTTTATCATCCGTCAAATGCCATACTAACCATAGCGGGCAACTTTGAATTGAACGAGGTTAAAGAATTGGTAGAAAAATGGTATGGTGCAATTCCATCAAAACCACAACCTGTAAGAAATCTGCCCAAAGAACCTGTTCAACATGAATATCGGGAATTAACGATAGCGCGCAATGTTCCCGCTGATGCATTTTATTACGCCTTTAAAATGGGTAATAGACTGAGTGCAAGTTATTACACAGCCGATTTGGTTTCTGACATTATGGGACGAGGTCAATCGTCAATATTATACCAGGCATTGATTGCAAACAGTCAACTCGCTACCGAAATTCAATGTTACATTTTAGGTTCACTTGACGATGGATTGATTATCATTTCTGGCAAACTAAATGAACATAGTTCTTTTGAAGAATTGGACAAACTGATATGGGAAGAATTAACGAAAATGATTCAACAACCGGTATCTGATAGCACGCTTACTAAAGTTCGAAACAAATGGGAAACAGGTAAAGCTTTTTCTGAAATGGGACTTCTCTCTCGTGCAATGAATTTAGCATTGTATGAACTATTAGGAGACATTGAACTCATTAATAAAGAAGCCGATTTTTACAATCAAATTACAGTTCAGGATATGCAACAATTCTGTTCTAATGTGTTTAATAAGCAAAATTGTTCGCTGTTAAAAGTAACCCGTAAACCCAACTCACAATCCCATGATTAATCGGTCCATTGCTCCAAAAACTACCCCAATAACGCATATTGAAATTGCCAAACCAACCGTAGAGTGGTCTGCGTCAAAGGTGCCATTTTACATCATCGATAATATTCCAGAGGACATTATTAAAATCACCTTCACCTTTGCTGCAGGTAAAATGCATCAAGACACGTTGCTTCAAGCATCATTTACCACTGATTTAATTTTATCTGGCACAGATTCTAAATCACAAACAGAGATTCAGGAAGCAATAGATTTTTACGGTGGCTATGTACAATGCGAAATGGGCATGGAACAGTCTTCTATTACAATTTATGGGCTTTCAAAAAACATATCCACTATTTACGACATAGTAATGGATGCGATTCTAAACGCAACTTACCCTGAAAAAGAATTTGAACAGCATCGCACCATTGAACGACAAAAGTATTTAGTAAGCTTAGAAAAAAATGCAGTGCGTGCACGCAAACATTTCATCAGTAGTTTATTGGCTAATACTCCATTTGCAAGTTCAGCATCCGTTACAGACTTCGATTTAATCACTCCAGCTCACTGTCTTCAATTTTACAAAACTCATTTTTTAAATGGATTGATTGATGTCAACTGCATCGGAAACATCCCTGATGAGTTGATAATAAAAATGAAGCATGATTTGGATTGTTGGAAAAACAATCATTCTACTTTTCTGAATGCCACGCCTCAATCAGAAATCGGATTGTTTCATGAAGAAAAAGAAGGGGCATTGCAAACAGCAATTCGAATTGGAAAAATTATGTTTACTCCTGAACATGATGACTACATGGAGTTCGATGTTGTAAACACGATTTTAGGCGGTTACTTCGGAAGCAGACTGATGTCTAATATTCGTGAAGACAAAGGCTACACATACGGTATAGGATCGGGTGTTGTATCTATGAAATCGTTGGGTTATTTTTACATCAGCACAGAAGTTGGTGTGGAGTTTAAAACGGATACTATACGCGAAATTCAACACGAAATTTCACGCTTACATCACGAACTTGTCGGTGAAGACGAATTGGACATCGTACGTAATTACATGATTGGACAACTACTTAAAAGTACAGATGGTCCTTTTGCCATGATGAATCAATTCTTATTTTTAAACAATTATAATTTACCGCAAAATTATTTTGATACTTATATTCGCAAAATTCAAACAATTTCTCCTGCGAGAATTCAAGAACTAGCGAAAAATTACTTAAATTGGGATTCATTTAGAATAATCACTGTGGGCTAAGCAACGTCAGATGAAATTAACCGTTAATGATACGAAATAAACTTTTTTTACGTTAAATAGATAATGAAAATACGTTTCCTCTTCATATTGTTTCTCCTTATTTTTTCGTTTGAATCCAAATCGACTCACATTATGGGGGGCGAAATTACGTGGCGAAGTCAAGGAGGTGGAAATTACGTTTTTGAACTGGTTGTATATCGGGATTGTAATGGATTTGATGTATCTACTGGTATAGAAACAATTCGAGTATGGGATCACCCCAGTGTAAATTCCATCAATGTAAATTTTGTAGAACGTATCGATTTATCACCATCATGTACACCAACAGCAGGCGGATTACAACCATTTGCTTGCGGAAGTGGTACTTCGGGAGGAAACGGAAGTGGTGCAATCGAAAAAGTTGTTTACCGTTCGGCTCCCACATCGCTTACAGGTACTCCACCTGCATCGGGATGGGTTTTTACTTATGATGCTTTTTCTCGCAATGGAAATCTTACCAATATTCAAGCGCCTTTAACAGTTGGAATTACTGTAGTAGCCAAAATGTTTAACACTGGTGCTAGCGGTGGTTGTTTCGACTCCTCACCTCAGTTTCTCGAAGAACCATTTATTGTTTCATGTGCTGGACAACCCTTTATATATAATCAGAATGCGTTTGACCCAGATTTAGACTCTATGGCCTTCAGTTGGGGTATCCCGCTAGATGTAATCAATACTGGGTACAATCCCCCAAACGACCCTGCTCCAGTATTATTTGAAAATGGATTCACTGCCAACTCCCCCACTCCAAACTCATCTTTAAATCCATCGAACATACCAGCAAACTTAGATGTGCGAAATGGAGAACTTTCATTTACCTCATTTTCTACAGGTAACTTTGCCTTAAAAGTAGTTGTTCAATCTTTTAGAAACGGAGTACTAATGTCTGAGGTACAACGTGAAATTCAAGTTATCGTAGAGAATTGCGCACAACCAAATCAAGCACCTACAGTTAGCGCTCCTTTTCCAGGAAACAGCTACGAAATTGACGTATTTGCTGGTGATTTAGTAAACTTTTCACTTGTTGCACAAGATCTCGAGTTACTTCAAGATGGTTCACCACAAACAACTACAATTCAAGCAAGTGGGGCTCAATTTGGGCTGAATTTCACGGATCCTTCTAGTGGCTGTGGAAACCCACCATGCGCAGTTCTAAACACCAATTTACCTGTATCCAATTCACCATCCACACAAGTTGATTTCTCGTGGCAAACAGACTGTAATCATCTAGTAGGTTGTTCGGGAAGTGTGCAAGATCAAGTTGCATACAATTACGTATTTAGAGTAAAGGATGATGTCTGTCAAATACCAGCGGTTAGGTACGTAACTGTAACTGTAAATTTGCTCAACAGAGGAGTTCTTCCTGCTTCAAAAATTGAGTGTCTTCAAGTTCAGAACAATGGGAACGTATTCATACAATGGGAACAGGTAGCTGATCCAGATGGTTATTTTAACGCCTACGAAATTCATTCTGTCCAGAACGGATTAGTCGGCTCCGTAACGGATATCGCAACAACTACATTTGTCGACGCAACGGTAAATGCCGCAAGTAATTCCATCGATTATTTTGTCGTTACAAAAAGTGGATGCGACGGCATTGTTGCAAGTCATTCTGATACCGTTTCTACCATCCATTTGGTGTTGAACAACCCAGGTAATGGAACAGCAATCCTACAATGGAATGGTCCTTCTGCCAATAAGCATCCCGAATGGAATGACTATTATTACATCTTACGAGAATATCCAGCTGGCAACTGGGAAGTGGTGGATTCTGTAGCTTATGGTCTTGCTACTCATATTGACACAATTGATGTGTGCAACGCATTCATTAACTATAGAATCGAATTACCGACAACAAGTTGTGCTTACCTATCTAATATTGAGGGAGATGATTTTGAAGATCAGATAGGTCCATTTATTCCCGAAATAGAATCCGTATCTATCGATACAATCACTGGACAAGTTGTTATCACGTGGGATCAAAATGAAGCCCCTGATACGTATGGATACATCATCTATGATCAAGATGTCAATGGTTTTTACACCGATTTAGATACGTTATGGGGAATCACAAATACGACCTATACGACCAATCCAAACACAGGTAATGGACCGCTTTCATATTCCGTTGCCGCATTTGACAGCTGTTATACACCACAAGTGCCTCCAACTTATCAAACTTCGGCAAAAGCAGATGTGCACACCACCCACTATCTAAGAGGTGATTTGGATATTTGCTTACAAGAAGTTATATTGGATTGGACAGATTACATTGGTTGGGAAGAAGGTGTATTAAATTATCAGGTATTTGGATATAAAACAGGGGCAGCATGGGAGTTAATGGCGGTTGAAAATGGAACTTCTGCGCAACTTAAAGTAGAAACAGCAACGACCTATTGTTTTGCAATTGAAGCCGTCTCCAATGAAGGTAAAAAAGCATTTTCAAATATGTTTTGTATTGATATCATTAGTCCTACACCACCTGACGTACATTATTTGTCAACTGCAACGGTGGATGACAATCGTATTTTAATTAAACATCGAACCAATATCATTCCTGGAGAGGGAGGTTTGGTTCTCGAACGTTGGAACGACCGTATCGAGGAATTTGAAGAAATTGAATCAAGAGTCGTTTCACAACCTGAAGAAATATTTGAAGACACTGAAAAAAATCCAATGGACAAAAGTTATACCTATCGCGTAGTAGCAATAGATAGCTGTGGGCGACCGAGTATCGAATCAAATATTGGAAAAACGATATACCTCGAGACGTTCACTGACGATAATAACATGAAAATTTACCTCCAATGGTCAAAATATGAGCAGTGGATGGCACCTGTATTAGAATATCGAATTCACAGAGGAATTGATGGTGTAATCGATCCAACACCTATTGCTGTTGTTCCTCCAAATAAAAGATCATATGAAGATGATGTCGTTGATTACCTTTACACAGACGGGCGTTTTTGTTACTACATCGTAGCTAGAGAAGGCACCAATCAGCTTGGGTTTAATGAGTTCAGTCTATCCAATGTAGCCTGTGCGGTATTAGAGCCATTGATTTATGTGCCAAATGCATTTACAGTTGGAGGGCGAAATCCAATCTTCAAACCTATTGTCAATCTGTTCGATTACACCAACTATGAATTTACCGTTTTTGACCGTTGGGGACAAGCTTTGTTTAGAACGAATGATGGTAATCAAGGTTGGGATGGACAAACACGTGAACGCAGTATTGCGAAGGAAGGTGTATACCTCTATGTCATTCGTTTAAAAGATGGTAATGGCAACGAAATCACTCGTCGAGGACACGTCACATTATTGGATTATCGAAAAGTTGATTATTAATCAACTGATATCACTAAGAAACATACAACTGAAAAGGTTCGTTATTCCCTTATCAAAGTCATTTCTTCAACCAAATGACCAGCACCGGCGTACACATCCATCACCCATAATACATAACGCATATCCACCATGATATTGCGACAACGAGACGTGTCAAACATGAAATCCGACATCGTGCTTTCCCATGTACGATCAAAATTGATTCCTATCAAATGTCCCTCCGCATTAAGTGCTGGTGACCCAGAATTCCCACCAGTTGTATGATTTGATCCTGTAAAACACACCCAAAGTTCTCCATCTTGAGCATATTGCCCATAATTTTTGTCCTGATGAAGCTTTAACATACGTTCATCCATATCAAAATCTTCATTACCCGAATAATATTTCTCTACCATTCCATCAACAGTAGTGTAATGCGTATACTTCATTCCATCACGAGGTGCTGATCCCTCTAATTTTCCATACGTAATACGAAGTGTGCTATTTGCATCAGCCCAATGATTTTTTTCGGGGAACATTTCTAATTTTCCTGCCACATAGACTTTCATCATCATTTCCAGCTCCGTTTGATAAGTCTGAATATTTTGTGCAAGCTGACTGACTCTTACATCCCAAAAATCACGATATATGAGATATCCTGGATCTTTATCAAATTTCTTAGCTGATTTTTCAGAAAGCTTTTCGATAAAATCAATCATTTTTTGTTCATCCACAAGTATTGACTTCGTATATACTACAGAAGAAAGCTCTGTAATACTTTTTTGCGTGAACGATAACGGGTGAAACTCTTGTTTCAAATAATCCTTAGCAATTGGTGAAATACGGTCAAAAATAGCCTGATCAACAGCTGCATCATAATCCTTAAAATGCTTTTTCAACGAGTTGATAATAGCAACTTTTTTCGCTTCCCATTCACCATTATCAACCCATGTTTTATAATTATCTACCACATTTTCCATACTACGCGCTAAACGCAAAAACTCAGGCCCATAAAATAAGTATTCAATGACAACTGCATCTGCCATCTCATATTCTTCATAGACGTTAAATAAATCAATCAACGCTTTAACAACTGTGCTGTATTTGGCAACCCATTCAGGCTTTTCATTCGCTCTTTTGATATATTCTAATTCCTCCTCTTTTTTGAGTTGAACAGCATTCAACCTTCTCAACCCATCAATTTGACCAATCCATTTTTTGTAAGCGTTAGCAATACGAGATTGTTTCGACGCATATTGTATGCGAGTCAAATCGTTTGAACGCATTGCTGCATCAATAACCTCTAATGATTTTTCACGCATTTTAATACGTGCTGGACGCTCTTTTTCAATAATGAACTTTAAGTATTCAGAAGTTACGTGTTGTTCAGTCATGCCCGGAAATCCGTACACCATCGTAAACTCTCCTTCTTGGCGACTTGTCATCGATACAGGGAAATAGTGAAGAGGCTTGTAAGGAACGTTCTCGGGTGAATAAGGTGCTGGTTTATTTTCTTTGTTTGCGTAAACTCTAAAGACAGAAAAATCTCCCGTATGTCTTGGCCATACCCAATTGTCCGTATCACCACCAAACTTTCCAATAAACGAAGGGGGCGCACCAACTAAACGTACATCTGTGAAATTTTCCTTAACCATCATGTAGTAGCTATTTCCGTAATCAAAAGCTTTAATTTCAGCTTCGTAATCAGACGTTTTTTTAACCTCCTCAATTAACTTCTTGATATTCTCTTTCACCTTCGCTTCAAACTGTTGAAGGTATTTTAAATCTTCTGTCCCACGTAAAACTGCTTGAGTCACATCTTCAATTCGCACTATTCGCGTGACATACAATCCATCATTTTTCAGCTCTTCTGCTTTATTTTTTGCCCAAAACCCGTATTTTAAGTAGTCGTTTTCAAGTGACGAATGTTGTTGTATTTGATAATAACCACAATGATGGTTTGTTAAAATCAATCCTTGATCAGATACAATTTCCGCTGTACACCCTCCATTAAAATGTAGAACTGCATCTTTTAAACTCGAATTGTTAACTGAATAAATATCTTCTGCTGTCAACTTCATTCCCCTTGCAATCATATCCGACTCAAAAGCTTTTACCAAGCTTGGAATAATCATACCTTCTTCTGCACGAGCTATAAATGAGCACGTCACTATAAGAACAAACCACAATTTTCTTAACATATTCACATTTTTTAAGGGTTAAATATACCAAGTATTAACTAAAATCGTGCAAAAGAAAAATAATAGCTTTATTTTTGGAGTAAATATTATTGGTTTATGAAGATTATTGAGTTCATTTTTCACTTAGGCGTTGTATTTGCCGTATTTGGTTTCATTTGGTGGGTTTTTATGGCTATTTTGGCTTTGTTTAGAGGCGGTCGAAGTCGAAATGAAATCGAAACATATTCGCTCAAGCTTATCAACTACTTCTTTTTAGTATCCGTAACTGCTCGTTTCGTGGTCGACAAACGATTTGGTTTAAAAGGCGCTGAAGAACTTACCGCTCACATCATTGGTGGCATGATTCTACTCATGTATTTGTTTGGAAAAATACAGAAAAAAGAGCAACGACTTCAATTAATGGTGGCATTTAAAGGTTTCTCAAGCCGTTTGAAAAAAGTATTCAACCGAAAAGTCGAAATTGCATTGGTAATACTCGCTATTGGCTTCTATTTACTGTTCATTTTCGTTCCAAATACCACACTAAATCCTGTTACAAATTGGTTTGTAGAAAGCATCATCAATATAGCTGACACACCTATTATCGGGTTTGTATTTAAAGTAATCGGATTTTTCTTTTTACTCAGCGTACTATTTCGCTTTGTTGGTGGGATTTTAAGTATTTTAGGGTTACAAAACCCTATTCAATTTCAGGCATCTTCATTTTCTGATTTCAACGACAAAAATGACGATACAACACAAAACGACAATGATGATTTTGACGATTACGAAGAAATTAAATAATTTCTGACCTATTTCAAACCCTGTCGACTTAGAATTTAAGGAAGTAACTCCGATTAACTTGGTAAATTATCGTTTTTAAAAATTTATTTTCCAAAATAGTTTAAAACATGGTAGCGAAACACTAACTTTGCGCCCCGTAGTTACTTTATAAAAAACGAATATGTCCAACTCAACTAAGTACGTTTTTGTGACCGGGGGTGTTACTTCTTCACTTGGAAAAGGAATTGTTTCCGCTTCTTTAGCTAAATTATTGCAAGCACGTGGATATTCTGCCACAATTCAAAAGCTTGACCCCTATATCAACATTGACCCAGGAACGTTAAATCCGTATGAGCATGGCGAATGTTATGTCACTGATGATGGTGCAGAAACTGATTTGGATTTAGGACATTACGAACGTTTCTTGAACACACCAACATCGCAAGCAAATAACGTAACTACAGGAAGAATATACCAATCTGTAATCGAAAAAGAACGCCGAGGTGATTACCTTGGAAAAACGGTTCAGGTTATTCCTCACATAACAGATGAAATCAAAGACCGTATACAAATATTAGGCAAACAAGGCACCTATGATTTTGTGATAACTGAAATAGGTGGAACGATTGGTGATATCGAATCGCTGCCTTATGTAGAAGCTGTTCGTCAATTGTTGTGGGAATTTTCTGACGATTGTTTAGTTATCCATTTAACCTTAGTTCCTTATCTTGCTGCAGCAGGCGAATTGAAAACGAAACCAACTCAACATAGTGTGAAAGCACTTTTAGAATTAGGAGTACAACCAGACGTGTTGGTTTGTCGTACCGAACATCATTTGGATCTTACGTTAAGAAAGAAAATTGCTAAATTTTGTAATGTAACGACCAAATCTGTTATCGAATCAATCGACGCAGCATCTATCTATGATGTCCCTTTACTCATGCAAGAGGAAGAACTGGACAAAGTTGTGCTTGAAAAATTAAATATGCCTTCCAACCAGACACCTAATTTAGATGCTTGGAAATCGTTCTTAGAACGTTTGAAAAATCCTGTTCATCATGTAACAATTGGATTAGTGGGTAAGTATGTCGAATTAAAAGATGCTTACAAATCGATTAACGAAGCGATCATTCACGGTGGTGTAGCACATTCTATCAAAGTAGATGTAAAATGGATTCACTCTGAAAAATTAACGGATGAAAACATCAATGAGCATTTGGCTAACCTTGACGGTATTTTAGTTGCTCCTGGATTTGGATCTCGAGGTATTTCTGGAAAAATTAACGCTGTGAAGTATGCACGTGAAAATAAAATTCCATTCTTAGGTATCTGTTTAGGTATGCAATGTGCTGTTATCGAATTTGCTCGCAATGTAATTGGCTTACAAGATGCACACACCGTAGAAATCATGAATGATACCCCGCACCCCGTTATTGATATGATGGAAGAGCAAAAAAACATTTCAGATTTTGGAGGGACAATGCGTTTAGGAGCCTACAAGTGCCACCTAAAATCTGATAGTAAAATATACAAAGCTTATCAAACTGAAATCATTTCAGAGCGTCACCGTCACCGTTATGAGTTTAACAATTCCTACCTTGAACAATACGAAAAAGCTGGAATGATTGCAACAGGAAAAAACCCAGAAACTGGTTTGGTAGAAGTTGTTGAAATTCCATCTCACCCATGGTTCGTGGGAGCACAATATCACCCAGAGTATAAAAGCACTGTTGATACACCTCACCCACTGTTTAAAGCATTTATAAAAGCGGCTTTAGACAATAAATAATTCATTTTAGTGGAACAATCAAAAGGGCTCACTTTCGCGAGCCCTTTCAACAACTACTACAACTACTATGAAAAATCTGCTTTTTAAATAAAAGCCTTAAACTACTACACCCATATAACGCTCCATTCTTTCATTTGTTTTACCTCTTCTCTTGTTTTTACATTTTTTAACAAATACAGCACACTTCACACACAAATAATCACTTTACCCAAATTTAAAGGTGAAGTAAAACTAAATAGTACTATCTTTGCCCGTCAATTGCAAAACAAAGGTTCACAGATGGACAAGAATACATTAATCGGGTTAGGACTTATAGGAGCTATATTGGTAACATTTTCAATGTTAAACCAACCAAGTGCCGAAGAGATCAAAAAACAACAGGAAGAAGCTGCAAAAAAAGAGTTAGCAGCAAAAAACAGTACCTCTTCACAAACAATAGAATTAGATGAAACATTAATTCCTGATGGATGGGTTGCTAAAAAAGACGAGTCGAATAACTATATAGTCAACGAGTCTGGAGCATTTGTTATTCAAGATACTGTTCGTGCTATAGATTCTATTTTCGTGGTACAGCAAGAAAAAATTACGAAAACTGTTTCTCAAACACCTCAAAAGAAAACTTCTTTTTCTGAATTGTATATGCACAATCCGGGAGAAGCTTTTGTACTTGAAAACAACCTTGTTCAAACTGAAATCAACGAACGTGGAGGTAGAATTACTGCTGTATTCTTAAAAAACTATCTCAACTACAACGATTTCAATGCAAACAATACGGATAATTTCCTTCAATTATTTGATGAGAAAAATAGTGTATCTGAATTGATTTTCAACTACAAAGGAGACGATATCCGTACTCGAAATCTACGATTTACTCCCATTGATAAAACACCAACCAGTTTAACGATGCGTCTATCTCCAGAAGATGGAAAATACATTGACTTAGTATACTCACTCAAGCCTGATTCATACCACTTAGATATCGAATTTGCAGTACACGGCTTTCAAGAAGAAATTGACCCTGAAAAAATCTTCTTAAACTGGCGTGTAGACATGCTTCGCACCGAAAAATCAGCATCTCAAGAACGCATGGTTTCAACTGTGTTTTTCCATAATGAAAAAGGATATGATTATCTTTCTGAAACACGATCAGATGCATTAGTTACAGAGTCTAAATCAGATTGGATAGCGTTTAAACAATCCTATTTTTCAGCCATATTAATTCCCGAAAAACCATTTGAAGCTGGCGCAAAACTTGGTATTCAAACATTTGACAACTCCTCTTCAAAAGAAGAAAATTACATTAAACACTACAACGCACTTCTTAATGTCGGACTGAAAAACACACGAAATGATGTAGTGAAAATGCAATTGTATTTTGGACCTAACGACTACACTATCTTAAAAAGCTACAACCATAACTTGGAAGATATTATCAATCTTGGATGGGGTGTTTTCCGATGGGTTAATATTTATGGAATTCAGCCCATATTTGTCTGGATGATTGATTGGGGAATTGGAGCAGGTATTGCCATCCTATTACTGACCATCGTTGTCAAATTGATTTTAGCTCCTGTAACTTGGAAAATGTACGTATCTTCTGCTAAAATGAGAATTTTACGACCTCAAATTGACAAATTGAATGAGAAATTCCCTAAAAAGGAAGACGCAATGAAAAAACAAATGGAAATGATGTCGCTCTATAAAGAGTCTGGCGCAAGTCCATTGTCGGGGTGTTTGCCCATGCTTTTACAAATGCCGATACTATTTGCTGTTTTCCGCTTTTTCCCAAGTTCATTTGATTTACGTCAAAAAGGATTTTTGTGGGCCGAAGATTTATCATCATACGATGCCATTGTTACATGGGAAACATACGTACCTGTTCTTTCGAGCATTTATGGCAATCACATTTCGCTTTTCACACTATTAATGGCTGTAACTACGTTAATTTACACACACTTTAATAGCAGTCAAATGCAACAACCTTCTCAACCAGGAATGCCTAACATGAAAGTCATCATGTACTTCTTCCCTGTAATGATGATTTTCTTCTTCAATAATTACTCATCTGGTTTGAGTTACTATTACTTTATCTCCACACTTACATCGATTTTAATTATGTTGGCGATTAAGCAGTTCTTTGTAGATGAAGAAAAGTTGAAAGCAAAAATGGAAGCTAAGCAAGCAAACAATACAGGCAGTAAGAAAAAATCTAAGTCTAAATTCCAAGAGAGACTTGAAGCAATGCAGCAAGCTCAAAAGGATAAGATGAATAAGGGTAAATAAATCTTGTCATTACCATTAGTAATCCGATTTTACTTCATATTATTCTTAAAAAAAGAGAGCGATTCAAATGAATCGCTCTTTTCAAAACCAAACAAACCAAAATAAGCAAGAAGGTTTAGCTTAAAAGGAAGGACAAGATATGGTTTTAAATGTTGCAGGTTTCTTTTTACAATTTAGGTTTATCCCCATCGAAACTTCGTGAGAACCACCTGATTGATTCGTTAATCGTGATACGGTTACGTCATAACTGTACCCAACTCTAAATGCACCTGTATTGATACCAAAGACCAAAATAAATGCATCACGACTTCTAAACCACGCTCCCGCAGTGAAAATTCCATACTTCACATACGTACCAATGTTCAATTCCATGAACCCTTGTTGGTAACGGTATAAGATATTGGGAGAAATAGATGTCGTATTATTGTATCTAGATTGTTTTCCTAGCTGAATATCAGCACCAATATGACCAGTGAAACGCATTGGCATTGGACTATTTCCAATAATCATGGATTCGTTAGGCATA